>Ga0265297_10005598_pt1 | contig 18976 bp, 35 predicted proteins | sample Munlanlwell13791_FD_192502 | JGI IMG/M metagenome (GOLD analysis project Ga0265297, IMG submission 192502) | Leachate microbial communities from a municipal landfill in Southern Ontario, Canada - Leachate well 137-91 | ecosystem: Engineered > Solid waste > Landfill > Unclassified | place...
CCGTTAGCAACGTGGGGCATTGCGGCCAGGAGTCCCGACGGCACGTGGTATGGGTTCCGTGGGCATTGGTTGGGTCACATGGCCGTGCTCGCGTGGATGCCGCTACCCGCTCCGTACTCCCCGCCCCAGGAGCCTGCACACAAGAGCTGCCCGTTCTGCGACGACAGCCAAGTATGGGTGTATCGGAAAACCCCCAACAGCAAATACAACGCGGAGTGTCAGAACTGCGGTGCAGTCGGCGCGGCGGCCGGGACCGTAGCCGAAGCATGGGAGCGGTGGGACCGCCGTGCTGGCTGGGAAGATGCTCGGGGGTAGGCGTTGCGGGAGTGGGTAGGGGAGGAGTGATGGAGCAGCCGATACGCATGGTGCCATTGGATACGTGGATGCAGGCGCATAAGCCCGCGCCGTGGCTCTACGTGGTGGAGATGGACTACATGGCGGCGCGGACCCGGGACGAAGTGCACAACCACGAAGCTTACGAATACTGGAGGTACTACGTCTCTGCGGCTACAGAAGTCGAAGCTCGCGCGAAGGTTGAACACCACGTGAGGACGAACAGTCCATACCGTGGTGCGCAGATCCGGCGCGTGTGGAGGACGGAGGCGCTGATATGGTAGGGGAGCGCCGTGATTGACACGGGTAAACCTGGAGGAGTAATGAAACACGCACGGGATAGGTGGGTACGCGAGGAAGGCACCGAGGATGCTTGGTCACCACTGGAGAGCGATAACGTAGTGGTAACCGGTATGGTGTTGGTGGGTAGGTGCCCGGGGCGGGATATGGGAACCTTTAGGTTCACTGAAAACGGTGATGTAGAGATTCGGCTAAATGGTCGCCGTGGTTGACACGGGTATTGCAACGGAGCCACGGGGCTTTACACGGAGCCGCGATGAGCGGTAAACTTGGGAGGGTTATCGGAGTGACGACCGGTAGCGTCGGTGAGGGTAAGAGTGGCGAGAGCCTTGTGCATGTCCAGCCCGTGCTTACCCCGGGCGCGGATTCGTCCCCGCAGGACGTGCATGAGGCTCTCGGCATTTCGGACGGGGCTCTCGTAGTGATAGAAGACGACGACATACGCATGTCGGTAGGGCTCTACGAGTTCTTCATGGCTCACAAGGCCGCCGACGCCATGCGCGTGTATCTCCATCTCTTCTACACAGCGCGTCGTCAACAGAACAAAAGCGTATGGGCTAACACCAAGTACATCTCTAAGGGCAGCAAGATGGGGCAAGGCCGAGTAAAGACGGCCAAGGCGTGGCTTGCAGAGAAGGGCATCATCGAGTACCGACAGGACCCCTCCGAAGTCGGCAGGGGCAAGGGCAAGGTTTACATCCTCCTACGCACCAGACTTTCAGGTGGTACGGGAATCAGGTTACCTGATAATCAGGCGTCCCGAGAACCGACCGACGAAGTCCTAAGAGAGAAAGAGAAATCCAAAGAGAGAAACGAATACGGCGCAGGAGCGCCTCAGCGTGTGTCTCCCTACTCACCCACCTTTGAAGCCTTCTGGAACACCTACCCAAGAAAGAAGGAGAAGAAGAAGGCGTACAGAGTGTACCAAGCTACTCTGAAAAAGGATGTTAGCGCCGTGGAGTTGCAGAACGCGGCGATGAACTACGCTAAGGCGGTGGCGGGTACGGAGGAGCGGTACGTCAAGCATGCGGCTACGTTCTTGGGGCCGGACGAGCCGTGGCGGGAGTGGCTTGGTGGGCCTGACAAGAAGGCCCCGACGTTGAAGCACTGCGAGAAGGGGCACCCGTACTTCGGTGCCGAGTGCGACCGGTGCGCGTGGGAGGCGGAACATGCCTCAGCGTGAGGAGTTGGAGCGGAGCCTACTCGGAGCGTGCCGGATGGACCCTGCCCTGATTGACACGCTTGCCGTGGAGAAGGACGACTTCTCTGGACTCAAGACGCGGGCGGTATTCGACGGGATTGAGACGTTACGTGGCCAAGGGGTTACGCCCGACTATCTACCGCTTCTTGAGGTATGCCACGCTTCGGCTGGCGGCGGGAGCGTGGATGCGGCATGGCTTGCATCCCTACCGACAACGACACGAGGGAATGCCGGGTGGTATCTCGCAAAGATACGGGAGGCGCGTCGGCGCAATGCGCTTAGGCGGATGGCCGACACCCTTAATGGGCTTCTGGAGGACAAGAGCACTGAGACTGGCACCATCCTTGATGCGGTGGAGCGTGAGTTTACCGAGGTATCGGGTGACCACAAAGGTACTACGGTACCGCTTAGGGACATCCTACAGCCCGCCGTGGAGGACATGGGCCGAAGGATTAAGGAGGGTGGAGTGATCGGTGTGTCGAGTGGGTATGCGGACCTTGACCGGTTCACGGACGGCTTCCACCCTGGCGAGATGACGGTTGTAGCGGCAAGGCCCGGCATCGGGAAGACCGCCTTCGCTGTGAGCCTGACTACAAATATGGCCGTTAAGGACAAGCGGTGTGTAGGCTTCTTCTCGGCAGAGATGAGCGACGTGATGATTGGGCAGCGGTTTCTCTCAAACATCGGGCGGTTTGACTACGCCGCTATGCGCCGTGGGTTTCTAACGACAAGCGCCCTATCGCGGGTGATGGATGCAGCGAACGAGTTGTACACGAAAAACATTCTGGTGAACGCGGCACCGAACATCCGATTCGTGGACATGCGCGGAGCGGCCAGGGCGATGAAGCGGCGCGGAGCGGAGATCATCTTTGTTGACTACCTGACACTCATTCAACACGGAGATCCAAAACTGCCGCGCCATGAGCGGGTAGGTGAAGTGTCGAAGGGTATCAAGGGACTCTCGCGGGAGTTGTCGATCCCAATGGTGGTGCTGTCGCAGTTGGCACGGACGGCTGAGGGCAACAAACCAGGACTCCACGAGCTACGTCAGTCGGGCGAGATCGAGGAGGACGCCGATTGCGTGATTCTGCTTTCTCGGGCGCGGGACGTGGAACCGGACACGAGTGTACCGGTTGACGTGACTGTTGCCAAGAACCGCAACGGGCCGTGTGGCACGATGCAGATGATGTTCCACGCAGCTTGGGGGCGGTTTGAGCAGATGGAGCGTGGGTAGCATGTGCTTGGAGTGCGGGGCGGATAGGTTTGAGGAGGCGCTATGATGCAGATTATCGGTACGTGTGATCATTGCGGCGGGCGGGTAGTGTCACCAATGCACCACGTAGATCCACGGGGGCGATGTGAAGATTGCGGATGGGAAGTTCAGCAAGGGCCGGTTTTGCCCATGGCCCCACCAAGGAAAGCAAAAGATCAGCCGTGGCGCAAGCGGTTTGAGGAGGCGCGGTGATGCTGATAGAGCTTACGCCTGATGAGGTAGAGGTAGTTCGTCGGGCGCTGGACAAGTACCGGCTAGACTTGGCATGGGGTATGGCTATGATGGACCCGAGGGAGCTACCGGTGTCGGCGCGGGACGAGCAAGAGCGTGATCGGTTGGCGTGTGAGAGCGTGTTGGTGAAGACAGAATGAACCCGAAGGCGCTGCGCGTTGACTTGCCGATTGACAGACCGGGGCGCGTGGCTTGGTTGGTCCACGTTCCGAACCAAGGTAGCACGATGCTGATTTCTGAGTATCCGATACCGATAACGCCCCGCGACGTGATGATGCTCCATGTGCAATTGGTGGGGAAGAACTAATTGGCGTGTTGGTGAAGACAGAATGAACGAGCCTGTACGCATAGGTGACGCCACGCTCTACTTGGGCGACTGCCTGGAAGTGCTGCCGACCCTTGGGCCGGTGGACGCCGTGGTGACTGATCCGCCGTATGGGATTGGCTACTCTACTGGACAGCGCAATGAAAACACGCCATGGCAAGGGGAGATAGCAGGAGATCGAAACACAGAACTCAGAGACGCCGCGCTCGCCACGATCGGGGACGTTCCGGCGCTTGTGTTCGGTTCTCGAAAGAGGCTCGAGCCCGCCGGGACGCGAATGGTGCTGACGTGGGATAAGGGTCCGGCGTTGGGCATGGGCGATCTCTCTTTGCCGTGGAAACCGTCAAGCGAAGAAATCTACGTAATAGGCCACGGCTTTGTTGGTTCTCGGGACGAGGGAGACGTTCTTGCCTGTTCGCCGGTTCAGTCTATGGCGAAAAACGGCAGGGTGCATCCGAATGAGAAACCCGTCGCGCTGATAGTCCGCCTTTTGCGCAAATGCCCTGCAGGAATAGTCCTCGATCCCTTCATGGGCTCTGGCACCACGGGTGTGGCCTGCGCGAACCTCGGGCGGCGGTTCGTCGGGATCGAGATCGAACCCCGCTACTTCGACATCGCTTGCGAGCGCATCCGCCGGGCCTACGAGCAGCCACGGTTGGGCTTGCCGGAGCCCGAGCCGGTGAAGCAAGGAGAGTTGTTGTGAGCGTGTTGGTGAAGGTGGGGGAATGAGAGCACCAAGGGCCTACAGTAGCCGAGTATTTGACAGCGGGCCGCCGGTGGAGAACGGGACGCTCGGGCCGCGTAGACTGCCCGGTGCTCCACCTTCACCACTCCGAGAGGTAGAGGAAGTGACGCCCGCCGAGGCGATAGCTCGATTGCGTGATCGGTGCCGTGTAGAGGACGGCGCAGTAGTGCTGTCGGAGAAACCCAAGTTCGGGCGGCGCAAGTGGACGGTAGAGGAGTACGGCTACCTGATTGTCGCATGGCTTGATGGCGCGACACGGGCAGAGATAGCCGAGCACCTTGGAGTAAGCGAGAACGGGATCTCGGACAAGCTACGGCTACTCCATGACGCTACGGCGGCGCGCAACATGCATGAGCGGAAGGCGTGGCTGGAGCAGTACAACACCGGGAAAAAAGCGGTTGACAAGAATGGCGCGGTGGGCTAAGGTTGTGAGCATGTTACGGCTTGGTAACCGTAATGATAGCGGGTGTGCAGCGAAGCGGGCGGTTCGAGCAGTAACCGGGGAGCACACCACCGGGGCGCAACCAACGCCAAACTGCCGAGTCGCCCGCTTTGGTTTCTGGAGGGCGTGATGGTGTTTCTGAACGACGAGGCGGCTGCCAAGTGGCTTGATGGTGTAAAGGCTAACGACGATCCCTACGGGGGACGTGTGTACACCTACGCGGAGGATTGGGCGTCCATTATGGACATCCTGATCGCTCGCGGCGCAAAGGTGGATGACATCGCAGACAAGTGTTCTCACGCTGCGGACTTCGATGGCATCACGGGTTTCATGTACGGGTGCGCCGTGTCGATTCTCGCGCAAGCGTGGAAGCACGGAGAAGCGCTGCGCCGCTGGCACAATCTCAAGGTTCAAGTAAACGACGAGGGCGAAAAAGCAAACGCAGACGGCAAGACACTCAACCCCGCCATTTTGAGGATTGGGTGATGCTTACCCCACTACTTCACCGCCGCCGCCGCTGGACACCGAAGGAGAAGCAAGCGGCTCTGTTAGTCGCTGTGATATGCCTGTTTGCTCTTGTGGTGGCGGTGCTGCTGCATAGCGGGCTGGGGAGGGTATGACCAAGGCCCAGGAGCGCAAGCGTCTCGTGAAGCAACTCGACGCCACGGTGAGGGAGTGGGTGCTACGGGACGGGGCGCGGTGCGTGGTGTGTCATGGTACAACGAGGCTCCAGTGCGGACACCTTTTCAGCCGGACTCACTACTCCACCCGATGGGATAGGCGCAACGTCTACGCGCAGTGCGCCGGTTGCAATAAGCTGCACAATTACGATTGGTTTCCGATGTACGAGGCGGCGTGTGAGGTGTGGGGGCGCGATGAGATAAGCATGATGCACTTCACGTTCCGCAAGCCGAAGCAGTTCAGTAACGCCGAGCTACGGACGCTGTTGGTAGCGTGGCGTGCGAAGGTGGAGGGAGTATGATTCTCGTATTCACCGAAAAGGGCGAGAACGCAGGAACGTCGTACCCGCTCATCAAGGGCGAGCCCATCTACAAGCCAGACCCGAAACGCGGCTGGAATCTCGAAGACCTTCGGCACGCCTGCGAATCCTCCGGGCTTTGTCCCAAGGAAGCCACCGGGGCGCATGTTCGTTTGGACGACAACGGTGTTACTTACCTGATTGGATACTATCTGTGAACAGCGTGCCGGGTAGCGAGGTTCCATACAGGGTGTCCATCCCCCTGCCCTCCTTACTCCTACCCGGCTTTTGGCGGGGAGCCTTGGAGGCGAGACGGTCTCATAAGCCGTCCAACGTGGTTCAACTCCACGCCCCGCAAAATCCCTACGACGCCGGGTAAGTAGGGAGGCGTACCTGTACCGTGGCCGTTGGCCGAGCGATACGGGACGCAGAAACATTCCCTGGCTAGGGAGTGGTGGTTGCTTAGGATCATCCAGTGAGCGCGGCAACCATGGTTTAGTCGATCTCCGCACCGGTAGGTGTTGGGATAGACGAGGTAAGGCGTCCCGGCGACGCCGAGGGAGGTAGCCATGAAGGCAAGGACAGTGATTGTCCGCATTCTGGTTGCGCTGCTCGTGGTAGCGGCGCTTGTTGGGTGCGAGAGCGATGCTTACGTGGCGTCGTACAACGTCTCGAAGGCGGCGGATCAGTTCGAGATTTTCCGGCGCGTCGTGTTCTACAACGGGATCACGGGCGAGTACATCTTGGTTGTCGAAGGCTACTGCTCAATCCAAACGGACACCGATGGCGACCTGAACCTGATCGTCAAGACGGAGGACGGTAGCTACCTGAAACACTTCCTCGGCCTGTCGGACAACGTGACGTACTTCGCGGAGCAGATCGAACCGGCAAGGGTAAGTGACGCACGGTACCGCGTGATCTTCAAACCGTCCGTGATCATTCCTGACATCGACGTGAGGTAGAGTAGTGGACAAGACCCTACTCGCTAGCGTAGAGGAGCGTATCGCGGCGATGCGGCGCGAGCGGGACTGGTATCGCACTGCTATCAGGACACTTGATGCTGAGCCGGGGACTACGATCTATGAGTGGACACACGATGTGTTGAAGCATGGCGACCGGATACGGCGGGGGGAAGATGCAACCAAGTGACCCGTTCCGCGTTGTCGCGGACTTTGAGAAGGCCCTGTGTGACTACACCGGCGCGCCGTACGCCGTGGCGGTCTCAAGCTGCACGTCGGCGCTGTTCCTGTCGCTGTCGTGGTGGTATCAGAAGTATGGGCCGCAAGTGGTGGAGATCCCCGCGAAGACCTATGTCTCTGTTCCGATGGTTGCGATACGAGCGGGGCACTGCGTTCGGTTCGTGGATCACGACTGGCCCAAGGGTTGGTACCGCATCCCTATGACTACGGTGTACGACGCGGCTCCGACGTTCTACCCCGGCATGTACCATCTGGAGAAAGGCAAGATTCCCACGGGGTATGTGTGTGTCTCGTTCCACCCCAAGAAGCCGCTCGGGCTCGCAAACGGCGGCGGGGCCATCCTCCACGACGACCCCGAGGCCGACGAGTGGTTCCGGCGCATGAGGCACGACGGCAGGACGGACGGCGCGGGACTTGCCCAAGACAACGTTTCTGAGATAGGCTATCACTGTCCAATGTTTCCATCGACCGCAGCCGAAGGGCTACAGAAGTTGAGTGTCTACAAGCCGCAGCCGGTAGTGTTGGATGACTACCGCGACTGCCGAACCTTCCCCGTGTTCCAGAACAATCCCATGGTGGTGACATGACGGAGAAGGAATACGCTTTCATGCAGCGCGAGTGGCAAGCGACCGGACGGCCCGAATCATGCCAAGAGACGCGAACGATCCTTCGGACCCCAATTGGCCGGTGATGCTCAGAATAGATACCCCTAGTGGCCCACTCTACTACCACATCCACAACAAGCGACTATCGTTGTTCGATTGGGTGCCACGGGGGCCGAATACATGGGCCGGGGAAAGTTGGGTGGAGAGGTCGTTGCGGATCAGATCAGAAGTCGTAGCGAAGGTTGGTTGTGCTCTAATCTTACCGGAGGATACACAGATTGAAGAAGACCCCTGAGCTTGTCACGGATACGCAGACGTATAACTCGTGGGTGCGCGAGCAATGGATACAGATGTGGGTGGAAAACAGCGGGCGCACGTATCAGGACGTTGAGGAACGATTCCAAGAAAAGGACGTTGATCTCAACACCATTGCCCATGAGGGACGCGAGGAGCCGTGTCTTGTGTTGGGTTCGGGGCCGTCGCTGGAAGACGCGATCCCTTACTTGAAGAACTGGAAACACTCCATCCAGTGTTCCACGTCGCAACTCGCGGTGCTCCAGAAGTTGGGTGTAGAGCCTACCTACTGCTGGCTTATCGACGCCGATCCGCAGATGACCTACCTCGTTGAGAACTACGACAGCAAGAATAGCAAGACCATCCTTCTGACCCATGTGAACATCCAGCGGGAAGCGTTGCGTGCATGGAAGGGAGAGGTGCGCTTCTTCAAGATGTACGACCCCGGTGACATCTTCTTCACGAAGTACCTACAGATGATGTACCAGAAGGTAAACCGAGAGAAGGATTGGGGTGTGCGGACCTTCATAATGAACGCCGGGTGCGTTGTGAATACCATGATGGTAACAGCGCCGCTACTCGGGTTCGCGCCGATCTTCTTGTGCGGGTTTGACCTTGGGTTCCCCGGGGGTCAGTACCGATTCCGGGAGCCGAAGCTGGATGGTGGGTGGGAAGATCCCGTACCTATCCCCGAGGGTAGGTTGCTTAGGGTGGCCCACAACGGCGTGAAGACGGACGACGTTTCGATCTTCTACAAGTACGGATTCCTGACTCTGCATGGGATGACGGGGCCGAAGTGGGTAGTCTCGTGTTCGCGTGGGATTCTGGATGAGATCCCGTGCGCCCCGGCGGCGGAAGTCATCGAGCGGCAGGGGCAGGGGTACGAGTGGGCCAAGAGGACCGACAAAGAGGCATACAAGGTGTCTCAGGCTTACCTCAAGAAGCGCGGCATCTACCTACTCAGAACAGGGCGGTATCAATCGGTTACGTCGCCGCAGTATCACAACCTTTGGAACAAGATACGGTTCTGGATCTCGTGGCTGCGCTACAGGAACGATCTGAATTGGGAGGAGAACGCCAAGAAGGCGGGCATCAAGTACGGGAAGATGCTCAAACGTTGGGAGGACAGGATCATCCGGCGCGGGAAGCGGTTCGGGTATGGCAAGAAACCCGAGGAGGAACAGGGACTCCGCTTGGCGTGGCGGCAGATGGGCGAGGCCCCGAGAGAGCGGTTCAAGAAAGCCATGGACCAAATGCGGCTAGGCTACAAGCACCGCAAGATGGCGAAGCAGGAGAAGCAGAGTGCGAAGATTCAGGTCACTTGATCCAGAAAGCATATGCCCGTTGTGCAGCAAAAAGGGCAAATGCCTTGGTAGGTGTTACGACTACAGCGGCCCGATTAGGTGGTTGTATTGGTGCGCGCAATGCGGGCAGCGGTGGCACGGGAGGCTATTCTAGATGCTGAACGACAAGCGCATTCTCGTGACGGGCGGTACGGGGTACTTCGGGCAGAAGTTCGTCCACTACGTACTCCAGCACTACAAGCCGGAGAGAATCGTGATCTTCTCCAGGGATGAGCACAAGCAGGAGGAGATGGCGAAGGTCTTCGGCGGCCCAAGGATGCGCTACTTCATCGGGGATGTACGAGATCCCGTGCGGCTTTTGCAGGCGATGGAAGGGATACAGTTTGTGGTCCACGCGGCAGCCATGAAGCGCGTCCCGCAGATGGAGTACAACCCCCAAGAGGCTGTCCACACGAACATCGATGGAACGCTCAACGTGATATGGGCGTGCAAGAGCCACAAGGTACAGAAGGCCGTATTCCTGTCCACCGACAAGGCCGTGCATCCGGTGAATCTGTACGGCGGGACCAAGATGGTAGCGGAGCGGTTGTGGCTGAATGCCAACTACTACCATCGCGGATTCAACGTGGTGCGGTATGGGAACGTGATGGGCTCGCGGGGGAGCGTGTTGGAGCGGTTCCAAACGCTCTTGGCCGATGGCAAGAAGGAGCTACCGATCACGGACAAGCTCTGTTCGAGGTTTTGGGTGGACCCCGAGCAGGCTGTCAAGACAGTCATCACGTCGATTGGGATGTTGCCGGGGCAGACGTTGATTCCGAAGTGTCCAGCGTTCAAGGTGACGGACCTGGCCCACGCGCTGTACATGCGGGCGCAGTTGAAGGAGATCGGGCTTAGGCCGGGCGAGAAGATTCACGAGACCCTGATCTCTCCCGAGGAGGCGGCGCGTGCCTACTTCGTGGATGACTACTATTGCATCGTTCCCGAGGGGGTGTACGATGAGACGCTTAGGTATCCCGTCAAGGACACGCCCCGGGTGCCGTGGACAGTGCTTGCGAGTGATGGGGATATGGTACATCAGATGAACCAAGCGGACATTCGGGCGAAGCTCGCGGAGGAGAAGCGGTGAGCGATTGGGCTAACGCCACGGGGACGATATGGCTTGACTACGGGACTGCGGCCACGACTACAGGGATAGTGTGGAACTACGTTGGCGGTTACGGGCAGACGCCCACAAAGAAGCGGAGGGAGCAGATGACTCTTTTCAAGGTCTATCTTCTGGACGTGAGGAAGGGTGAGGTCACGTCCGAGCACACGCTCGTTGGCAGGGACAAGGGCGATGCGGGGCTTGGGCTTGCGCTGAATGCTCGGGAACAGAAGCTCAAGCGGCGCGACGAGTTGGAGATCCTTTGGTCCACGGTTGGCGAGTTCGAGAAGCTTAAGATCGAGCGCGTCACCATCGAGAAGGACGAGGAGGAGACCACCACATGACGCCCGACCCCCGAGACCCCGGACAGTGGCTACTGCTGCTGTTGTCGATACTCATGGTCATTCTGTGCGTGAGTGCGCCATGACCCTTGTATTGGACGTTGGCTCGGGGGCCTCGCTCCCCGACACCGACACGGCGCGGCGGATGGTGGATGCGGTGAAGGGCGTAGACAGCGGGAAGCACAAGATTGTGTTGAAGGCGCAGCTATTCGAGTCGGCACCGCCAAACGTTCCGCTGAACCACGACGTGTTCATAGCCCTGTATCGTTACGGCAAGGAGCAGGGGTACGAGGTTACGGCGAGCGTGTTTGATCTTGACTCCCTGCACTTCCTGCTGTCGTTCAAGGTGCCGTTTGTCAAGATAGCCTGCCGTCCGTCGCTGTACTGGCTTGCGGGCGAGGTTCCGCGCAAGGTACCCGTGTGGGTGAGCGTGGATGCGCGACAAGCGGCGTGGACGGTTCCCGAAGCCCCAAAGTGGGGCGATAGGGTTTTGTGGTGCGTTCCCGAGTATCCCGCCAAGGTTGATGATTACGGCAAGTGGCTAAGGCCCGAGGGGTTCTCAGACCACACAGTAGGATGGGATCTGTACAGGCGTCACAACACGTTTCACGCCTCACTAGTTGTGCTTGAGAAGCACATCCGCCTCCCCGACACGACCGGCCCCGACGCCGGGCCGTGGAGTGTCCTTCCCGAGCAGCTAAAGGAGATCATGTGACGTTTCGCATTCGGTGGTGGTTTGTGGCCGCGTGTGCGGTTGCAGGCGTGTTGCTTGCGGTGTGGTTTTGGAGGTTCACGGGGCCATGATCGAGTTTCGCGTGTTGTCGTTCGATGACGCCGAGCGCATACGCCAGTGGCGCAACATGGATTTGTCCAACCTACGGACGCCGTTTCTCCTGACTGAGAGCATGCAGGAGGATTGGTACCGCAAGGTTGTGTCGAACCGTGAGGCGCGGGCGCGCTGGTGGGGCGTGTGGGATCGCCGATGGTTTGGGGACGGATTGCCCCCCGATTGGTCGGTGGTGCCCTTTGTTCTTGTGGGTTACGCCGGGCTCGAAAACATCGAATGGGAAAACCGTCGCGCCGAGGTTTCTCTACTTGTGGACCCGACCGCGCGAGGTATGAATATCGGGCGCGCCGCTGTGGCCGAGCTTCTACGCCGTGCATGGGAAGAATTGAACCTGGAGAGCGTGCATGGTGAAGTGTACGAATGCGGGCCGGTTGTATTCTGGGAGCGCGCATTGCCCCAACAGACGCATTGGGCCACCATCCCGCGTACAAAATGGCATGGTGGCCGGTATTACCACAGCCGAGTGTTTACCGTGGTGCGCAGTTGATCGGGTTTCCCTCGGTCCACCCGGGAACATAGGGCGCAAGCCGGTCCGCCTCGGCACGGGCTGCCCGCATATCGTCAAGGTTCCATCGGGAGCGGCCCGCCTTTCGCATGCTTCTGTTGCCCGCGTCACGGGCCGCCGCCATCGCGAGATCCGCCGTCAGTTTGATGCGCGCTTCCATGCCTTCCCCCTCTCCATCATGTAGGCGCGGATAGCGTCGATATCCCCCGCGTCTAGGATCCAATCCCTGCCGACCATTTGCCCCACACCTAGCTTGCGGCAGTACCAGCGTACGGTTACGGGCCGGAGCCCCAGGGCGGCCCCGGCTTGCGTCGTGGTGGTCATGCTTCGGCTTCCTCGGTTTCCTCCACCGGCTCCGCGAAGTGTTCCGCGATTTCCTGCCAATTGACTTCCGACAGAGCCGCGCCGAGGAGATCCCCGTAGAGACTATCCATTTCCGGGGCCAATTCCTGAATCCAATCCCTTATGGCTTCGGCGGCCCCGCCAGTGTCAAGCCGTTCCGCTCGGACGATTCGCTGCGCTTCCTCTTGGTCGCCTTGCGAATTGTCCAACCACAAACCGACCAACCACGTTTCGTAATTGGTCCAACCGTTGTACTCGCGCCGTGTCACGATGCCCCCCTTCCATCCCATCTTCCCCGCGTGGGTTGCGGTATGGCGCGCCCGGGCTCTGTCTGCCCCCGGGCCGCGCTTATGACTACCGGGTGGTCTCTTGATACTCCCCCAGTGTGTGTAGTCGATAGCGCTGTCTGCCGGCCTCCCTGACCTCGATGTGCCACGCGATGCACTGCTCTCCGTGCTGCCGGCGCATCGCCCAATCGTGCAGGCATGCGTGGTGAGCTCTCTTGGCGTCGGGGTAAGTTGCGCTTCGCTCTCCGCGCCCGAGCAGCGCCATAGTCCGGTCAGTGACGATTACGTACCGGTAGGTTGTCTCGGCAATCGTATCTGCTCTCATCTCGTCCTCCTGCTCGGGTATGCGTAGGCCCCGGATTTGAACCGGGGCGAACCTGCCCTACGCGTTGCGAGAATCCGAAGCGCCCCATGTATCGCTTGGGTCCACGTCGGGCTCTTCGGGCGGAAGCTCGGCCATCGCACGCTTCCATATGCGCCGGAGTCTTGCTATGTTGGCCTTGCGCCATGCGGCTTCTTCGGCCAAGTCTTGCTCGCGCTCCAATCGGACCTTATCGCTCATGCTGCCTTCCTTTCCCGCCCCTTAGGGCTACAGCGTAGGGCCGGAATTGCACCGGCCCCGGGCCGACTAGGCTACGCTTTCCGGGCGCTGCCAACCGCACGGTAGCAGCATGTTGACTTGGCCGTTGATCGGTTCCAACCGGATGATGCCCGCGTTGTCGTGTCCGGGCGCATGGGCGTGATCCTTGCAGCGTCCCGCGTAGTAGATGCCTGACTCCGTATCGCTTGTCTTGACTGCCACCACCGTGGCCGGTTTGCCGCACTCGTGTCCGTAGGTTCCGGGCGGAGCATAGGTGCAAACCGTTACGGGTGACGCGTGCGCAACACGGTCCCGCGCCACGTTGCCGATCCTGCCACACCCACCGAATGGTGCAGGAGGACAAGCCCAACACTCGCAATCGCTCGAGACGCGGCCAATCCTGCCGCACTCACTACACCGACACCACACCTTGAACGCCATTCCTCTACCCCCTTACCCTTGTGACGAACACTCGGCCATCGCGGACATAGACCGCTAGTCCTCGGCGTTTGCCTGCGCGTCCTCCTCGGTGGCGAACGGGCCGACGGGATCGCCGTCCGGGATGCAACCGGGCTCACAGAACCACCAGTACCAACCTGACGGCCGAACCTTGTACTCAGCAGACCAGCAATCGCCGGGCTCTGTGTCGCCGCCGCCGTGGAAGAAAACCTCAATCGTCATTTGTGCTACCCTCCTATACCGGCAGTATCGCACACGGTAGTGAGTCTGTCAAACACAATCGGTCTATGTTGCGGAGTCTTAACAAATGGTTCGCGCGCGAAACACAAACCGCTTGACACTACTCGGCGCTATATGGTAGACTCTGCATCATGCAACGTGTCGGATGGGATCTACCCTTGGCGGCGCACGCAAGACGGCGCCCCTATGACGCACGCCGGAGCATGCCCCTTGCCCACCTCCGAGCCTGACCATGGCACCCACGAACCTACCGACAAGCTGCCCGAGCCCCGCAAACCCCTACGCGCCGTTGAGCAAGCTTTCCTCACAGCCTACACCACCCCCGGCAAGACCCTAGGCAACGCCACCCGTAGCTACCTAGCCGTTCGCCCCCACGTGACAGTAGGCTCTGCTGAAGCCCTCGGTATAACCCTCCTAGGTAAACTCAGGGACAGGGGTGACGTACAACGCGCTATCGAGGATGCCGGTATAGGGCTAGACGTACGGGTAAGAGCGTTAAAGACCATTGTCGATCGGGATACCGTAGATTCAGAGACCACGTATGAAGACGCCGATGGGACAGTGAAGCAGAGGGTACGCACACGGAGCAGGGGCAAGGCGAGTGACGCTGTGGCTGCGGCCCGGCTCCTGAGTGAGCTAGACGGTAGCCTAGCGCGTGCCCAAGCTACGGTCGATGTCCAAAAGGCGGAATACCTCAGGGCCATCGACACTGTAGCAAGGAGCTACGCGCAGGCCAAGGTGGTACCCAAGGACGTCCAAGGGCATGAAGACGCGTCTACGGGGCAGGAAGAGCCTCTACAGGGCAACGTAGGCGTGGTGGACGATCATGGGGGCACGCTGGCGCAGGCAGACCCGGGGGAGGGGGGGGCTCCGGAGTCCCATGCTGTACTAGAGTCATTGCCTCCCACTGCTACAGGTTCTGGGGAAGGGGGGTAGGGTGTCTACTTTGGTGGACTATCAGGGAGGCGTTGTTTCTGGACAGCGAGACGAAGGAAGGCGAGGATGGCGGCGGAGATGGTGGTCTGGTTGGCGGCGCAGAGGGCCTTGAAGGAGGCGTAGAGGCCGGGATCTTTGACGGGGACCTGTAGTGTTTTCATAGGAACTAGTATACCACAAGAACTATTGACGTCAATAGGACTAGTGGTGTAGGGTTGCGGGTATGAAGAAGCCGTGGTTGGTGCATATGGTGTGGGTAGTGGGGGTGGTGGCGGCGATCTGGTGGGGTGTGACGCATCAGGTGAGGGACGTGCCGAGGTTTGAGTGGGTTAGGGGGGAGTTGGTATGGAATTGGGGGAAGCCTTGAGGCGGGCTTCTATGCGACCGGTTGAAGCGCTGGTGCGCGGCAACGGGCTAGTGAACAAGGAAACGGCTATACGGATTCTTGAGGCGTACGGGAAAGAGGCTGTGCCAGAGTTCGGGGGCGGGATTCGATTGATGGTTCGCGGACAATGGCAGAGGTTCTTTCGGGACGAGCGGTACGAGAGGATTCAGGATATGATCCCGAGTGCTACTGTGGGGTTGCCATTAGATCCCATGGACAGCGATTGGGATAACGATTTCTTGGTTGCCATGGCTGGGCTGGACCGAGAGTTTCCTGGGTACGGATATAGCAGGGAGGAGAGAGATGTCTGATCCGAGACAGCGCGGGTACATGCAGAAAGAGATTGACACGAGAGGGATACAGAAGCGGCGGGATGAGTATGGGAATCGAGGGAGGCCGTTTGCGGATCTGATAGCTCGGCTGGGTGGGTTGCTCGGGGCGGCGGAGCCGTTGGATGCGCTGGGGATGCTGAACCTGTACGATTCGTGGATGGAGAACAAGTGGCCGGGGAGTCAGGTGGTAGAGGGATTGGGGCCGACTTCAAACCTCGGGTCGTTTAGGGATTGGATGGGGGCGACGGGTGGGTTGAAGGGGCGGGGTGCGAAGAAGTACCGACCCAAGAGTGACGAGGAGTGGGCGTTGTTTGAGAGGGTGGTGCGGGATCGGGTGCCGCCGGAATGATCCATGACTTTGCGGTGTGCGGGGTAGAGGGGATTTGTTCGGAGAGCCCCCTGAACCGGCATCAGATTGTGGAGGAGGGGAGAGATCCTTACTTCCCGATGCCGGACTGTAGGCACTTGGAAGTGTACGGGTGTGGTCCGGTGTGGTACGTGGAGAGCACGCCGCAGTGGAATGGCGGGTGCGTGGATTTGGTAGGGAAGAAGTTTCGTGCGGTGGCGGGGATGGTGCAGAAAGGTGGGTGTGGGGAAGGGTTCCGGTGGCATGTGTTCGTGAACGTGTACGACGGGCCTGGGGGGCATGGTCCGAAGGACACGGGTAACGAGTTCGGGCAGATGCACGGGTACTTCTGGAGGGAGCCGTTTCTGTTGCCGCCCGAAGAATGGACGGAGATCGAGTTGCGGTTGGAGCCCGGTAGTGGCTGGGCGCGGTATCAGGGCACGATGCCCGTGGACAAGGTTTTGGGTGGTGTGGGGATGATCGGGTTACTGAGAGTCCACACGGCCAGTCAGATCGTTCGCATGTCGGACCACGGTGTACTCGGGCTCAGATACCTTGGTTACGAATGAGATAGAGCGCGAGCAGTACGAGAAGTTCCTTGAGGCATTCAAGGACGATCCGCAGCCGGTCCAGAAAGAGAAGGCCGGGCGTGCCTACCTCAAGTGGAAGTGTCTGACGGATGCCTTCTTCCTGGGCTATGAAGTCCTGGGGTTGAAGAAGGCGAAGCGCAATAACCGGATACTGATAGACCCCAATTTCCACCGATGGCTGGTGGAGCAGTTTGTGGATGAGTCGGTCTTGATGCTGGTGCCGAGGCGTCACATGAAGACGACGTGGGTGAAGGTGAAGATCATCCAGAAGTTGCTCCAGAATCCCAAGCTGAGGATCGGGCTGTTCTCGGTCACGTCGAATCTTGTCAAGGCAGAGTTGGCGAGCATCGTGCAGATGCTACAGACGCCTATGCTCTTGGAATTGTTCCCCGAGGTGATTCCGAGACCCACGAAGCTGCGGCAGGGGCGGCCCCTGAATTGGGCGCGGTGTACAGAAGACAAACTACTCCTCATGCACGAGGAAGGGGCGCAGGCACAGGAGAATCAGATAGAGGCGTGGGGGGCCGACTCGGGGTTCACGGGGCGGCACTACGATATCCACGTCTACGACGACATCATAGACAAGGACACGGTGCGGACCCCGGCGGCGCTTAGGAAGACAGAGGAGTGGTACGCCTACGTGCAGGCGGTCATGGAGCCGGATGGGATCGAGTGGATGGTGGGGACGCCCTATCACTACTCGGACATCTACGCTCGGATGATCGAGGACAAGATTTTTGACAAGGTGATCAAGCGGGCGTGCATCGAGGGCGGGAAGCCGATCTACGGCTTTTTCACCTTGAAGATGCTGGATCGTATCAAGCGGAAGACGACGATCACAGAGGGCGCGTACATCTGGTCCACACAGTGGATGTGCGACCCGGTGCCGCGAGAGAACCAGTTGTTCCCGCCCCCGCAGCCGACCTACCAGAATTTGCCCGCCGATCTGGAGTGGTACATCTCGGTTGACCCTGCCGGGACTACGAATGAGTGGTCCGATGATACAGCGATCTGCGCGGCGGGGATCGACAAGATTGGGATGGTCTACATCCACGAGTGCTTTGGGATGAAGAAGAAGGGGGAGGAGATTGCATCGAAGCTCCTCCAGATGAACGAGCAGTACAAGCCCAAGCTCATCGGGATCGAGATGGGCACGATGAAGTACCTGAACGAGATCATCCAGATCACCAAGAGACATTGGGTGCAGGCGCAAGGGCGCGAGATCAACTTGCCGGTTGTGGAAGTGAAGTTGGAGCGGCAGGCGAAGTTTGAGAGGATCAACCTGACCCTTGGGTCGTGGTTGCGGGCGAGTCGCGTGAAGGTGCGCTACGACCTTGTGGAATTGATGCGGCAGATGGAGCGACTGACCCCGAACTACCAGGGGAAGGACGACTTGGTGGATGCCGCGTCCATGATTTTCAGGATCGTGCCCAACTTCGGATTCCACAACCTGAAACCGTTCACGAAAGAGGATGTTTGGAGAGATTGGTTCACGATAGAGGATCAGATGCAGAAGCCCACCCCGAAGTGGGTGGACAAGTTCGCGGTCTAGGAGGACCACATGAAGCGGTGTACCCGCTGCCACATGCCCGACACAAGGCCGGGCTCTATTTTCAAGGATGGCGTGTGCCAGGCGTGTCGCAACTACGACAATCGCCAGAACATTGACTGGACGGCGCGGTGGGCCGAGTTGAAGGCGCTGTGCGACAAGTACAGGAGAACGAGCGGGTATGACGTACTGATCCCGGTGAGCGGCGGGAAGGACTCGTACCAGCTTGTCAAGATCATGGTCGAAGACATGGGGATGCATCCCCTGTTGGTGACCGTGACGGATTCGTTCCGGCACACGCAGGCCGGATCGTGGAACCTTCGGAACCTACTGACCCGGTACAACCTGAACCACTGGCAGTACACGATCTCGCACGATCTGTTCCGGCGGGCAACGCGGGCGGCATTCGAGGGGACCGGGGAAGCACTCAAGTTCGTGGAGTACGCCATCTACACGGTGCCGTGGAACCTCGCGGCAGCTCTGCGCATTGATCTTGTGGTGTTCGGGGAGAACAGCGCGTATGAGTACGGGTCTACAACGATTGACAGCTTCGATGCAAACCCTGCGATCTACGCCATGGGCGCGGCTCTGGACAAGGCTCGTGATTGGTGGCGTTCTTGTGGCGTTACGGATGCTGAGATAGACAGCATCAAGCCTACGGAACTCCGCATCCCCCAAGTGATCTACATGTCCTACTTCAAGCCGTGGTCCAGCGTAGACCACCTTGCCGACGCACAGAAGCGCGGATTCAAGACCCTCGACGACACGAAGGAGTGGAAGCGGCAGGGAACGGTGGAGCAGTATGAGCAGATGGACTCCGTAGCCTACATGGTCCATCTGTGGTTGAAGTACCCCAAGTTCG
>Ga0265297_10005599_pt1 | contig 18975 bp, 20 predicted proteins | sample Munlanlwell13791_FD_192502 | JGI IMG/M metagenome (GOLD analysis project Ga0265297, IMG submission 192502) | Leachate microbial communities from a municipal landfill in Southern Ontario, Canada - Leachate well 137-91 | ecosystem: Engineered > Solid waste > Landfill > Unclassified | place...
GTAGGCGCTATATTGTAAAATCCTTAGTGCATGTCGCTTCTCCTTAGCGTCTAAAAAGAGTATACATTACAATTTTAGATCGACAATAGAGAATTACTGACTTTTTTATTACTTAATCCAAAATTTATAGAGAGGCCTTGCGGCGCAAGCTAACATAACTGATTTTTCCCTTTTTTAGTTTTATCTGCAGTCTTTTTCCGCCGTCGCCGCCAAGACCCTTTTTAAATATCCTGCTGAAACAGAATGCCGCGAGGCTTAAAATAAAAGCCCACGAAATTATCATAAATATCCAACCGCTAAGTTTCATATTGATCCTTTATATCCGGTTAATCGCTACCCTTTTTTGATTTTTCTATTATTTTGATATGTAAATAATATGGAAAACAAGAACGCGAGCAATAAAACCCCTAACAACTGCAGAATATTAGCCAATACAAAGCCTCCCGATTAATCATATTTCTTCGTCGCCCGCTACAAATAAACAACATCCCCCTTACAATATAAAGAAAGGAATAACAGCATGTAGTCTTTTAAATGACGCGTGATCAAGAAATTATTTTTTATATGCTCCTTGCCGTTTTCGCCCATTTTTTTCGCGTAAGCGGGGCTGTTGAGAAGCTGTTTTAAGGCAAAAGTCGCGCCTTCAACAGAATGGCATAACAGACCGGAATATTTATGTTTTATTTGTAACGGTATCCCGCCTACGGCGGATGCCACAACGGGTTTTCCTTTCCATAACGCTTCGGCGACAGTCAGACCAAAGCCTTCTTTTAATGATTTTTGAATAATGACCGTCGAGGCTCGTTGTAACGCGTTGATTTCTATATCGTTTTGGGACATCAGTAGAATATGTATATTTTTGTCGTTTCCGGCCTTCTCTTTTGTCTCTTCATAAACCTTTATGCCTTCGGGATCATCGGTCGCGCCGCCACCCGCCAGAACAAGCTGACAATCTATGTATTTTTTAACTTCCTGATACGCTTCTATAACACCAACGGGATCCTTTAAGCGATCAAAGCGGGATATCTGGGTAATTATGGGTTTGTCTTTTTTAATATGATACTTTTCTAAAACCATATTTATCATATCTTCGGGAAGCTCTTTATTTTTATCGCTCAACGGATCGATGGAAGGGGAAATTAAAAACTGCCTGATAGGTATCTTTGATGAAAATTCGGGCGAAGAGAAAACGGCCGCGTCATAACGGGCGATAAAGCTATATAAGAATTCCCACACAACGCGATCCGGGACGGATACATCTACATGGCATCTCCATATCCATTTATTATCCGATTTCTTTTGAACAAGCGCTATTGGCTGAGGATCATGAACATAAACAATATCGCCGGAATATTGCATTCCATTCATATTATTAATGCTCGTCTCCATAAAAACCGCAAAATCATCTTCATTTATTTCTTCCGGCCTTCCATGCAAAGCATTATGGAATTTTTTGGTCACCTCAAAGAATTTATCCCCGCCCTTTATCACATCCCACCTGGTGTTTAAATTAAGCTCCTGGAATAAAGGCACCATGCGGGTCAATATTTCCGCCACTCCGCCCCCTACCGCCGTAGAGTTAATATGCTGGACGGTCTTGCCTTTGAGCCTTTCGGCAAGGGCCCTCAGATCATCGATCACCCCCCGGCCAACAATAGGTATGTATTCTTCGAGTCTGCCCATTATCTTTAACCTATCCTTTTCTCGGTCATCTGAATAATAGTCTTGCGTAAATCTTCCAAAGTATATGTGTAGGGATCCAGCTTTAAAATTTTACCGGCCAATTCTTTATCGCCGATCATCCCTTCTATCCAGAGAGAAAAATCGTTTGTTTTTCTTTCAAGCCTCAGCCTGGCTTCAAACATATGGAAATAAATGGAATCGATGGTTATCTTTTTCAGTATTTCCACAAACCCCCTTAAATCATTAGTAACATACGCCGTCGGCATGATAAAGCTTACACATTTTATCAGGTAAAAAACCTCGTCTTCGGAGGCGAATCGTTTTGCGGAATTCGGACAAGCTTTAAGATAAGCCTCTATCGTTGCGACGATCTTTTCCCGTAAATCGTGAATGGTCAAATATTTCATTGTATCGATACTTGCCAATTTTTCTCCGAGACAGTCTTCACCTAACGCCACCGTGACCCAATACGCGAAATCATTAGGAGGCTCGGGCGAAAGGTACTGATGCTGCAAAAGGAATCTGTGCGTATGATGATATATAGCGGAGTCGGACGCTTCTTTTATGAGATTCAATAATTCGGGTAAATTTGAAGCCCTTAGACCCGTCAACTCCGAAAGATGAAGCTGTGTATAGAAACGGAATGGTTCCGCGGCCGTTTTTATCTCTTTTTCCGCCATAAAATACCTGTCTTTGGATTTTCTAAAATCGCTTCCAAAAATTGCGCGACTTCTTCTGTATTTTTTAGGTAAAACCGCGCTTTTGTCCTATTTGTTTTACCCACAAATATTGTTATGCCCTTATCTTTTAAAGATTCAAACGCGTCTTCATCCGTAACATCATCGCCTATATAGACCGGCATAACTTTCATTTTTTTACTTCGCCGCGCGAACGATCGCCTGCCTAAAAGCCACGATACGGCCTCGCCTTTATTCCAGGATACCGGAGGCCTGACCTCCAACAACATCTTGCCGCGCTTAACCTGGACATCGTTTCCGAGCTCATACAGAAAAATGGTGTTATAAAACCCTGCCTTTATCGATGATATATCATCTTTATCCGCCATTCTATAATGCACGCTTAAAGAAAATCCTTTATCTTCTATAAACACACCTCTGAATGAAGATAAATTCTTCTCCATCTTAACCTTGATCTCTTTAAGCGTTCTTTTATAGTATGGAGGTAAGGGGCTTTTAAAGTTGATTTTCGGCCCTTTTATTTCAAAGCCATGATTACCGACATAAACGATATTTCTTAAGCCGATGCGCTTTGAAACATCCTTTAATGTTCTGCCGCTTACAATCGCTACTTTACAATTCGGAATATTTGACAGGCGTAGCAGCAAATCCTTCGTTTTTTTGGGTATCACAGCTATATCAGGCGTCCTGGCAATAGGCGTCAATGTCCCATCATAGTCGAGGAATAGATATATAAATTTATTTTTTAAAGCTTTCCCGACATTTTTCCATTCCGAAAATAGATATTTCATGCCTTTTTTATTGTGGTCAAATCTGTAATTATATTACCCGCCCATTTATAAATATTGTTGTCCGTGATTATTTTTCTCATATTCTCCATACGTCTTTTCTTCTCTGATAACGGCATCTCCACAGCCAATTTAATGCCATCGGCAAATTCCTCTATTGAATAGGGATTGATCTGAATAGCGTCGGTAAATTCTCTCGCCGCTCCGGTAAACCGGCTCAATATCAGACTGCCGTTAAGATCATTCTTCGCGGCAACGTATTCTTTCGCGACAAGATTCATTCCATCGTGAAGCGAACTCACGATACAGATGTCTGCAATCCTGTAGAATGGCTTTATCTCTTCGGGAGAAAAATGCCGCTGAAGATATACAATGGGTTTCCATTCTTCATTCTTGTGCTTCCAATTGATCCTTTCCGCCAACTCATCGAGTTCCCCCGTAAGATCATGATATCTTTTTATATGTGTCCTGCTGGGGGCGCCCAATTGTACAAAGACAAGCTTACCTTTGTAAGCCGGATATTTCTCCAGAAAGCGATCGATGGCGATCATACGTTCCGCCAAACCTTTTGTATAATCTATCCTATCGACTCCGAGAGCGACTATCTTTCCATCAAGCTCACACTCTTTGCGGATATTATCTATCTCCTCTTTTTCATTTCGGTCAACCCTTGAATTTATTCCGATATCCACGCTGATTGGAAATGACCTCACCAGCGTCTCTATGTTTGAACGAATTATGCTGAATTTTTCCATGTCGATGCGGCATTCAAGAAGCCTATTTACCGTATCAATGAAATTATTACAGTGGTATTGAACATGGAACCCTATTAAATCGCAGCCAAGCATACCGTCTAAAATTTCCGCCTGATAAGGACATGTTGAGAATACTTCGGGATTCGGCCATGGTATATGCCAGAAAAGCGCTATAGTCGCGTCGGGCCTTTTCGCTTTTATCATCTGAGGCAGGAGCGTAAAATGATAATCCTGGATAAAGATAAAGGGATTCTTGTTTGGAAGTTCTTCCAATATATTATCCGCGAATTTTTGATTAACTTTTTTATAAGTCTGCCAATCGGATTCTCTGAATATAGGTCTCGTATAAGTTATATGGCACAATGGCCATAAACCTTCGTTAGAAAACCCGTAATAATAACCGTCTTCCTCTTCTTTTGTTAACCATACTCTTTTCAGGATATAACTGTCATTCCCGGGAGGAACACCGAGCTTATTTTTTGAATTAACGAATTTTTTATCGGCATTAGCGCCGCCATGAGCAATCCATGTTCCGCCGCAAGCGCGCATTATAGGATCGATCGCGGTTACAACACCGCTGGCAGGTCGAACGCATTCGGCCTGCCCGCTAATATCGTTTATAACATGCATATACGGCTCTCTATTCGATACGATGAATAGGGCATTTTCGCCTAACTTTGACCTTACGACGTCTTTTAGCTTTGAGTCGGTCCATAAATCCTCTTTTTGTATTCTGACGGTAGCCTCCTCGCTTACCGCCCTCCGGGCTACTCTTATGCTAAGCGCGGCCTGTTCTACTTCACTGGCCAATTTACCAAGCCCTCCTTTTTCTTTGATAGGATGCCTGGTATCTATCTCGCCTTTTTGGAACCGCTTAAACCATTCGGTAAGCTGTTCCACGGGTGCGGTGAATATCTGGCGCTGTACCAACAGGGAAATTAATATAATGAATACAACCAGAATCACTAAAACTGTGCTCAGCCTTTTCCACAACTCGGCCAATTGCGTAAAAACATATGATGTGTCATATAAAACCTCTTCCAGTCCTACAATGTTTCCGTCCTCATTCGTTATAGGTAAAACATAGCTATAAACACTATAATCCTTAAACTGCTCTATCGCCCCTCGGGCATTCTTGCTCGCAATCACGTCTTTTATGTATGGCCTGTTTCTGTCTTTCCACTCGGAAAATCTGCCCGTAATAGCCACGACATTGCCGTCTCTATTATAAATCACGCACCCCTGAGATCTTTCCCTTTTCTGGAATTTTTCGACCAACCATCTGGCATCGCTTATATTATTGTTTTCAAGCGCGTGTTTCACGGACAATTCCATGCTCTCAGCTACGGCTTTAGCTTTTCGCATAAGTTCGTCAAACAGCCTTGTCTCTTCGGATCTCACCTGAAATATCCCGAAACCGATAAAGGCTATTGTAACTATGATTAAAATCGGCAATATGAATAAAAGTATTCTTCTCATGATAAGTTCTCCAGAATAAAAAAACCGCCCGTTTTAAGCTTCAACATCCGGTTTTATTATAAGTGTTTTTGCGGATAAAGACAAGCGATTAATATTTTGGCATTTCCAACCTTAGTCAGGCCTTTGTTATTTTGGCGGCAAGCAATTGTTGCGGATTATGATAACGTTCTCACTATCAAGCAGTTTGTTAAATTATCATTATAACTTATGTTTCGTCATCTTCTGTCAAATTGAATCATATAACCATATCCAAGATCAGTCAGTCTTATTTTTGTAAAACCATTTGAAGATATCATGCTTTCGGTATCATACGGCGATAAACGCAAATGCATTGGAGGGCCAAAGGGCATCTCTTCTTTTTTGATTTCGATAACCACTATACGGCCTTCTGATTTTAAAATGCGGCGGATTTCTTTCAATAAGTTTTTTATATTCTGAACGACATCGGGTATATGCAATACAGTCGCTAATAAACAAACGTCGATACTGCTATCTTCGAGAGGCAAGGATGCAGTGATGTCGCATGGCATGGCTTTAATGTTGCTTATTCCCCTGGAGATAACTTTGCTTGTTATCATAGAGATAACTTCCGGCCATTTATCAATTGCATACACTACTCCCGACAACCCGACTATTCTTGACGCATAAAAGGCATAATCTCCCGCGCCGCAGCCCAAATCAAGGAATGAATCACCTTCCTTAAGTTTGATTTCGCGGAAAATCGTCTCCGGATCATGCAGAGTAAAGCTGCTTACACCTTTTTTCTGTCTCTCAACCGAATCGTTACTGCTCATGTGCTCACACTCCATTTTATCAAATACACCGCAAATAGACCCTACTCTCTTGTAATCATGAAAGCAATGTCGATTTCAAATTGCAATTCTTTTTTATTACAGCCTTCCGGGAACGGCCGAAAGGGCCCTGCCCTCTTTATGGCATCCATCGCTTCGCTATCAAGATCCACAACGCCCGAGGATTGTAATAACTGAATATCTTGCATAGCTCCCGACGATACCAAAATAAAGAATACTCGCGCCGTACCCTCTTTACCGAGACGCAGCGCTTGACGTGGATACCTCTTTTCTTCCTGGATCTTCTGCTTAACACTATCCTGATAACGCAGTAAGGATCTCTTTAGTTCCTCATCCGTCTCTTCCGGCTTCATATCTACCCTATCCGCCACTTCTTCTACAATATCTTTCTGAATTACGGGTTGTGAAATTTCCTTTTCTATCTTCTTCTCCTCAGCAATCTGATGCTGTCTAGGTAAGATCTCTTCCTGCCTCTCAAACTCGACTTCAAAAGAGTCTTTATGTGAAGTTTGAAAATACGGCATATGCGAGCCTATCAGCCCCGCATGTAATGCTATCGATAATACAAAACAAAACTGAACCTCATTTAATAATCTCATTATCCCCGACCTGCGTTGATATGACAAGGCCGCCCGCGTTAGACGATTTGGCGATATCCATTATCTTCACTGCCAACTTCAAATTAACATTCTCATCGGCTTTTATAACGACGGTCTTCGAACTCGATTTCTCAATACATCTGGCCAGCTTCCGTTCGAGCCTATCTATCGCAACTGTCTCATTATCTACAATCACGCTTCCATCGGCCCGGACAAATACGACAACGTTCTCGTTCTTATGCGATTGGGCAAGGACGGCCTTTGGCAGCTTTATCTTGAAACCCTGTTCGGATATAAAATGGGATGATAGGATAAAGAAGATGAGAAGCAAAAACACCATGTCGATAAGAGGGGTCATATTCAGGCCTACGGCCGACTTTTTACGACGTTCGAATTCCATTCCGCTCATATATAGTTCCCCTGCTTAATGTATGTTAAATACATCTGAAGCAATGTTTCTTAGTTGGATGGCGCGACTATCCACGACCCCCTCAAAATAATAATAGAAGGTAAGTGTAGGAATGGCCACAAAAAGCCCTGCTGCGGTAGTGAGAAGAGCTTCCCAAATACCGCCTGCTAATATGGCGACATCCGCGACACCGCCTATTCTTTCTATCTTCATGAATGTCTGGATCATTCCGGTTACCGTCCCCGTAAGCCCTAAAAGAGTCGAGATATTGCCGATGGTCGACAGTATCCTTAAGTGTTTCTCCCCATCCTCTAATTCCCTCGAACCCGCGCGGCGCAATATCTTATGCCTGTCGTCCACCGGATGGCTCATTATCTTTATGCCAACGGAAAGAAAACGCCCGAGAAAGCTACTGTCTTTTTCGGAAATAGACATGGCGTCGCCGGGCTTGTCGGACTTTAACAGGGCAGATATTCGTTCATCGAGATTCTTGCTTTTTGGCCGCGTCCGGTAAAAATAATAAAGCCTCTCCAGGACAAAGGCCATGGACACGATCGAACATAACGCAATCGGCCACATGAGCGGCCCCCCTTTGATGAAAAAATTATACATTACCCACACCTCCTTTTATGTTCAAAAGACGAATGAAAAACTACCATAGATAAACCGCCCCGGCTCATTCACTATGCGGACATTCCTTCCAGTCGGGTCTGTAGGATCGAATTCATAAGAGTTCGCCACAGCGTATTTGGCGTCGAATATATTGTCTATGCCAAAATGAAGGTTCATGCCATTAAGGATTGTATGCTTTTTCGCTAACTTCCCTATATTACAGCTTGTCCTGAAATTAACGACATCCCAGGATTTGATAAATACCTCTCCGGCGTCGCTGTCATACCGGGTATAAGCGTTTGAGTAGACCCATTCAAGCGTGGCGAATACGCCTTTATCATCATAGACCGCGGCCAGCTTCGCCTTTAAAGGAGACACTTCCGCTAAATATTTATTGTTGTTGTTCGGCGGCTGCGAATACTTTCCACCCTCCTGGAACGCCACGCCTCCTTCGACCGAAAATCCTTTGCCAAAACGCACCGAACCCGTAGCATCCATGCCGGCTATGTAAGCGTCTATATTCGTATAGCTTTTTACATTATTTACCTGCTGTTGGTATACAAAATTATTTAAGTAGCTGTAAAAACCTTTGACTTTACCATGCAGGATCTTGAATAAATCCGCCTCTATCCCGAAATCCGTCTCAAAATTATGGCATGGTTTCAAGTTCGGGTTGCCGTAATAAGAAACCCCTTCCTGAATATATCTTTCGACCGCAGTAGGCTCACGGGTGGATAATCCTGTCCCCGCAAAAGCGTTTATCTCATCGGTAAAGAAGTATTTCAGGAAGATGTCGGCGCTCGGGAATAGATCTACACGTCTATTCTTATCCGTAGCCGCGGAGCTGAATTGCAACTTATCCCCGGCTCTTGTGTAATATACGTCCCCTCTCAAACCGGCTTCTACGGAAAGCTTTCCTATATCCTTTTCACCGGATATATACGCCCCAAAATCCAGTTCGTTTACATTAGGGAATAACCAGCTATTGAGCGTCGCACCGGTAAAGCGGTTATATACGACTCCATCCCAGTTCCGGTTATAAAAATCGACGCCGTACTTAAACAAGGCTATATCGGACTGTTTTTTATTTTCTATCTTGGCGCCCGCTATGTAAGATATGGCTTCGATCCTCCTTTGATGAACCGTCCCGATCCTGAATTTACCATAGGGATAGTGCTGTATCAGATTGTAATACCCGGACAATTCCAGCTCGTCCGAAAATGACGAAAGATTTGATAAGATATAAGTCGCCTTATTAAGATATGTACGTTCCGTTTCGGTATCCATGGCGACGCGGGGAGTCAGAATATCGGTTCCCTCCCCATAAGAAGCCGCGACAACCAATTCATGCCCATCCCTGGGCTTAAAATCTACCTTTGTCCAGTAGTCGCTCTTTTCGAAGGCCCGCATATTCTGACCCTTCTCATTGTAATTCGGATTGAAGCTCGTAAGTTTGTTGCCACCGCCATCCCTATACTGCCCCATCCGTGAATAGTTATAACCGAATAATCCCTGAATATCTTTATTGCCTCCGTTAATACACCCTCCCTGGCTCAAAAACCCGTACGAACCGAATTTGGACAGAACTTCTCCATGCAGCCCTTCCTGAGTATCTTTTGTCAGCACATTGACTGACCCACCAAGGGCGCCCGGCGTTGCCATATCGTACGGCCCTTCCTTCACCTCTATCTTCTGAACGTTGAGCATATTTATATGCGATAGCGGAGGATCTTTTCTGCTTCCGCAGGATCCTTCTATAAGAGTATTATCCTGCGTATAACGGAGGTTCGCGCACGTGAACCCACGTAAACCCACTTCATTACCGTATCCGCTCTTCCGTATCATATACGCTTCTATAAGTTCGTCCGATAGTATCTCGGCGAGATCTACAACTTTATGCGTTTTGAGCGCCTTCTGGCCGATCCTTCTTTTTTCCGATATATCTAATCTGTCCTCATCTTCTTCATCCGTTGACACCAATACCTGTCCCAGATCAAAGACTGTCGTGTGCGCGTAGGCAAAAGGTAAAACGCTGGAATTCAAAATTAATGCTAAAATAATTGCAAAATATATTATTTTTTTACAGGGCATATGTGTCCTCCAAGTATACAAAAATTGCCGATAACGTGAAAAAGCAGGGTAGGCTAATATTACAAACTTGGAGGAGCGCGGGAAATATTGGCGGGAACTAACGGCCTGATAACCTGTAATACCGGAAAATAGATGATATGACGTATTGCTTGTAATATAACAGAAAACACAATTATGAAAAGCGATATGGCCGCCGCATAATATAGCCACATACAAATAGGGCATTCATGGCCATCGTGATCATGATGGCCCACCCCATGGGAAAAAGGATGGAATATCGCCATACCAAGAAATATGCCGAAAACCACGAGCAATAAAAACGAAGCCTTATTTCTCATTTACACTCCGAACAAATACCTTCGAGCTGCAACTGGTGGGACTCGACTTTAGCGCCGAGGTTCTTCTCGATATACCGCGAAATCCCGTTGATGTTACAGACACTTACTTCCTGAACCTTGTTACAGTTCAAGCATACAAAGTAATGCGAGTGTTTTTTCTGCGAACTACAGAATGCGTACACAAGCTGCCCGTCATCCGATTGGAGGCGTTTTATAATTCCAATTCTGCAGAATTCGTCCAAAATACGGTAAATGGTGGGTAGCCCCAGCGAATCCAGCCGTTTCCTTACGGCCTTATATACGTCATACGGCTTAAGGCACTTACGGGAGGTAAGAAATAATTCAATTACAGCTTTTCGCTTAGGAGTTATTTTGAATTTATGATCTTTGAGTATTTTAAGACAGTCGTCCATAAATAGAAATCATTTCTGTTTATGGATTTAAGTATACGGGTTTTGGACGGCGTTGTCAATAAAATACTATTTTGTTTCAAACCAATATTCTTTATCGTTAAGCCCCTGCACTTTAGGCCCTATTATCTTGGTGTTCCTGCCGAATATATATCCTGAACCATACCAGTTACGCAGCCAAAATAGCGCCTCTTTCCCAAGATAATATGTTATGTGAAGCCACAGTGGCGGCGATATCTTCCTTACCTCATAAGTCACATAGTCATGATTAACCATTACCCGTATATAATGCAAATAACCACCGTCTGATTCTGGTATTTCTATGAGCATCCCTCCCCCTCCGGTGGTTATATAATCGATACCGTCGAACCGCTGATGCTTAAACATGTGCTTATGCCCTGCAAATACCATATCCACACGATACTTTGCCAAAAGTTTTCTAAGTTGATACGCCCACGGTGCGTTATCAATATTGTACCATTCCTGCTGGTATGGATCGCAGGGCGGTTTATGCATTATAACGAAAGTATGCTCATATTTTTGCCCCTCTTTCAGCCTTTCCTCAAGCCATGCAAGTTCGGGCTCACCATCCGCGTTATCGACGACTATGAAATAAGAGTTCCTATCGGAAAAAGCGAATTGCCTGTCACCACAATATTCTTCAAAAAGCTTCCTGTCGTCATGATTTCCTATCGCCGCGATAACGGGATACTTAATAAGGGCTTGCATCTTCTTCCATGCCTTGAAATCGTGCTCAGAGCCATCCAGGGTAACATCACCCACGGATAAGACAAAATCTATCGGAACCTTGCGGAACCTGTCCTCTCTGTTCATATGCCATATCTCTTTAAGTGTTGAGGCGTCATTGGTAAAAAGCCCGTTATGGCTATCGCCGAAAACGATAAAAGAAAAATAATCTCCATTGTTGTTTTTCAGTTTTTCAATGCTTGTCCGGTTATTGTCGTTACTTAAGGCGGGTGGAGTAACCCAAAAATAAAAAAGTGGAAGAAACGAATATATCAAAATAGCTGCTATGGTAAGGATCAAGATTTTCTTTGTTTTCATTTAAGTCTCACATTTTTTGTTTGATCCTGTAATAATTTAAATCTAAACTCCAAATATTTTTCTCGCCGCAAGAAAGTTAACGCAAAATCACAAAGTTAAGCATAGTGCCCACGATGATACTGACTGTTAGCATTATAAGCGTCGATTTTATCAAGTCTTTAACGCCAAGCTCTTTCCACAAAACTATAAATGTAGCGATACATGGGAATGATATGGCAAGTAATGTTGCCGCTATAAATAACTGCTTGGCTGAAAGCGCGAGTGGCGCGAGCATCCCTACTGCGACATCCTTTCTTAAAAACCCAATGATTAGAGCCACTATTGCTTCTTTTGGCAGGCCAAATAAACCGTGGACGACCGGGGCAAATACACCTGTCACGATATCAAATAACCCGAAATACAAAAGTATATTAACGACTAAAACACCTATTAAAACGATCGGCACCGCTTCAAACACAAATCCTTTAACGCGAAAATATAATTTTCTTGCTAACATAGCTAACGGCGGAAATCTATATGGAGGAATTTCTAACAAAAACTCCGGACTATAACCGTGAAGCAGCCTGTTTAAAATAAACCCTAATATCAGTATTATGATAAACAGTACCAGATATACTCCCCCCACATAAAAACCGCCGAATACGCCCAATAATCCTACTATCATCGCCTGCAATGGAACACATGGTATGCCGATAGAGATAATAGTGGATGCTATAAACCGCTCGCGCTTCGATTCCAAAACACGTGTAGATAATATGCCGGGAACATTGCAGCCAAAACCTAATAGCACCGGTATGATAGCGTAACCATGAAGACCCAGCCGGTGCAGCAGATTATCCAAAAGTATCGCAAGACGCGGCAGGTACCCTATATCTTCCAATAAGCTCAATACAAAATAGAATGATATGACATACGGTAATACCATACCGAATTCGATGTAGGGTGCTGTGGTCAAAAGCCCAAGCGATTGCTTAAAATCGATCTTCCCGTTAATCAAGTCGCCGATCAGTAAGTGAAATACAAAACTTTTTTCCTGCCAATGGATAGATAGCTTTTCCAGCAATGGCTGGATAGTACCGTAAAAGAAAGGATCCGTTATTTTGGTAATTATGGATTCACCTATAAACCGGACGATCTTAAATGAGGCATATATGACTCCCGCTGCCATTATTAAACCTGAAATCGGCCGCACGGACGCGTCTTCCAACATCTCTCTCAAGTAATGATGGCGATGCTCAAGGCGCTGGATTTGTTCCAATATATATCCTATCTCTTTCCATCGCTCATCATGGGATAGCTTTTTTCTTGAAATTGGTTTTGCTTCTTTTATCCTGTCAATCAATAATTTTATGCCCACCCCGGTTACGGCGCAGGTCGAGATTACCGGGACACCTATTATCTCTTCCAGCTTCTTAATATCGATATGGACTCCCCTGTGAACAGCATCATCACACATGTTTAAACACGCGATTACCGGGAATCCTTCTTCGACAAGTTGCAGGGTTAAGAGTAAATTTCTTTCTAAATTGGTAGAGTCGAGTATATTAACTACCGCGATTTCATCCTTGGGATATTCTCTCAACAAGGAAACAGCTACTTCTTCAGCGCTTGAGCTCGATTCTAAGGAGTATGTTCCCGGCAAGTCTATAACCTCGATCTTCTCGTCTCCTAAGCTGAGATAGCCCTTAATAAACTCTACGGTCGTCCCGGGATAATTAGATGAGATTACGTGGACATCGGTAAGGCGGGAGAATACCACACTTTTCCCGACATTAGGATTTCCTATTAAATATATCTTTTTCATACGCCTATCTTATTCAATTATGTATGGAACCTCTCTAAGTTAAATGTCGGGTATATGCGAGGTTTTATCATTCTGTCTCTACGATGATTTTTGCCGCCATGCCATGCCCCAAAGCCAGAACGCTTCGGTCTACCCTTATCACAACCGGTCCTCTTAAACCGATATAACTTAGTTTGGCAATCTCCTTGCCCACATAAATGCCCATACCCATGAGCCTGTTTTGAAGCCCCATACCTCCTAAAATCTCCAAAACCTTGCCTTTATGATTCGGCTTAAGATGTACTAAAGAAACTTTCTTCATAGCTTATTATCCTAACATAAAAAGGTACACATAAAACACTAAAACAAAAATACTGCTGCGGCTATTACCGTAGAATATAACCCTCCCGGGCTTATAACCGCGGTCTGTGTCATGTTAGTGGTACGAACAATCTTATCGCTTAATTGATATATACTCTTATTCTCATCCCATGACTTCTCCTCATCGAATTCCAGTCCAAGCGTCGAAGCTAACATTTCTACGGCAAGGTCTTCTGCGAAATCACCCGCGGTCTTCTCGTTCTGACCAAAGCCGTGGTGTTCGCTTAAATATCCATACGCATCAGGATTGGCCGGAACCGCGCACCCTATGCTAGCGGCGATGAGACGATGCGGTTCACATGACGCGCATCTCGCGATAACTGTGTAAGTAATCATACCGTTGTATATCTCTTTAATGCCTTCATTTTTAGGAATGATTTGGCACTCGGGAGGTAAAATGCTGGAGACCGGCACAAGATTGCATCTTTCTATTCCCGCGTCACGTAACGCGAGCTCAAAACTTCTAAGCTGCGCCTTGTGCGTCCCAACGCCTTTGGTAAAAAACATCTTCTTAGGAACGGTAAATTTTTTTCGCGGCGCAAGAATCATAAGATCATTTTATAATATTTATTAAAAACCCATTAACAAACCGAACCCTCAACTTGAAACTTCTTTTATATAAGGCCCCAAATCCATGTCTTTATAAGAAGACCCTGCTCGAACAATCGGATACAGAACTTCTTCAATATCAGTCATTACCTCAAGAATGCAGGGGCCGTCTGTTTCCATAAAAGACTTAAGCCTTTTCGATAACTCAGCTCTGGAAGTTATTCTTTGCGCAAACTTATAATGACAGTGCTTCGCCATTTCAGCAAAATTAACGTCGGATTTTCTTTCCGTGGCAGAATGTCTCTTACCATATGCCACGTCTTCCAGGTTTCTCACCATGCCATCACTTCTATTGTTGAGAAGAAGTATTTTTATCGGCAGACCAAGAGCACCGATAGTATGTAGCTCTCCCATGTTCATTCTGAAACTACCATCCCCGTCAACCGCAATGATCGTTGAATCAGGATTCGCATAATGGGCGCCTATGGCGCTTGGCATACCAAAACCCATCGTGCCGAAACTTCCGGAAGTAAGAAATGATTTTGGTTTTCTCATTTTTAGATACTGTGCGGCCAAGAGTTGATGATTACCAACACCCGTGGTAATTATTGTATCATCGTCAATAAACTTACTCAGAAGATCGATTACCTCCGCTTGATGAATACGCTCTCCGTCCCGGCAATAATTTAATGGCCATATATTTTTTAATTTGGCCGCATAATTAATCCAGTCATTAATAGTTATTTTTATACTATTTTGCCGGGCATAATCCATCAAATCATTAAGGGCGTTGGTGGCATCACCGATAAACGAAAAATCGGGATTCCGCTCATTTATTATTTGATGAACTTTTTCGGGATTAATGTCGATATAGGCGATTTTAGCTTCAATAGCAAATCCAACCTTTTCAGCGACGCGATCGTCCCAGCGTACACCGATCGCAAAAAAGAAATCATTTTTTTGAATGATTTTATTCGCATAAGGAGTACCGAACATGCCTAATAACCCTAATGAAGTAGGATCGTTCTCATCAACAACCCCTTTCGCCATCAGCGTATTAACAGATGGGATATTAAAAATAGAGTTAAAACGCCGTATCGCATCGCTCCCGCTATATGAATTAAGTCCTCCGCCTAAATACAATAATGGACGTTTGGCTTCCGCGAGAAGATTAAAAAAACGCCCGCACTGCTTATCGGATAAATGACATTCACTATTGTGAGCAGTCCTGAACCTTTCAAGGTTACTTCCGACGTATTTATTAATGCTCTGTTGCAAATTAATCGGAATATCAATAACTACAGGGCCCGGTTTCCCTGATTTAGCCAGAAAATAAGCATCTTTAATAATGGATTCGATATTGTCTATACTGTCAACCAGAACAACTTTCTTTGCTGTAGGCCCAAAAACAGCCGACACGTCAATATGTTGAAACGAATCTGTCCCAATTTTGTGCTCAGGGACCTGCCCTGCGATGACGATCAAAGGGATACTGTCGGCGAAAGAATCCGCAACTGCGGTCAGTGTATTGGTAATGGCGGGCCCTGAAGTAACTATCGCAATCCCGACGGTATCGCTTGACCGTGAATAACCGGCGGCGCTGAAAGCGGCAGACTGCTCATTTGAATTCACAATAATCTCAATAGAGCTTTTTCCTAATTCATCCATTACCGGAAGAATTGCCGCTCCCGTATAGCCAAAAATATGTTTTATTCCAAGATCTTCCAAGCTTTTAACTAAAATCTTCGCTCCGGTCATTTTAAGCTCTTTTTTTTACAAACAATAAAGGAAAGACTATGTCGCTCACGCAGCAAGGCACCAATACTGCTACAAATAAAAATAAAAGAATTGCCGGATACAAAATAAAACTCAATCTTTGACCCAGCGCCATTATGATATGGAATAAAGAGGCCCATGTGCTTAATAAGACGTGCCCCGCATGCGGAAATTTCGTTGTCGGCTTGAAATAAGCGATGGTTATGCCTATAACCGCCAAAGGGTTAACCAGCCACCATTTTTCAATAAAACCTATATGGATACCTCTGTTAGGCATTTTAAACAATACCTCGCATATATAAGGAATGACCGAATCGCTTAGAGTGGCAATACCTACAGAGCCCATATAACCTATAATAAGTAAACTCCAAAAATTGCATTTACCCATTATGCACTTGCCGGTTATATGATCGCATTCGTGAAGCCTGTATATGGAAGCGGTAACCAGAGCGCTTAAAAGGACATGCAATGGATGCAGAATATAAAATATGTCATAAGATGTTTTATAAGGTAATTTATAACAGAATGTCATAATCACAACACCTGATATCGCCCCAAAAAAAGTAAAAGGAGCGTGGGCCTTCAGTTCTTTTAAAATCTGGCCTGCCACTTTATTAAACCTCCATCTCCTATATGGGTTTTATATTTTTTGTGATTTTTATTCGCCGGGACTACCATTAAGCCTAGAGCGATATTCCTTTTTAATTCGTTTATTCTTATATAGCAAAATCACATCGCTAAGCCCGCATTTTACATCCTTAGCTATGACCGGACATTTTGCCATAAAAAGAAAGAATACCGGCCTCTTGCAATCTGATAATGCCTCAAAATTACCCTGCCCTTTACTGATTATCATATCGGCGCGCTTAAATATTTTCAGGAATTCCTTCGAACATAAGGAAAGTACGGTTCCCGGCGTATCTACGCCGCTTGAGATGATGATTGTCTTTTCCCCGATACCGGCAGACACCGCGTCTTCCCGCAGGGCATCGTTAATAACGGGTTTTTCTTTTACCGCGTAAATAATCTTTTTATCCCTATGTGTTTCTTTTATCTCTTCAATAAGAATCCTGTCAAAAACAACTTCTCCGGCATTATCAGCCAAATAGAGAATAGTCTTCGACCTTTTCAAGGCGCTGCGAAAACTCTTATAATTAAATATCGACTTATTCTCTTTTCGAATAACCTTATCCTCTTTATCCAGGATCCTTTTAAGCTCCTCTTCTACATTTAAAGTATTTTTAACGCCATAATCTATTATATTACCGGCGATCGCCAGTTCAACCGCTGTCAATAGGCTGTCGCGCGAATGCTCTACTTTTTTCTTCAGCCTGGGGTAAACGCTCAAGGCAAGTTTATTGCTTTCTTCTTTTATCTTCAAATAAGGATCGCCGTTACCGGTCGTCTTTTTAATAACCCCATATATAATTCTTGCCATTTCAGGCGGACTAGAAGTAAAGGGAAATCCCGGTATACACAACGCAACCTCATCCAGTACCTTTTTTTGCGTTTTCCCGCTCACCCCGGAAAGCCTTGCCGCTTCAAGCGCCTGTTTAAAAAAACATGGTATACATTCCAAATACGTTTTCATGAAAGCTTCAGATTTTGCCCCTTCTTTTTAAGGTATCTTCCGAACTTATGGGCTTCACTCTTTTTTTTTCGGCCCTGTAAACGGAAACGGTGTTCAGACTGCAAAAATATTCTTCTATTTCGGCCATTTCACCTTTTGTTAGTGGTTTTATTCCACATGGCCGTAAAGGCGTATTGAGCTGGACTTCGTCAGGATTAATCTCTTTCGCTATCCGCGCGATCTCTTTCGCGTAAATCTTGTTCTCTTCCATAAACATGATCTGCAACGCCATCTTTCCCTTATAATATTTTTTAAAATCCTTTATGGCGCGAATGACGATACCGATCTTAATGTTCCTGATCGGACGGTTAATACGCTCGAAAACATCCTGTGAAGACGCATCCAGTTTGCAAACGACAAAGTCCGCCAAAAACAGATCTTTCATAACATCTTCTCTATGCACAAGAGAGGAATTCGTCAAAACAGCTACTTTCTCCAACCTAATCTGTTTAACAGCTTTTATCATCTCTCCAAGGTTTTCGGCCAAAGTGGGCTCACCGGTTCCGGAAAAGGTAATATAATCTATGTTTAAGGGCGGCAAGGAATTCAATTCTTCTATTATTCCTTTAGAAGGAACGAATATTTTTCTCTCATCGGTTAGGCATATTGTTTTACCAATCTGGCAATAAGTGCAATCAAAAGTGCAGACCTTTTCGCCTCTTGATATAGGATCGATACCCAAAGAACTGCCAAGCCTCCAGGAAGGCACCGGCCCGTAAATATATCTATAGGTTTTTTTACCCATACATCTTACCATACGCATCCTGAGCTGCCAGAATAATAGGATACATGGTCGGTGCACTCGTCAAATAAGGATGGGTCGCGATCTGCAAAGTTTCCAGCTCGGTGCACGACATGCGTTTTTGGATGGCTATACCTATTACATTTATCATCTGAGCGCAAGACATACCACAGCTCACCTGACCTCCCAAAATAATCCCTGACTGCTTGGAGAAAATTAATTTTACCTTCCCTTTACAAGCCCCGGGCAAAGAAACAGGGTGTTTATCAACACCGTCTATGCTGCTAACTACAATTTCAAAGCCTTCGTCCCTTGCGGTCTTTTCGGTAAGACCAGCCGAACCTAAAACAAGTTCATCGATATAAGTCGAATATA
>Ga0265297_10005600_pt1 | contig 18974 bp, 19 predicted proteins | sample Munlanlwell13791_FD_192502 | JGI IMG/M metagenome (GOLD analysis project Ga0265297, IMG submission 192502) | Leachate microbial communities from a municipal landfill in Southern Ontario, Canada - Leachate well 137-91 | ecosystem: Engineered > Solid waste > Landfill > Unclassified | place...
CGCCAGTCGGCAACGGCGACTCGGTATGAGCTTGGTAGGTTGCGGGTAGTACTGCCTAACGGAGCTATGCGAGACATAGATGCAGTGATACAGGATGGCCCACTATTTGTGGCCCGCGACCCGACCCGTTGGATGGAAACTACGTTCATTGAGACATTGCGATTTAGGTGTCCTGACCCGACTTGGTACGACCCGGTAAGGGTAGATACGGTGTGGGGCATTGAGATATATGAAGGACTAATTTTCTACGAGGCTACTGACTATCCTAACCATCTCACTTTCCCTGATAATATGCTGTTTGGTGCTGATACCATCTATGCAACTACTGGCATCACATATACTGGTACATGGTTTGGCTATCCGACTATTACAATTACTGGCCCGATACAGTCACCTAACGTACAAAATATAACATTGAGCCAGAAAATTGCATTGAACTATGATGTAGCAGCAGGTGAAATTGTGACTATCAATACCACTTATGGGCGCAAGAGTGTGACTAACAATTTTGGTGATAATCTGATTGGAACGCTGACAGCAGATAGTAGCTTAGAGTTTTTCCTAGCGCATGATCCCTGGGCAACTGGGGGTATAAATTCTCTTACGTGTAGCGGTAGTGAAGCAACAGTGGCAACATCTATTGTTCTGTCGTGCTACACCCGGTACATAATGATTTAGTGGAGGTGTAAAATGCCAAAAAGTTATCCTTGGCCTGGTGTTGTTGGTGGAGCGGGTGCTGGTGATGATGCAGGACGATATACATCACCAGAATGGTGGTCAGTGTGGGGTACTCAACAACGTGCTGGTGTTATGATTATTCCTACTGCTGGCGGGGGGCCACTTCGTACTATAGCAGATTGGACTAACATTGGTGTATACTATGGCGTTGACAACAAACTCGAAGTTGCTGACTTAGGTGGATTTGTCGCTGAGGTAGAGAGTGGTGCAGCACTGGTAGATGGACAATACTTTGTTAATGAATCTAGTAAGACATTAGTATTACCTGCTTCTCAGACCTACTATGTAGTTGTACGCAAAAACTTTACAGCCACTGATTATACTCCTCCTGGATATACAGCGGGTGATGGTGTAGTTCCAGCTTATACATCGCGTGTAACATGGGTAAGTGCTCAAGTACAAAGTACAGACCGTACAACCTACTGGGATATTCCTCTGGCAACCGTAGTCACAGGCGGAGCCAGTATTACCAGTGTGACTGACACACGGGAGTGGGTGGATGCAGAAACGAAATATAAATTTGTTCCGGCTCTGATGGGACAAAATGATGTAGCCTATATATATCCAGAAGTCACGGGTGGAACTATGGCCATAACCATGACAGATGGTGATGATACACACGCCTATGGCAGAATTGAAGCGCCAGTAGATTATATTACTGATATGACAGTACAGGGTGTAAGTGTTAGCGTTGGCGCGGCAGGTAATATTTATGCCAGTCTAACTTGGCATGCCGGAGCATGTGCCGAGAGCTATACTACACACAATGGAACATCCGGTATTGCCGCAGAAGCGGTAACGCCACAGATTAACCGTCACAGCTGTAACCGTAGCGTAGCAATAACTGCAATTACACCTGGTGACATTCTGTATTTTGATTTCTATAGAAACAGTACCGATCCACTGGATGACTTAGGTAATGATTTCTATTTCATTGGATTTTTAATTGAGTACTTAGGATGGCGCTAAGATGGTGCTCACTCGCCGTCAGTTTTTGGGGTTAAGCTCAGTAGTGGGGGGGCTACTGCTAACGGGCGTTCGTGTACCTGTTATCGCACAAGAGGTAGATACAGGCTTTGACTTCCCGCTAGACTTCCCTATTGCCTTCTCCTCTCCTACTGAGCTTGTCACACAACCGTCATCCACCCCCCTACTCAGCTTGCGCTCTCTATCCTTTTGGGAAAGGCTATTCAGTAAATGATTGGTCAATACCGCGTCAACATCTACCACCCGCAAACCGGCGCGCTCGAAGCGACGGTTGAGGATTGGCAACGCTTGAACATGAAACAGGTGTTGAACGGTGTCGGCACGTGTACGATACAACTCTATGGTGGTCATCCTGCTATTCCTAAATTAGTCAACAATGCCTTAATTGAAGTATGGCGGCAGATACCTGGCTATGCACCCGCCGCTGTGCCTGCCGTGCGCCAGCGTACCGATAACTGGTACTGCGAGTGGAACGGCTTGTTTACCGACTATTCGGAAACCATATTCTCTAACGGCAATGACGTTTATACTGCCTACTGCGATGGTCTAGTAGACTTGCTACAGCGCCGTGAAATTCTTTGGTATGCAACGCAGGTTGCCAGCGAAAGTAAAAAAGTGGCAATTCCTGCACAGACGGCAATGTATGAGTTTGTCGAGGAGAATTGCGGGGCCAGCGCAGTAGCAGGCATACCAGGAGTAGGGCGTTTGTTTACCGGCACGATTACCGGGCTTGCCATTCCTGTTCTGACCGGAGCGGGCGATAATTGGAGCGGGCAGCGGGCGTGGATGAACTTACTCGAAACGCTTCAGCTTTTGGCTAACTATGGGGGCATTGACTTCGATGTAGTCAGTACCGGGGGTGGCAACTATACGTTTCTAACCTATCCAGACCAACTAGGTGAGGATAGGACGACCACCGGCCTTGACCCGACGACTGGCCTCAATGCCGCAGGCTACCCACCTGTCATATTCAGCTTGGAACTAAATAATATTTCTGAGATTACACTATCTACGTCCCGGTCGGCAAGCAAGAACATTGTAGCTACACCAGGCAAGGGTGAGTATACGGCCCGCGCAGTAGGAACAGCCACCGACCTAACCGACATTGACGCCCGCCGTCTTAACCAGCGCGAGCTAGTACGCAATGCCAATACACAAGACGATGCAGCCGAGCTAGATAGTTTGGCTGAGGAATGGCGCGTTAAATTAGAATATAGTGAGGATTTTAGGTTCACGCCACTCATCACTGACAGTACTCTCTACGGAGTACATTATTGGTTTGGCGACAAAATGACCGGGCGTTTCAAGACACTGGAACGCAACAAACGCCTTACGGGTTTATCAATCGTGGTAGACCGTAACGGTGAGCAGTTCAGCGGATGGAATTTTGAGACATTGCCAGTATGATAGACGTGCGGACGTATAACGAACACATGCAAGCTCTCGCCACGACACTGAGCGAGTTAGCGGCGCGGGTGCGGCAGTTAGAGGCGGTACAGATTCCGCTAGGTGGTGTTTTAGGGCCACACGACATATTGAGCGTGACGCATCCTGATAGTACGCCAGCGGCGGTTGTACGCGGCGATATTATAACTGGACAGGGACTTGTCCCGACTTGGACACGGTTAGCAGCAGGTGGAGCTAACACTGTACTAACCTCAGACGGGACAGACCTCAGTTGGCAAGCGACGGCGGCGGTTAATCACGATCTACTCAGCGCCGTACATCCTGACACAGACCCAGACTCTCCTGTGTCAGGCGACATAATCCGGGCCAGCGATGACCCGGCCTCGTTATGGGAACGCTATCCTATTGGTACACACTGGCAACTGTTAGGCGTCAATGCTGGACAGACGCTACCGGAATGGCAGAGCTTCGATTGGGATTTTCACGTTATCGCTGCTGGTGGCGATGGGGTTCATGACCATTCCAACGATAGTGAAGGCGGGTTACTTCCAGTGGGCAGCATCACAGCGCACGCCTTGTTATCTGCAACCCATAGCGGTACTGCACCGGCGGCGGTAGTTTTAGGTGATATTATTACTGGACAGGCTGGCCCATTGTGGACGCGGCTGGCTATCTCTGTACCCGCTGCCAATGTACGCAATGTACTCAGTGTAGACAACGGCGAAACCGGGCCAAGCTGGAAAGCCGCGCTGGACGCCAACAACCCGACAGCCATCACCGTCGGGGCGGCGGCGGCTCCGGGTACGTCTCTCATTTTCTCCCACCGTGACCACCAACACGCCACACCCACCACCTGGACGGCGACGGCACACAACCTACTGAGCGCCATTCACGGCGACACGACGGTAGCGGCAGCGGTACGCGGGGATGTGATAACCGCGCAAACAGCAGGCGCTTTGTGGACACGGCTGGCAATCTCTGCGCCCGCCGCTACGTATATGAACTACCTCGGCACGGCGAACGGTGACGTTGAGCCGAGTTACAAGGCGCTATTCGATGCCAATAACCCGACCACCATTGCGGCAGGCGCAGCGGCTGCACCCGGCAGCGCAACCGTGGCAGCGCGGCGCGATCACACGCACGGCGCACCGGCAACCTATCCGGCGACAGCACATAATCTGCTATCGGCTACGCACGGCGATACGACCGTGCAGGCCGTCTCGCGGGGTAGCGTCATCACCGGACAAGGCGCGGCCCCGACGTGGAATGAGTTGGTCATCGGCGGTCTAGGGGCGGGCAGTGTGCTCACCCGCGATGCTAACGAGGTGCTATGGAGCGCCGGGGCATTGTCCTTCGCCGGGGCGTTTACGCTGACGATTCCGGCAACCGGCACGGCGGTCTTGGGGGGCGGCTCCGGGGCTGCTACGCGTGTTGCATATTGGAGCGACGCTAACACGCTAACCAGCGATGCCGGATTTACCTATACTGCTGCGACGGACAGCGTCAACGCGGGCGATTATTTTGTCACAGACGGTGGCCAGTTTGGCATAAGCGGGAACGAATTGCTCACGGCGAATGCTGCCGGGACGTTTGCTTTCTCAGGAATCGCAGGCGTGACGGTGGAGAATGCGGACTGGATCGGCAACGGGGCAGCGTCGGCGCGGTTAGGGTTCGATTCCAGTGGGGCAACGGACTACGCTTATTTTAGCAATTGTAATGTCGGAGTAAATACATCAACACCTGACGCAGTGGTAGAAATAGTAGGTGAATATTATGACATTGTCGGTGCAGACGTGCGGGGTCTTTATATTTCTGGTACATATAGTGAAATAGCTGAGAATCATCACCCCTGTCGCGTTTCATCGCTTCACGATCTAGGTACAGACAAAGCGGTAGCCTGTTTCGATGCAGATGGGCGAACTACTGGAACACGTAATCACGATCATATGGTTGGATTTCAGTCAAGGCCTCGCCACGGTAGTACCGGTACAATTCGCAGCATAGGGGGGTTTACAGCATCTCTATACAATGATGGTGGCAGAGCAACACAAACATATTGTTATTATGCTAATGATCTAAATAGCGGCAACAGCGATTGTCATTATGGCTTGTGGGTTGAGCCATTAGTCACGGGTGACGAGAATGTTGCAATTTATGTACAAACCCCAACGATGAGTATATTTGAGGGTGTAGTAGGATTTGGGGATTTTGGTACACCCGGAAGCGGGGCAGATGTTCCGGAGGGGTTAGTTCATTGCAAAACTGATACGTATACAGAAACAGGACTTTTTGAAAGAATTTTCAAAACAGATGGTGTCGGCACAGCCTTACGCGTACTAGGAACAAAAACCACAGATATGGGTGACGGGGCTGGGGCAGAAGTCGGATTTCTAATTCAGGATGATGCTGCCGTCTTAAATTTTATCGGTGGAATCGGCGCATATCGTAACGGGGCAGATAATACAGGCAATGTTCGTATAGCAACAAGAAGTGCGGGTGTTGCAGTGGTTGCAGCAACTTTTACATATCAGGGCCGTACAGGATTGGGTACTGTTTCCCCGTCTGGTATGGTACATATCGACCAATCCGCTGCCGCCGGTGCAATTCCAGCATTATACCTCGACCAGGGCGACGTGTCAGAACAGCACATTGTCCTCTCGATGAACGGGGCTGACCAGGATTTCCCGAACATTCTACAACTCGACGTGACCGGTTCACCGGCCCTGTGGTGGGACGAGAGCGAGAACGCCTTCGGTTGGAAAAACATCAACGGGCTACTCGTCGAAGATGCCGATTGGATTGGTAACAGCAGCACGACGGCGCGGCTGGTCTTCGACAGTAGCGGCGCAAACGATTATGTCAATTTCGCTAACTGTACGGTGTTCATCAACGACACGGCGAATACGAAAATGCCGCATCCGGGCCTGACTATCCGCCAGACCGATGACTATGAAATCATCTCGCTGAAAAACTCGGATTGCGATCATCCAATGACTGACGAAACCGAAGCGGATACCTTTCTCCGTATTTACCCTGCTGATGTGGGGGTGAATCGTGGAAGTTCGCCGCAGATTGATGGATTTGTGGATGACGACGCCGACAGGCCTGGCGCAGGTATCTGGATTGGCGGAAATGCGTATTCCGCCGATAGTACAGATACCGCCGCCAGCGTGGGATGCGTGAATCTAATCGGCTACGAGAGTGATGGTGGTACTGGACGGCAAGCGGTAGGTAACGACGATAACGTAATTGGTTTCCACAACGCCGGAAACACCATCGCGGTAATGAAAGGTGACGGTGACTTGTTTCTTGCCGGGGCGGTGACTGAGAATGACTGGGACGAACACGACGACCTGGCACTCCTGGACGGGCTGCGCCTCAAGGAACGTTTCGCCCGATGGTCTACCTATGCACGCCCTATCCTAGAAGCGAGCAATGTGGTAAAATACAATCAGGACGGCCCGGATTTTATCTCGGTCCGCAATTTGCAAATGTTGACCGTGGACGCCTTGCGGCAATTCGCAACACAGGCGTTAGCGGAAATCGCTACGCTCAAGCAGCGCGTGGCAATTCTGGAAGCAGCGTAGGAGAAAAAATGGAAGACAAACCGATTTACGAAATCACGCCGGAAGCCCGGCAATCTATCATCGCGCAGAAAATCGCGCTCTGGCGCAACACCGCCTTTGACGCCGAACTGGATGCGAAAGTCGCGCAGGCTTTAGGCAACGCCGAGGCTGAGGCAAACGCCGCCGAGCGGTTGAAGAACTGCCTGAAGGCGATTGCGACGCTGGAGGAAATGCTGACCGCGACGGCATAGCGCCCGCACGCAACAGCGCCCGGTGGTAAGCCGGGCGATGGGGGGTGATGGATAAGTGGGCCTATCGCGGGTGGATATATAAACTTCACAAAAGAACATACAGACAAGAATTAATGAGGTAAGCGATGATAAAAAATGGTGGAATGGAAGGTATTACACGACCCGGCGGGTGGACACGCGACACATTCAACGGACAGGAATATGGTGAGATTTTTGTGCCGGAAGGTTGGGTAGCCTTCTGGAAGGAAGGCTTGCCCGTACCGCACGACCCACAAAACACAGTCGGCTATGGCAGGCCAGAAATGCAAGTCATTCAGAAAGTGCCGCCATTCCTCAACCCGCCGCGTATTCGTTCAGGCGATTGGAGCCTGAAATACTTCACCTTCTACCGGATTCACGACGCGGGTATATACCAGACTGTTACTGTTCCCAACAATGCGCGCTTACGGGCGTCATTTTGGGCGCACGCCTGGTCTTCACAGTTAGACGACCCGTTTCACAGCGATCAGACAACAGAAGATGACAGGCAAAACTTCACCTTCACTATCGGTATTGACCCAACCGGCGGGACAGACCCGTGGGCAGACTCAGTAGAGTGGGGGGAGGGCGCGCACATCTATGATACCTTTGCCCAAGTGCCGCTGGTAGAAGTGGTTGCACAGGGTACACAAGTGACGGTTTTCATCCGGTCACAGGTGTTGTGGCCCTTCAAGCACTGTGATGCCTACGCAGATGACGTAACCCTTGAAATAGTGAATGAGCCGCTAGAGTGTCCCCAAGCACGCGAGCCATACGAACGCACTTATGCTTTAATCCCACCGGGACATGATGCAGAATGGGCAACCGTTCTCAAACCGGCAATTAATACCTACAAAACTACTGTTGGATTTAGTGCTGATGACGCATTTATTTATGTAACGGGTATGGGAAAGCGAGTTGTGCTGGCCTTAAACCCAACCGCTTGGAACGGCGATCTTGCCGCGTTCTGGCAAGAGTGGTATCCTGCCACGGCAGACAGCTTAGTAGAGTATGTACCTATTACAGCCGCCACGCCGCAAGAATGGCTGGAAGGCGTGTTAGCGTACTATGAAGGCGGTGAGCCAAACCCTAATCCAGGTGGATACGACTACCCCGTGCTGGCATTTGGCAGCAAGTTGTATCCACATGCGGTCGGGGAAGGTGGCACGTTTGACATGTTGCAGTATTTATACAGCAACGGTCACACGCTGCCCTACGTGAAAATGGCCCTAGCGAAAGAGCAAGACCTGGTTCAAACAACTAACTTGCAAGCCCTTTCGCCAGGAACGCAATTTATCATACGGATGCAGACCATTGGCGGTAGCCACTACATCGAAACCCCTAATTTCAGAACGGACAGCGCAGCCATCTATATGGGGCAGATTTTGCCGCTTATGGCAGCTTATCCCCAAGTTGCATATTGGGAATTGTGGAACGAGATCGACCCCGGCGATACTGCTGGACACGTCGCCCTCGCTAACTTCGCTTGTGACTGTATCGACATCGCTGATGCACATGGTGTCAAACTTGCCTTAATGAGCTATTCCACCGGGATGCCTGAGCCAGAAGAATGGCAGGCAATTTTCACGCAAACACAACTGTTCCAGAAAGCAAAGGCGGGCGGTCACATTTTGTCGTTACACGCCTATGGGAGTGTCAACAATCCAGGCGACCTTACCTACCACATCCTGCGCCCGCTATATCAGCTATACGAACCCATTCTTATTCCGGCAGATAACGTCATATCGTATGTCCTCACGGAATGGAACATCAACAACGGGCCGCTGCCTATCGAGCAATGGTTGCTTGAGCTTTCTGGAATTGACGATCTTCTGGCAGAACAATATTTCTGTCTCGGTATTGCCATTTTCACGTTCGGGGCCGCACAATCCTGGCCCACATTCGACATGACAAGCCTGTGGCAACCTGTCGCTAGTTTAATCTACGATACACGCCACCGCGAGAATGCTCTGCCTCCTGCGGTAGAGCCAGAACCATCTAATGTTATTGCCTATAGCCAGCGCGATCCCTTGTGGGCCGCCAAACGCCTGCTACCGTCCTATGCTACAATGGGCGGGAGTGGCTGCTTGGTCACATCTATAGCTATGAAAGCCACCGAGTATGACCAAGGGGTAACACCGGGCAACTTATGCGATTGCCTATGTGCCAACGGCGGTTTCAATAGTGACGGCGGCCTGCTATTCTACCAAGTGGATGACTGCCTGCCGTGGCTGCAATTTCGTGGCTATACGCTTTGGGCAGACACCGCAAATATGGCAATGGTGGAGGCTGCTCTAGCGCGGGGTAGTACCATTGTTAAAGTGGACTTCTACCCTTCTACTGAGCCGATTGACTCACACTTCGTCTACGTCAGTGGGTGGACAGATGCAGGGCATACCGATCTGGCTATCATTGACCCTTGGACTGGCGAACGTACCACACTGATGACCAAGTACCCGCGTGCTACCCTTGCCGCCAGCATCAAAGGACTAGTGGACTACGAAATCGTACTGACTGCATCTACCACCCTCATCGGCTTTAATGACTGTGACGGGCCGAACGGCTCTGCCTCACAATGGATGATGGAGCACTAGAATGAAAGGACTACTCGTTAAACCAATCTTTATCGGCGGTAGTGCCTCTCCTCTCAACTACTCAGCCGCAGCCGCGAGCGGGCAAACAGTCATCGTAAATTTACGATACTCCTGGTCTACCGATATGGGCGGTGCAGGAACTTTGCCCTTGCCAGGAACATCAGAGTATACACAGTTTGTTAATGCAGCGATTACCACGATCAATAGCTCAGTAGGTGTGTGGGGTTGGGAGATTGGTAACGAGTACAACAACCCGCGTGAATTTCCGCTTGCTGGCCCGTTGACACCCGGCGCGGTTGTGCAGACCTACAATGCAATTCGAGCCGGATGTTCCGGTAAGCGACTATGCCCTGGCGCACTCGACCCGTTCAATGCTCAGGCAGGCGATCCCCGCGACTGGCTAACCAGTATCTATAACTATATCAGTGGTGCAGAACTGGTTACAGCGCACGGCTACATTCGTGGGCCAGATGCGGCGCTGGTTGGCAGCACGGCAAAGTTTGCTGACTGGCCGCTACAGTGGCAATACCTTAACTATCCGGGCTGCATCACGGCGCTGCTGGATAGTCTGCCCTGGCAGTTCAAGGCATTGCCAGTCTACGTTACTGAATTTAATCACCTTTGGAAAACGGTGGAAGGCGATTGGGGATGGGTGAACGATCAGCGTGCCGCCGACGTTGTGCGGGCGGCTTATACTGCGGCACAAACCTGTGGGTTCAAAGGATTAGCTCTATACCGTTGGGCATGTGACGAGTGGGCGCTATACAATAATCAATTCGTACTCAATGAGGTTAGCAATATATAGGAGAATACCATGCCACCAGATGAACTCACTACTACAAAACTATTGATTGCCCAAATGGAACGGGTCAGCGACCAGATCAGCGGCCTACCGACAGTCTGTGCTAAACTTGAAAGCGTTGTTGGAACGACAGTTGACTTGGAACACCGTCTGCGCGAAGTAGCCTCCGAGTTACGGACGCGGGATGAAGCACAGAGCAAAATGATTGATGATCTGCGTGAAAAGTGGCGCGAGCTATCAGGCGACTTCAAGGGTTTTGGCAGTAAGATCGAAATTTTGCAAGGGCTGGTGTCAGAACTAAAAAGCGATCTCGGCAAACGAGTCACTTCCTTGGAACAGCAGGTTAAAGCGACGTTCGATGTGCAGTTACGTCTTAGTGAACGCATGCGTGAATTAGAAGCAGCATCCGGCAACCCTGAGTTTGCTGAGTTTCGCAAGACATTTGAAGTGCTGAAAAAGGATGTGAGCCTGTTGCCAGAAATGCGTATACAGCTAAAAGACCTAGTAGAACTCCTGCCGTGGATGAAAGCGGCGAAGTGGGTGATTGTTGGTTTAGCAGTAGTCATTGTGGGTTGGCTAGGCAAGGTGCTCATACAACTCATACTCACATCAGGCGTGACTCCATGAACAAAACTGGCCCTGAATTAACAGGGCCAGTTTCGGTACAACTTCTTACTACATCCAAGGCGCTTCGTCACCTCCTCCTGGCTCTACTGAGCCTAGTTCGTCAGATTGCTCCTCACTATATTCCACGTTCTTGATTCGCATAAACGGGAATATACGAGCCAATAAGCCCGGTTTCGCCCGTACACTGTTAGGCAGCGCCGGGAACAGAATTTCCGTCACCAACCGGGCCAGCAAGATTGCGCCTAGGCACTCCGCGCCTACTCCACTCAGTACCAGCAGCCAGCGACCCGACTCCATCCATAGCGGCAGCGTCCAGCCGTTGCCTTGTGGCGTTTGAGCAACCAACACCACATCGCCAATGGCCTCGGTGGGGCCAAGCCCGATAGAATACTCATCGGTAAGCAACCAAAGCTCACCATTTGGTTCTACAGTGAGGCGTGTACCAGGAATAGCCCATTCACTAACTTCCCGCGTCTGCCAGTTGATGACCAGGTTTGGCCCATCTTTAGAATAGCGAATCGGCACGCCCCCGATGTAGATAGTAAACAGCGTGATGGCGATAGCGAACCACAGCAGCACCGTGATTGCAGCCCTTTGTTGTGGCGTGCGTTCCTTTCCTACCGGCTGTTTTGCTATAGCCAGCAGCACCGCCGGAATAAGGAGCATTGGGCCGGTAAAGTCCCCGGCTAACAGCACAATGCCTATCAGCACTAGCAGCATTACAATGAAGATTACCACACAGGCAATCGTCATCTTAACCGGACGCCAGAACTCTGACTCCTTCGTCCCGCCATAAGGCCCAATCAGTCCAGGCCAGAATCCACCATTACTTTGCATCTTCACCTCCATAACTCTCTTTGAATTCATAGTACGCAGCCCGCCCGATAGCCAACAGGTCATCGGCGGTTGCGTTAGACTTTTCCGGCTCCCCTAACTGCTCTAAGAGTGTTTGCAACGATCCGCGTCCACCCTTGCGAGCATCTTTGTCCCGTTCAGATGCAATGTACACTGCTGCCATTTTCTGACGACAGGAGAAACGCCCGTCGGTGTCAGGATGCGTCTGCCAGGCCGTACCAGGCTCGTTACCAAGCACCTTTTTGTAGTCTAGCTCAGTAAGGAGAGCAACCTGAATCCGCTGTACACCCATCCTCACTGACTGGAAATAGACATCCCCTGCCCCGGCTAACGTGTGCGCCGGTGGATAGGTATAGCCCGTCACTGTCTTAACATCGTTGTAGCCCATCATTCGGTGCAGTACGATACTGCCGAACTGCCCCTGCAAGGTCTGACCGGCTGCGCCCCACACTTTGGCGTCAGTACGCTGCGTTCCTAAAATCAAGTGCATATTCTTAGAACGGGCGCGCCGTCCAAAATCGTCAAACCAGTGCGAGATTTCCGGGACAGGCGTATAGAAGTGAAATTCATCTACCACTAGATAAAACGGATTGACGCATGCCTCGGCATTATTGCGCCGGTTTAACTCGCGGGTAGTGTATTCGATGACCGCCTGCGCCTCCTCTACTGAGTGAGCGATAGGGCCAACCAGCCCGCGCAAGGTAGCGATGTCGTCCAGGCTCTCCGGCCCGCCGCCCTTGCCGTCAATGATAGCAAACTGCGCTGTATCGGAGCGAGCCAACTGGCCTAAGATCGTGCGTAGCGTCGTGGTCTTACCACCGCCGGATTGCCCGACCAACAAACCGTGCGTGTCCATCCCCTGGAAGATGACTGGAATGTAATGCCAATCGTCAGACAATCCAAGAATAGCAGACGTGGCACTTTTCGAGCGTAGCGAAGCAGACTCGCCCGACACATCTAGGTAGGTAGTCTTGACCTGCAAGGCTTCTGGATACAGCGCCTCAATGACGATACTATCGCCTTCCGTTTCCACTGACGGCGGGCCAGGAAGTTCCCACCCTGGAATGACACGCGGACTGAAAAAGGCCCGCAGGTTCAACATCTTGCCCGCAGGCTCAGTAAGAGCGGAGTACAGCCGCTTACCGTGCAGACCGGCCCGCACCTTCAACCGTGCCGCACGCGGCCCGGCAGTCATTTCGTAATCCCACGTCTCAATAGGTTCCGAGCCGTAGAACGTCTTATTGCGCCGCGCCGTCGTATACAAGACGTTGCCGAGCATCTTTACCATACTCAGCTTGACATCGTAAGCGCGGTCGATTTCACGGGGGTCTGCGTTCATTTTTCCACCTGCCGACCTGCCTGCCTAAACAGACAAGTATGTGTTTTCACGTTTTGGAGCCTCTAGAAGTACACTTGCCTCTGTGGGCAGGCAGGCAGGCGACTCATTTTTCACCACTGGCGGCTGCTTTGCCATTCGCACAATCCACACCACTACGCCCAAGCCGACAATCCACTGCCAAGCAGTGTTAGCCCGCACGTCACCTCGTTGCGCGTAGTAGCGAGTCAAATCAGCTTGTGTCTCAATAGCATAACCTGCCGCGTCATACAATGCCCGCTCCTTCTCGGCTTCGGCACGTCGTGCTGCCGCCTGCTCCTGTAGAGCGATTGCGTTCAACTGTTCTGCACGGGCCTGTTCAATGCGTGCCGTGTTCGACTGAGTAGCAAGAGCGATCTGTTCACTAGCCCATAACGCCATGCCGCCACAGGCTAACACAACGATCAACAATACAAGTACAACTGCATTACCTTTTCCCACTTAATCCCTCCTAAATCGTCCTAATGTCTTTTCCAACCGCCGTTCCAACTCATCACTTGCCGCCGGAACTGGTGCGGACTCGCTCACCTTCACTACTGAGCTTTGTAGCGAGACAGTGGCAAGCCGCTCTTTGATTTCGTGTAACTCTGCCATCACGTCACTCAACGTCACTCGCATCTTGCGGTGTTCATTCAGCGCCGTGCGTATTACATCAGAAGCTCGCCCATCTGCTTGCAGTTCGACCAACCACTCAATGAGTTCGTGGTCGCGCACCGCATCCAGGCTAAAGCTAGTGCGAACGCTAGGCATTAGCAAACTCCCGCAATGCCAGCTTATAGTATCCGCGCACGTTGGCCCACCGAGGATCAGCGCCGATAGCAACGTTGGCGAACGTCCCGGCCATCCGGCTTTTCAGGTAACGACCCAACACCGCCGACCCACCACCCACTAACAGCACCGCATCAAACCGGCCACTTTCACGCCACACCTCATTGAACTTGTCCATAATCAGGTCAACCAGAGGCATCAGATATGGCTCTGCATACGGCCAAATGTCGTAACTCTTGCCGCCGTGTCGGAATGAACCCGCTGCCAACCACTCGCTGACTTCGTGTGTCTCAGGTGTGAAACGGCTAAAACTGCGCTTGAGTTCGTCACGTACTTCATCCAGTGCGTGCAAAAGGCCAAACTCATCACTAATGGTCAACTGCCGGATTTCTTCAAGCATCTGTACTGCCAACAGGTTCATCGTATTGCCACCAATGTCCACAATCCCGACGCGACTCTCTGACCACTCATTGTGCAAGATTTGGCCTTCCTTACCTAGGGCCATATCCAACAATGCGCCGTAGGGTTGTGTGACTACAATCACATCTTTGACCTCGACACGCTGTTGCTCACGCCACACGCGCCGGAAGGCGAACGTCTGTTTGAGCTTGCCTGCCAACTGTGCTTCAAACTGATTCCAGTCAGCTACCGGTAAACCTGTCACCAGTTTAACTTGAGTGAGTGGTGCGGTACAGAACTCACTCAACGCTGTCTCAAACAGCGCCAGCCACTCCTGCCCTAACACCCAATCCGGGTCGCGCCGTCCGCTGACATAACGGCTTTGCAAAAGCGCCGTTTCACCAACTGGCGTGTAATGGCCGTTGCCGCTCACTGCCAACGCTTTCTGGTCGCGTCGAATGGCAAACGTCGCCTGCGGGACGGGCGTGCCAACTACCGACGGGAACAGACAACTGCACTTACCGTCCAGCGCCTTCACTGCACTATACCCAACGTCAATACCGATAAGTTTCATTTTGACTCCTTTCTGTTATTACTGAATATTATTACCATCTGGTAATAATGGTATCATAGATTACGGGGGTGTCAAATGTGGTGGGAATAAAAAGGCCCCACCGGTTAGGGTGGGGCTGATACGGGGTTTTGAACTTACAAGATAAAAGTCAGAAAGCCCACCGTCTTTAACAATAGTGAGAGTATGTCAATCAGCGGTTCTGCTTGCGGCTCGCTGCCGCCTGACGCCGGGCTGCTACCCGCTTGGCCTGCCAGTTGCGCGACTTGCGCTGTGCCAGATTGCGGTACTGGTGGGCCTTCGCTTCTTCGGCCCGCCGCTGGTGGCGATTGCTGCCGGTCGGTGTGATGACCGTGCGACGAACTCCAATTTGACGCAGTGCTTCAACTTTCGGTGATACCATCCTTTGCCTCCTCTACTTCAATCTAAAATAGGTTAATGATACTGTGCTGCCGTCCACCTGACGGCTGGTGAACTGCTGCCCACCCTCAGCCATATACCACCGCACCGTACGCTCTAGCTCAGTAGGAAAGGTAGCGGTGGTAAAGTCGCCCTTCTCGGTGAAGGTCAGCGTCCCGGCTTCGCGGGTGGCGCGGATGGCGGCATAGGGTTGTGCTTGTGTGGTCATTGTCATTTCTCCTTTACCACTCAATCTCGCCACTCTCACCGATTTCGGTGAACTCAACATCGCAACCATCACAAAAGCGATTGCGCTGCTCGTCATCGGATGGGGGAGTCAACCAATCAATGTGAAATTGCCCGCACTGGTTACATTTGAGAATGTAGGCATCGGCGTGTTGCCACCCCTGCTCTCCGTCGAAATTGACTACCACTCGCTTCTGAGCATCAATGGAGAGGACTATCAACTCAGGGTGGGTTACGTCATCCTCGCCGTTGGTCGTGAACATCTCTGCGAGAAATTCCATAAACTCGCGGTCTTGTTTCACTTCCTTGATTGTGCGGGTAAACTGTAACTTTGCCTTCATCTCATTGTCTCCTTTTTTCTCTCCACTTACATTCTTATTATACTCCTATTCTTATAATTGTCAATAGGCAAATGCCTAAAAAGGGGACGAGTTTTCAAAACTCGTCCTGCCAATCCTCTGTCCACTCTACAAGGTCAAAAAACGTGCGCCTTAGCGCAAAAACAGGGCTAAATTCACGCGCAACGGGCTTGAAGGTACTATCCCATATATCTTCACCTTAAAACGCCCTACGGCTCGTCTAGCCGCCTTAGAGAGGCTGCTGGCGTTACAGTAGCCCTAGCTGCCGTGCAAGATCGAACACGGCCTCGCCATTCTGGATGCCGGTCAGCAGGCCGTAGGCGTTGATCACATCCACGGCCCGACCGTGTGCCGGACAGTGCGGCGAGAAGCAGCCGCAAATCTGTAGTTCCGTATTCACCCACAGCGACGGGTTATGGTCGTTGTGGAACGGGCAGACCGCCATCAAGAACCGGCCTTCGTTGTCACTAGGCCATAGCTCAGTATGGAGGGAGAGGAAGGTAGTGAGCGGATAGGTGCGCTTGATCTCATCAATCAATCCTCTGCCACTAGAAGGCTCTCTACTGCTGCTGTGCGCCTCTCTGCGGGGTTTTTCTACCACTATGGGGGAAATACCTATGGCGCTCAAATTACGCGCCTCTACGACGCTTGTGGTGGATGTGTACTGGCGGTACTCTGCGCCGGATGGATGGGTGCTAGGCGGCGCGACGACGTAGCCGGACGCCTTCACCTCACCACCTTCCATACTGAGCGTGTGTAGCGGCGGGTGGGTCAGACGCACGTAGACGTGGAACCCGCGCCCGGTGCGGACGGTATAGGTATCTAGGCCGCCGGTAGCGGCCTTCCAGCGGGCGTAGGCTAGAACGGTGTCGAAGTCTAGGACGACTAGATTGTTGGAGGGCACGCCGGTTAGGACACCGATCCCACGATAGAGGCGGGTGGCAAATGCCTGGCAGACCTCAGACCACGCAGGCCGTTCAGTCTGCCAGTTGCGCCAGTAGATAGACGGCTTCTTGCTGCGGTAGAGCAAGGGAATGGGGGTGCAACCCGCATCATACCAGCGGCGGGCGGTAGGGATGAGGGCTGCGCCTCGGAGTTTCATTTGATACCTAATCGCCGCAGGTTGCTCTTATGGTGAATAATAGTGAACTTTTGCAGTTCTGCAATCAACGCCAGTACTTTCTCCCGTGACGGCTCAGGTAGGCCGTTGTTACCGCTGTCCGCGCCGATATTCACTTGCTCAGGCTCACACCGCTTTAACAGTTCGACAAACGGCTCTATGTCAAAATCCAGGATCGGCTCGATAGTGACGTAACGCTTGAACGGCAGATACCTGAACGCGGAAACACGCGCCACAATGGATGGGGCCGCTCTCATCACGTCTGGGTAGTGGCGGTTCGTTTCCAGCGTCGTACAAACGACGGCCTTGTCGAAGTTGAGAAAAAGGTCGTTAAAGTAGTGCTCTATCGTTAGCATCCGCGCCGGGTTTTTGCTTTGAAACAGGTAGCGGTTTTGGTCGAACGAAACGCAGTGCGCTAACGTTTTAGCAATCCAAACCTCTGGAACTGCATCGGCAAACATATCGCACGATGACCCTACGAAGATGAAGTTGCTATTACCTAGGTCGGTCTTCAGTTCCCGCGACTCGAAGTGCAAGTCGGCCTGCTTGCCCCACCGCTTCATATAGCAGTACGAGCAATCGTGTGGGCAAGCGCCCTTGATTGTGTTCCAAGTATGGGTTACAAACTCATACATATTGCCTTTGGACGAATTAAGCGCCATTGTCTGCTCCTCTCTCCGCATACTTAGCCTTCAACCACGCCCGACAGCGGGCGGTGGCATAGGCGGCGGCTTTCTCTGACATAGTTGACCATTTGACCAGGCCATTATAAGATTTCGGCCCTATGTAAACCGAAACCTCCATTGTCTTTCCATCAACTTCGTGCAATACCGCATCGTCGCTACTCCACTCCCACCCGTCGCCGTCCAGTTCCCACGCGGCGGCGATGTTAGATGAATAGTGCTTCAAGATAATCTCTCTTTCAAACCAATCAACTACGTGTATCCCATCTGCGCATAAGAAAGTTATGGTGTCTCCACTAAGTTCTTTATGTACCGCAATGTCCAGTTCGCGCCCGCTCAGGGCGTCAATGTCAATATTGTTCATCGGCCTTCTCCTTTTCTTCCCACGCCAGCCAGTTACCGACGTGTTCGGTATCATCCGGCCCATACAGCGCATCGTGGGCGGTTTGTTCTAACAGCCGCACGTGCTTCTTGTCGGTGAACTCAGGGATAGCGCCAGCGCACGGCCCGTGCAGGATGTCTTCAAGGGCAGCTTTGTAGCCGATGACGCGTCGCCATTCTTGTTCGGCCTCAGCAGCGGTGTTGTGTGCCTGCCCGCGTGCTCCACAATACGCGCACTCAGCAACGTACTGGTACTTCGTTCACCAAATTCTATGTGCAGTTGCGTGAACGGTGTCCTTCTCTCCGCAGAAGATGCAGTCCATTGTTAGTCCTCCACAATCTCAATCAACTTGACCCGACTAGCGCGAATTTTACCGTCAGTATTGAACGGTATAATCACGCCGGGCAAGTCGCGCCATTCAATGAGACAACGCCACAAAGCAGCCTCGGTATAGTTGTCGCCACACCATTTGCGTGTTCCAACATTGACGCCGCATCCACACTCCGTTCCACGATCTGGATTGACAACCTCGGTGAGATATTCACTAGACGCGACAATCCAGTGTTCTGGTGGATTGCGGTGCGTTTTGTCAACACCGATGCGCTTGTAAACAATGTATCCCTCGGCAGTAGCTTTCAAATTCTCAGCCATCCATGTAATGGGATCGAGGACGCCTTCAGCCCCGCTCAGGTCAGCATCGCGCAGGTTGGCCCTGCTCAGGTTGGCCCCGCGCAGGTTGGCATCGCGCAGGTTGGCCCTGCTCAGGTTGGCCCCGCTCAGGTCAGCATCGCGCAGGTTGGCCCCGCTCAGGTTGGCCCCGCGCAGGT
>Ga0265297_10005601_pt1 | contig 18972 bp, 37 predicted proteins | sample Munlanlwell13791_FD_192502 | JGI IMG/M metagenome (GOLD analysis project Ga0265297, IMG submission 192502) | Leachate microbial communities from a municipal landfill in Southern Ontario, Canada - Leachate well 137-91 | ecosystem: Engineered > Solid waste > Landfill > Unclassified | place...
CAAGCTATTACCCTTTCCATCGCTAAGTGGGAGAAAAATGCTTCCATCCAGGATTTGGACGAGGCCATACTCAGCGCTAATGACTGCCCGCTTTGCCAACTCTTTTTCTTCCAAGATGATGTTTGTTGTGGCTGCCCTATCGCTGAAACCACCAATCAACGTCGATGCAATGGAACTCCCTATAATAATGCGGTAACAGCTGAAGAAAATTGTGATTTAGAAACCTTTATCACCTATGCCGAAGAGGAAGTCCTTTTCCTAAAATCCCTTCATGCGGTCCGCATGGAGGAGGCCTCCTCATGAATAAGTGGCCCGACACAATTAAATTACTCTGTATCACCATGGTCTCCCTCTTCCTGACTGCGGCCCTGCTCTCCTTCGGTCGTATCGCATCGGACATCACTATGCACATGACAAAGGAAGATGCGGAGAGAGCCATGTTTTTTGGGGTGTTCTTCGCGCTGTTTACAATTTCCAGCTATATGTTTCGCTCGACTCGATGACTATTTATTCCGATAAATCTCTTCGACTCGTCGAAGCGCTTCGAAAAAATCCCCGTCCTTCAGGGCGGGGAGCAGTCACTCGGAGGTGTTAACCATGGCTCGCATTCTTGAGGGTGAGACGTTCTCACTCGACTCCATTGGCTACGGCGCTTTTTATCTGCTACGCCACAAGACCGCGCGGCGTTCGACGTTCTTGCAAGGGGACGACGCCGTTGAATTTGAGATTAATCTGCATCACGCAGAAGACGCTTTTCCGGGGACGGGCGCCGACGGCGTCTTGGCTCGGCTTTGGGACCAGTGCGGTTATGGTGCTATAGCTAAGGCCGACGACGACGCAGAAAAGGGGTTACACTGACGAGTGCACAGCCTGGCGTGAGAGCTGGCACGATGCAGAGTTTGAGCACTTGCGAGAGGAGAAGTTCTTATGAGGCAGAGCGAAATGGATAAATCGCGAGACCGCGCGGCCGAGGCAGCGCAGAAAGCGGCGCGGAAAGCGGCCAGGCCGCGCGCGAAAAAATACGTTCCGTTTTATCCGGCCAGCGCCGAGGAGGCGGATCGGCTGCGAGCGATTTTTGAGGCGGGCATGCAAGAGACTTTGGCCTTGGACCATAGGCAACGCCGATCGTATGGATTGTGTGATTGGTCACGCCTTCGGAGCGAAATGCCATGACGACAGTATTGCTTTTTCTCCTTGCCGCGGTTATAGTTACCGTCATCGTGCTTGGGGGTTTCTTTTCCCTCGTGCTGATCATATGCCTGTTGATGGCGCTGATTGCCGTCCTGCTGCAATAAGGTCTTTGGTTATGAAGTCCGAGCCCAAGCCCGTAGCTCGCACACGACATAAACCGGCCGTCATCCCGGCTATTGACGTGCTTGACGAGCTCGACAGGTTTGTGCGGGATGCTGATGAATATGGCGAGCTTGTACGGGGCCTGAAACTGGAAGTAGAGAAAAATTCCAAACAAGTATTACGCACCAACTATCAAGACGAAGAATAGTCTTCGTTGTAATGGGAGAGTAAAATGGCTAAAGCAGTGGCTAATGTGACAGAAGAGACCCGGAGCGTTTCACAGCGTCTAGAGGAGCTTGGTTTCAAACCCAAGGGGCTGGTTACGCGACCGGTTCTCACTCATGCGCAGGATAGCATTGTCGTTATTCGTATTTTGGGAGTGGCCACGCAACGCCCCGAATTTGTGGACAGCGACGGGGTTGTAAAACGACATCCCCATGTTGTCGTGGTCGCGGACGCGACGTCGGGAGTGGAACACGTCTATGTCTTGAATGCGATGACGTATACCTCCCTTTTGGAAGCCTATCCTGACGAAGGCTATGTCGGGAGAACGTTTGCGATTTACAAGCACGTGGCCAAGCCGGGAACGTTTTGCCGGGTCGACATCGTCGAGGTTGAATAACAGATGGCGGCCGGTTCGAAAAAATCTGTTCCTCCCCTCCGGTCGCTGTCTCTGAAAGAGAAAACGCGACTTGGCCTATCTGTCAAGTCGCGTTACTACGTTGACGCGACGCTAAAACGTCCGCAAAAACGCACGAAAGTTTATACCGAGCGCGCCTATACGAAACAGCGCACCGGCAAAACCAAAGAGGCGTTGCAGAAAGAGAATGCAGGCTGGCGCGCGCATGTGAGGGGAATTTCTTCGTGGGGTCTGCGCAAATTAAAACAGGCTTTTGAGATGTTGCCGGGGCCGGCCCGCGAGCCGCTAACCAAATGGTTATTCGCGCGCTATAGCGCTGAAGACCTCCGGGCGGTTCTAGGCTCGCCGAAAGTTGTGAGCACAAATGCAGCGGCATGAAACCCCCGAACAGAAGGCGCGGCGCGCCGCTCGCGACCGCGAGCGCCAAAAAATGCGGCATGAAACCCCCGAACAAAAGGCGCGCCGCGCCGAGCGGGACCGCGAGCGGCGACGAACGTCGCCGCTAACTGACGAACAAAAGGCGCGCCGCGCCGAGCGGGACCGCGAGCGGCGACGAACGTCGCCGCTAACTGACGAACAGAAGGCGCGACGCGCCGAGCGCCAGCGCGGTCGCACAAGGCCCCCCAAACCGCCTCGCCATTTTGTGGCTCTTGATAGCGAGGGCAGTGATATAGGCCCGCCCTGTGAAGCTGTGATCGCTGGCAAGAAGAACACATATCGCGAGCACCGCTCGTTTTTATGGATAGCATCTGACGGCGAAACGACACAGCGGCTCGACCGGGGCGGCGCGCCCCTGTCATCGGATGATATTCTCGAATGGCTCTGCAATCTCAACCGGGCATATCCTCGCGGTATCTTTGTCGGGTTCGCGCTCGGCTATGATTGTGTGCAGGCGTTTAAAGACCTGCCCGAGAAGAATTTATGGGAGTTGCAGAATCAGCGACCTTGGGCGACGCGCGATAACCCGAGCGCGCCCAAACCAAAATTTTTCCAGACGGAATATAAAGAGTATAAAATATCGTATCGTCGGGGGAAACAACTAGTTGTCCGCCGGAAAGATGAGGCGCGTGCTACGTCGATTTATGACGTGTTTAGCTATTTTCAGTGTTCGTTTATCAAGGCGTGCGGCGGGGCGAATATCCCCGCCGAACAAATGGCCCTGATAGTTGAGGGCAAAGTACGGCGCACTGGTTTCGACCCGCGTGACGATTTGGAATTTGCAGCGCGATATTCCATTGCAGAATGTGCTGCACTGGTTACGATCATGGATGGCGTGCGCGATGCGGCAACTGCTATTGGCCTGTCGCCGACGCGCTGGCACGGTCCGGGGGCGCTGGCGAGCGAGGCCATTCGGGTCCATGGCGTCCGCGATCACTATTGGCCAATGAAGGCAGAGGACGAAGACGAGCCTCAACTTTGGGCGCGCCACGCATATTTTGGCGGCCGCATCGAACTGACGGCTATGGGGCGTGCGCCGCGTCTGTATGGGCATGACATCCGCTCGGCCTATCCGTCCATTTGCGTGCAGTTGCCGAGCATGAAGGGAGGTAGGTGGGTTTACCATGATCAGGTGGATTGGGGCCGGCTTGCCGGGATGAGCATGTTGAGCATGGTGCATGTGAAGTCGCGGTTACGTCCGCAGCATACGACCCATTTGTTGCAGGCTCTGTTTTACCCTTTACCATGGCGTAAGGGCAGCGCGGTCTATTTTCCGGCTCGCGTCAACGGATATTATATGCGTGACGAAGCGCTGGCGGCGCTGGAATTTCAGCAGGCGCAGGTGAGGCAACCGCCCTTGCCACGATCGCCGAAGCATCGTCGCGCGGATCAGTATCAGGTGGAACTGTACGGTGCTTGGGAATTCATCCCCGCGAACGACGAAAAACCGTTCACGTTTGTGCGGGACATGTATGAAGAGCGGAAAAACATCCCTAAAACAGATGCACGCAATCAGGTTTTGAAACTGGTCATCAATTCCATATATGGAAAAACTGCACAGGCCGTGGGGGCTGAAGTGCCGCGCGACGCATGCATCTGGTATGCGGCCGCGATCACGGCCGGCACGCGGGCGCAATTACTGCGCGCGGCGCTTACGGTAGAGCGGGCGGGAGGCGATGTTGTCATGTTTGCAACGGACGGTCTGTTGTCGCGTGGAGCTCCGGCCGCAGTGACAGCTTCGGACGAACTTGGTGATTGGGAAGTTGAGGAACTGACGAGCGACTCTATTATGGTTAAATCCGGCATTTACGCGGCCGGTGTTGTAAAAACGAGGGGGGTTAATCCTGATAATCTGGCCGGGACTAAAGAGAATTGGATTAGGACCGAAGTTGTTAACGGCTGGATTGAAAAACGGAAAAAACTGACTTACAGCTATACGCGATACGTCACGTTAGGGCAGGCAGTCACGTCCGCCGCGATGCGCCCCATGTTGGGGTGTTGGGCGTCCACTACACGCGATCTGTCGATTGACGATATAGGGGGCAAACGCGCCTGTCGTCCCGCCTCAAAAACGGTACTGCCCGAAAACGAGTTGTGTTTTACAACTCCTAGCGGCGGGATAGGGCTAGTCGAATTATTGGACGGTACGGATTGCCGTGGGCGCGAAATGCGGATGGAAGATGTGGCGATGAGCGCGCCATACAAGCCCGAATGGCTGATTGTCGAGGACGGCATGACCAGTCTCGATATGCAAGAGCAGGAACAAATCGCGCTCGCGGTCGGGCGCTGACAGGAGCAAAATCATGATTTTTCATGTTGTCGTTATATCTATCGAACTACTGACCGGTCAGGGCCCTCCTACCATCACTATGGGCGACCTGCCCTATTACGCTGAAGTGTCAAAGCGCGAATATTTCGCGATTGACGACTGTCTGGATTACGTCGCCGCGCATCAGAGAAATTGGGAGTCGCGCAATCTGATCGGGTTTTGCGCCAAGCGGACCTTGCCGCCAGCGTATTAATGCTCCATAATGCGCTCTACCTATAAAAAGGATTTGCTCGCATGGCAATTAAAGCGATCCCGGTATATGCGGGCTATGTCGCCCCCGAAGGCTCTCGGACTTTTCAGGTAGAGTTCGATTTTTCACTAGGCCCCGATCAGCTTTATCAGGCCAATTTGGCTGATATTGGCATGAGCATGGTGCAGGGCGTGTATATCAACAATTCGAATAATGCCTCCTCGGTCGCCGTTGCGATTGGCGGGGCGCAACAGGTGTTGACGCTCGGACCGTCGCAACAGGGGTTTTTTCCCGCGCTCATGCCAGGTCTTAACATTTCCCTCGCCGCGTCGAGCGCGGGACTGGTTACAGTACCGGTTTTGCTGCTGAATTTTCCGGTCACGGTCGCTATCTGGTCTAGCAGTCCGATCGTTACCGGCTCGGTTACGGTGTCGGGCTCGATTACGTCCATCCCTTATACTGGCGCATGGACACAGCGCTCGGCCGCTCTGACGACCGGCGGGGTTTCTCAAACGTTGATGGCGGCTAACGCTGCGCGCAAATCGTTTTTCGTGCAAAATCCCGCCACTATTGCAGGGCAGAACGTGCCGACGCTAGAGAGTGTGTTTGTCGATTATAATGGCGCGGCCGGAGTAGATAACGGTTCGAGTGTGGAAATACTGCCGGGAGGCGCTATTTCTGTTGGCCCGCTTTGCACCACGCAGGCTATTACGTTTGTGGCGGCGACTACTGGTCACCGGGTTATTGCGCGGGAGATGAATTGATGCGGGAACTGTTTCGTAGCGTCAGCGTCAGCGCGCTGCTCATTGCTGGTACGGGCGCGGGATTTGCCCAATCCGCGAGCAATCCTCCGGTTGTGGGCGTGCCGGGCGGCGGCACGGTAACGAGCGTAGGTCTGTCATTGCCCGCGAGCGTCGTCACTGTGACGGGCTCGCCTGTTACGTCTACCGGTACTCTGACGGGCACTCTCGCGACGCAGACGGCCAATCAGGTTTTGTCAGGACCGGCAAGCGGCGGACCGGCCGCGCCGACGTTCAGAGCTCTAACCAATACCGATTTGCCAACGCCCGCCTCGCAAAATGCCAATCGGGTTTTGTCCGGTCCGGCGAGCGGCGGTCCCGCGACGCCGACGTATCGTGCGCTCGTTCTTGGCGATCTGCCCGATCCATATAATACACAACTGGATTTTTTGGTTGACGATTACGGGGCGGTTCACAATTTTGTTGGCGACGACGCGGCGGCGATCAATGCGGCGATTGCGGCGGCTGTCGCGGCCGGGGGCGGGCGTGTTCTGCTCGGGCCCTACGCTTATTGGGCGCAGAGCGCGTCTATTACGGTGCCGGCTAACGTCGTCCTGACCGGATATGGTCCGTATACGCGCATCCTGTCCGGCGCGGTTAATACGGCCGTGCCGTTCTCGATTTATTTTCCGTCCGCCAATTCGCTCAACGTTCAGGGCGGGCAGGTTATCGGGCTGGCGCTGTTTAACGATCTTGTGCATTTCACCGTGCCCGGCACGACCCGCGCGACCATCCGGGCGTATGTGGACTCGTACGCCGGGACGGGGGTGCGGATAGGAACGGGCGGGACGCCGACCATATCCAACGGATCATATGTTCGGAATTGTTACGTGGGAGGATTTGCGACCGGCATTCTGGTCGATCGGGCGAGCAATGTGCAGCTGATTGACATTATGGGAGACTGCACTAACGGGCTGAAAATCGATCAGTCATATGACGACAATTATCTCGAAAATATTGAGTGGATAGGCCAGTTGACGGCGGGCCGGACGGGCAGTACCGACAATTTTGCCGTACTGTCTATGGCGGACAACGGCGCGGGGCTGATTCGGCTCGAACTAGCCGCGAACGACGTTGTCAATCTCGAAAACGATCTCATGGTGACAGCCGGCACTGGCGGGCAGGGCGCGCGCGGATTATGGCCGGGAATACTGAAAATAGACGCGACGCATGTGGATTTGCCGGGGTCGGCTTTTGCGCCCGTTGTGGCGGGATGCGGGACGACGTCCGGGACGCAATATGTCTCAGTGCCGACCACGGCGAACCTGCAACCGGGCATGACCGTTACGGGCGCGGGCATACCTCCGGGCGCAACCATCGGCGCAGTATCGTATGGCCTCAACGCCATATTGTTGACGTATGGGTTTGCCGCGACCGCTACAGGTACGGCCACGCTGACCTTTGGCTCGACAGCCTATACGCCGTCGAGCTCTGCGTTGCGGTATGAAGGGGGAATGCGGTCGGGCGTGGGGTTTGAACTGGCGCGGGCGGACGGGGCGCGGGGCGACGGACTGTTTTGTTACGGCTATCTTACCGGGTTCAAAACGGGCGGCGGTGTAGGCGTTGCGTTTTACGGCATGCAGGCGGACGATTTTGGTTATCTCTGCCCTAACCAGCACGCCTTGCCTATCGACATTGATAATTCGTCGGGGGCGGGACTGGGCTATGGAAACGTGTTCGCGGGCAGTCTACTGGCCGCGCGCGGTATTGCGATCCGTCACAACATTACTGTGACCAATGCGGGAGCGGCCAATGTCTATCAGGGATTTCGGATCGCTCGCCCCGGGGCGTCATGCGAGGTGATAGACGGTCCGGCGATTTTTTCCGGGCTGAGCAGTCCGTCCGCTACCAGCTTCATCTTCCCGGACACCGTAGAACGGCCTGTTGTGAGCGGATGTTGCCTGCCGTTTACCTCTTTTTATAGTGACGCGGCCAATCCAAAATGGACGACAGGTACGGTGTCCGCGAACAATAATTATGCTGTCAATGCTCCGCTGGCGGCGCAGACAGTGCAGGCCGCTTCGCAAGCCGTGTTTACATCCACCTGCACGACCAGCGCGCTCGACGAAAAAACTTTTCAGTTTGTAAATGTCGCGGGCGCGCTGGCTGTCCGCACTACCGATGACGCGTTGACGACGACAGCGAACCTGATGGTGTTTCGCCGGGTCGGCAACGTGCCTAAATCGGTTGACGCTTTAGTGCCGATGGTATGGCCCGGCTACACGGTCGCGACCCTGCCCTCTCCCCCTGCCCTGAACATGCGGGCGTTCGTGACTGACGCGCTGACGCCGACCTTTCTGGCGGTCGTAACGGGCGGCGGCGTGGTCCGTTGTCCGGTGTTTTACAACGGCGCGAATTGGATTTGCGGGTGATGATGAGCGATCACGATTTGCTCGTGCGGCTAGACGAGCGCGTTGCGCATCTGGTTGAGGCGGTAACTGGCGAGAGCGGATTGGCCGAACGGGTCGCCGCCCTCGAAACGACCGCCGTGCGCAAAAGCTTATTGGTTTGGGTCGTTACGACCTTGACCGGTATTGGCGGGGTTGTCGTCGCATGGGCGAGCGGCAAACATTGAAAGGACGGAACATGTCAAGCGGTATCATTGTAGGTCTTTTGGCTCTAGCATCGGCCGTGTCGAGCATGATCGGCAAGCCCGCGCTCGGCGCGGTGTTTTCCGATCCCGCGACCGCCGCCAGTCTGACGTCAGCGTTTACCGGCCTTGCCGCGATCATTGCCGGCATCCTGAAGGGGTGGTCCGGCAAATGAACTGCGCCGATCCGGTATGGCTCGTTTTGGGCGCGTTTGCGGTATTCGCAGTTGGATTTGTCGTCGGCATGGTGCAGGAATGACGGCGCTCATTACGGCGGCTTTGGGACTGGCGGCGGCGATTGTCGCCGCCGTCCGAACATGGATGGCGAGGCAAAGGGAGAGGATCATTGATGAGGAAAACGACGTTCTGGGAGGCATCGCGGACCAGTCCGAGGCGGATCGCGTGCGCGCTGACATTGCTAACGACATCGCTCGCGTTGGCGGCGTGCCAGACGACGAATGGAAACGACGGGATTAGCCCCGCGCTAAACGCGGCGGTTATCGCAAAGCTGCGCGCGTCGCTCGGTCCGCGTGTATCGTGCGCGGCGTGGCGTCCTATCACGTGGTCGGCGGGCGATACGAAACTGACAGCGGAACAGGTCGCGGCGCACAATGCGGTCGGCAAAAAACTGTGCGGCTGGAAGGGAGCAAAGTAATGGAAATGGAATTCGCAGACGTTGTTTTTATCACGCTGGCGTTTGTTGTAGGTATTTGCATTGGGAGTATCAAGTCATGAAGGGTGTTGATCTGTTGATGCGGTCTATGGGCATTGACATGGCGGAAATACAGGCTCTTGGCGAGCGGGTGCGATGCGCAGTTGAGGAGCATGACGCGCGCATGAGTAACATGGAACGCCATATTTCCGAAATACGGCTGGCGTTGCTGGTCGTTGTGCGTTTGCTGGAAGAAGAGCCCGATGAGGACGTTGAGGACGATGACGAATCGGACGGAGGCGAGTATGGCGCGTCCTGACGACGACGGAACACTGCCGCTCACCGGCGAGGCGCTGGCGGAATGGCAGGCCAGCATTAACGTGACGCGGCCCATCCCTCCTGAGCGCTACAGCGCGGAATTGCGCCACCTCTACATGGAACTGGCGCGCTTGCGTATCGAGTTTGAGGCGGCGTTTGACCGCCTTGCCGTCAAATATAAGCGGGAGGCCGACTAGCATGAGCGACACTGATGCAGACCCGCCCGAACTGGCCGTGCCGGCCGAACCTGTCTCTAACTCAGCGGAGCCTGACAAATCATGGCGAGACCCCGTAAAAACGTATACCCTGACGGAACTGTCGGAACTGAAGAACATCCTGTTTCCGACGTTGTCGCCCTCGAATATCCTGCCGACGACGGAGACAGCGCCGACGAAAGCGCCGGCGAAAACGGCCGCGCCGATACTCCCCGAAAGCGTCGAGGAGGAGGCCCCGGCTCGCGAGGAGGCCCCGGAGCCCGCGCCCGCAACAAGGCGGCGAAAGGCCCGCTGGATATAAGCGGCATCGAGAAGCTGCTATTTTCCATTCATGCGATGCTGGCGGGCTGGACTGGTCAGCCCGTTTGGGCGCTCGATCATGCCGAGAGCGACATGCTGGCAAACGGCATTACCGCCGTGGCGCGGCATTATGACCTGCCCGATATGCCGGCGCAGGTTGTAGACTGGTCTAATCTGTTGATGGTTTGCGGATCGATTTACGGGCCCCGCATTGCGGTGTTGTATATGCGGGACGCAAAACCCGTGGGAGCCGCGCAATGACGAGAGACGAATGCTTCGAACAGATCGCGTTGCCTATGGTCCTGGCGCATGAGGGGGGGTATGTGAACCATCCCCGCGATCCGGGCGGACCGACGAACAAGGGCATAACGCAAGACACGTATGACAGGTACCGGCGGACATGGTCACTGCCACGGCGTGGCGTGCGGGAGATTACTCTAGCAGAAGTAGGAGCGATTTATCGATCGTATTGGGACGCTTCCAAATGCACGCTTGCGCCATGGAACGGCGCGGCCGTCTGTCTGTTTGATGTAGGCGTCAATTCGGGCCGGGGGCATGCTGTGCAAGACTACCGGGAAGCGTCGCGGACGTTGGGTAGCGCGACTAACGAGGCATGGGTTGATTTTCTGTGCACTGACCGGCTGGCGTTCTTGCGGCGGTTGACGACTTGGAAAACATTTGGACGCGGCTGGACCGCGCGCGTTAAACAGACCCGCGCCACGGCATTGGGACCGCATATGGACGAGCGGGGATGAGCGACGGCGAGCTCAACGGTTTCCGCCTGCCGCGCCCTGATCAGCGGGTTATGGTAAACGGGCGGACCGGGAGCGGCAAATCGGTTTTTGGGGCGTGGCTGTTATCGACCGCGCCCCTTAACCGTATGCCGTATATAATTGTGGATTATAAGAGGGACAAATTGTTGCAGGGGATTGACCGCGCGCAGGATTTGGCCCTGTCGGACAAATTGCCGACAGGGCCGGGGCTGTATCGCGTCACGCCCCTACATAGCGAGCCCGAAGCTGTCGAAGAATGGTTGTGGCGAGTATGGGCGCGAGGCAGGACAGGACTGTTTATCGACGAGGGGTATATGATCCCCGACGGCCGAAAAAACAGTGCATTGCAAACGCTGTTTACACAGGGTCGCGCCCTGTCCATCCCCGTCATTATCCTGTCGCAGCGCCCGGCATGGCTCAACCGTTTTTGTTTTTCAGAATGCGATTATTATTGCTGTTTTCATCTAAATGACGTGCGCGATCAGTTGACAGTCCGGGGGTTTACGCCCCATAATGACGTCTGGGACATGACGCGACGCCTGCCCGAGCATCATAGCCGATGGTACGACATTGGGCGGGACTATAGCGCGGTTCTAGGGCCAGCGCCTTCGCCCGATCAGATTTTGGATCGATTTGACGCCATACTCAAACCACGACAACGCTGGCTGTGAACCCGGAAAAGAGGCGCGAAATGGATAAAAGTTACATACAGTTAAACGCGGTCAACGTGCTGACGATTATGATCGCGGCGGGACTTGGCTATGGACTGCTCGTGCTGGCGACCAAACTGGCCGGTCGCGGCAAGGGCATTGTAGCGGAGACGCAGAAATGATCAATTGGGAAATTCTTGGAAACCCCATTAACTGGCTGATCGTGACGCTTGTCATTGTGTTCACGTTCATGGCGGCGTATACGGTCTATGAAGCCGCCGTTACGGCGTATCAAACCCCCGAAAAATAACGTTCACTCCCGGAAAAGGACGCGACATGTCGCCGCAGGAAGCCGAATACCAGTTGGCGATGGCCAACGCGCAGATCGAGCGCGACATTGTGTCGCGCTCTCTTGACATGATCCAGCCGGTCGGTCCGGCGCTGACGCCGACGTTCACGGCGGGCGCGCTTGCTAATCCGCTGGCGATGCAGTTGCGCCCGGTCGGGCTCGTTAAACGGCTGTATGTCGAGGTTACTGGCCAGTTTAATCCGACGACCAATAACAGCGCCCTGACGACGTTGGGCCTGTGCAATCTGTTTTCCAACGTGACGCTGTACGATCTGACCAATCAGGTCCGTATCAATACGACCGGCTGGCATCTACACATGATCGCGTCGGCTCGCCGACAGTTTCCGTTTGCCTCGACCGGCACGTGTTCGGACATCAACGGGTTTGGGGAAAATTACCGCGTCGCGGGCGTGTTCAACAATGCGGCCGGTCGCGCCAGCGCGACGCGCGTCGCGCAGGGCGGCACGCTGACGGCCGGCACGGTCTATCCGTTCAAATTTATTTACGAAATCCCGCTGTCGTATTCCGATACCGATTTGCACGGCGCGATTTACGCTAACACCACGTCGGCCAACGTGCAGTTGCAAATGACGCTCAATCCGCAGATGGTTGTTACCTCCGCGACCGGCGTAAATTCGGTCCAGGCAGTGCTTCGGGACGCGCAGACCTCGGGCGCGACGACGACAACCGTCACCAATCTGTCGGTCACGGTCTATCAAAACTATCTGGACCAGCTGCCCGTGGACCAGAACGGAGACGTGCTTCTTCCTCCGGCGGACATGCGCACGGCATACATGTTGTACAACACGTATTATACCGGGCTCAGCGTCAATCAGGTTCAGCCGATTTCCTATGCCAACCAGAGAAATTTTCTCTCGACGATTGTCATCTATGACAACGCTGGCGTCCTGAACGTTAACGACAGTGCGCAGGATATTGCGCTGTTTCAGCTTCAGACCGCCAACCTCACGAATATTTTTCAGTACGGCGAACAGTTGAGCGCGCTACAGACCCGCAACAAGCTGTGGGAGGATTTCCCGGCGGGCGCGTACTATTTCGATCATCGGCTGAAGCCGATCAACACCATCCAGTTCGGCAATCAACAGCTGACCGTGACGCCGTCGGCTGTGACCAACTCCACATCGCAGCTTCTTGTCGGGTTTGAGGCGCTCGCTCCGATCGGCGCGGCCCTGACCGGCGGCTCGGTCCGCATGTCGTAAGGGGGGCTGTTATGGACGGTTTCAAAACGTTTCTTCAGCGCCCCTACAAAGACGACATGACGGCGCTAGAATGGTTTTATTTTTTCGGGCTGCTGATCGTCATCGCGGCGACCTGGAAAATCATCCTCTCTCATCTACAGGTGTAAATCATGCGGTATATGCCTCTCATTGTCATTGTCCTGGTAGCGCTGTACGTCGGCAAAAAATGGGGCGCGAGCATCCCCGTCTTGTCAGGGCTCTGACGCCATGTCGGAGCGGGGCGCGGAAGGGCAGCTTGCCCGGCGGGCGGCGGGCGCTGTATTGCCTCCGGCCGCGCCCTTGCCTCCCACGCCTACCGTGCGCGTTGCTCCCCGCGCGCGGGCCGGAGGGCGAGGACGCTCGCCCTCCGGCGCTTTGCCCCGCACACCGCCGGTAGCATGGACCACGTGGCTGGCCATCGTGCTGATGGCCATGTTTTTCGTGTATGTCACAGTGCGCGGACAGTTGCCCGCCTATCTCAGTCTACTATTCTGGACGCCTGTCAAAACCGAAGGCGCGCCCAAGCCGGCGCCCGAAAAAACTCATGCGGCGGGGCTCGCCGACGTTGTAAGTGGCGCGGCCAGCCCGAGCGACGTGCTGTTCGGACGGCAAATTGCGGGAGAGCGCGAGCCACAACCGCGCCGGCCGCTGCGAGATATGATCCTCGGCACGGAGGGGAAATAGAATGGCGTTATTATTGGGCATTGTCGGGTTGTTCGTTCTGTCGGTCGGCATTCAGAACCGGCAGGACGAAGCGGCGGCTGAATTACAGCGGACGTTCTCTGGGGAGGGCAATTTCCTCTACTGGATTTTGGCGTTGGGGGTGATCGGCGCGATAGGCTCTATTGACGCGGTGCGCTCTACAGCCAAGATGTTTTTATTGTTGCTGTTTACCGTATTCACCCTGTCGAACAAAGGGCTGTTTGGCAAATTGCAGGAAGCGGTCGCGGGCATTAAATTCGCGCCGCCGAACACTGTCCTGAACGAAGGCAAAGCTGTCGAAGTGACGCCGACGGGACCGCAAGGCATTGCCAAAGGCGCGGGCAGTGGCGCGGGCGCGGCTCCCGCCGACGCGGCGGGCGGCGGCGGGGCGATCGGCGGGCTCCCTTCCGGCATTGCGTCCGCATTGCCTACCATGTTGCAGGGAGGGTTTACTGGCCTTACGTTGCCGGGAGGGTTTTTACAATGAGCCGTGCACTATCCGAATTTTCTGCGATCATCGGGATGCTGATAGGGGTCGCGATCGTGGCCGTGCTGGTAGGCCAGAAATCAAAGACGAGCGAAGTCATTCAGGCGTTCGGAGGATTTTTCACCAATGTTCTGTCTACCGTACTCAAACCAGTGAGTTGAGCCCATGTCAAATTTGGTCGAGGCCGTCACCACGATTGCAATCGCGATCGTCGGCGTGGCAATTCTGGCGCTGATCGTGTCGCCCAAGGCGCGCACGTCGCAGGTAATTCAGGCGAGCGCGAGCGGGTTTGGCAACAGCCTCGCCGTGGCTATGACGCCCGTTACTGGCGAGCACGTCAATATCGACACGTCGTATCCCGGCGGCGGCATGTCGTCATTCCGGGGCGGTTATCCGCAATTCAACTATACTCCGGGGCTCAACTGATGGCTGGTAACGACCGCCCGTCGAAGGCTAGCTATCTCAGCCTCGGACCGGGACTGGCGTCAGTGCCGGGCCCCGTCTCTGTCGCCGCTCCGGGACTGACGTCCGGCGCGTTTGTGCGCGCGGATGCTGTAGTGCCGCGGCTCCCACAAGTCCGCATGCCGCTCGGCGGCGCTGGGGGTTCTGCCGGCGTGGCGGCAGGTAGCGCCTATTCGCGCCTATTGGGCGGCAGCGTATTCAATCAGGTTGTCTATGTGCCGCCCGAGCTCATGCAGGCCATGGCGACGTACCCTATCGGGCCGGGCCGTTGGGATACTCGCTACCTGCCGTCGCCGACATCAGTGGAGACCACGTCATGAGCATCGGTTCTAAGCAGGGCGTGGCCCCCGCCGGCCCCGCTGGCGGATATGTCGCGGCGGCGCAGGGACCGCGCGGCGTCGCGAGCTCGCTCCGCGCCAGCGCGCCCCCGCCGGCGGGCATGCCCGGCCACGTCTATCGGCCCGTACCGGGCATCGGAGAGGCTCCGCAATGGGCCTATGACGGCCGCAACTCGTATCTGGTCACCGACGTCAGCGGACCGCACGAGCCATTCACGCCCATGTATTGCCGCACGCCAAACGCGACCGGTCCTACGTACCTGATCCAAAGCGAGATCATTGTCGGTCGGGGCGATCCGCGTCTTTGGGCCAGTCCGACGCCAATGCCACTGTCCATCGGACTGCAAATTTATTGAGCGAAAGGCCTTGACATGTCGCGCTTTTTAGACATTGCCCGCCGCCGTCCCATGCTGATTGGCGGATCGGTCATTGCGGTCGCTCTGCTCATCTGGCTGATGATGCGCGGCGGGGGCGACAACGCGCCCGCCCCCCAAGCGGCAGGCTCGGGCATTGATCAGGCTATTATCGCATCCAATACCGCCCTGCAAATGAGCCAGATCGAGGCTAATACACAGTCCGCCGCTATCTCAGCCTCCCTGACGAGTGCGCTAGACCAAAACAAGGTCGTGGCGAAAGGCCTCGAACTGGAAAACGCAGCGTACAAATACGGCGCAGATACGGCGCTTGCCATGCAAAACAGCGCGCAAGCGGGCAACGAACGGCTGGCCGCGCTTGCCGCGTCTATGGCTCTCAATCAGCGGGCAAATGATACGTTCCTCACTCTAGTGACGGGCGGTTACACGTCAGATCAACAGCGATGGTTCGGGAATTCTTCATGGTCCGAACCGAGCGCGCTAGAACAGGCTGTCGAGCTCGGATATTCCGTCCCGACAGGATACAACGCCCAAAAACTAATCGCCTACATGACCGGCGGCGGCCAGCCAAACGATTACGCGATTGGACTGTCTACAGGGCGCGAGGACATCAAGAATAAAGACACGTGGTCGGCGGAAGACGCGGCATACCTCGCCCAATACGGCGGATATCGGAAGAATATCAATTACGGGTGAGGTACGGCGATGGCGAGCACACATCCGAACACCTTCGCGCGCGAAGCGATGCAGAGCGAAGGGGCGAGGTAAGGCGATGGCGTATGTAGGGACTCCCCGCTGGATGGGCGACCGGACGACGACGCTCGCCAGCATACTACAGGGCGAGAGCTCGTCGCGGGCCGGGCAGGAAGCTGTTGCGGGCGTCATGAGCAATCGCGCTGGCATGAACTACGGCGGATACGGAACAAGCGTGCTGGACCAAGCGCTCGGCCGCATGCAATTTCAGGGACAATCAACACCAACTGCGCAAAGTCTGGCCGTCGCGCAATCTGTTCTGTCCGGCAATTTTTCAAACCCGGTTCCGGGCTCGCTAAATTATGCGGCGCGGGCCGGCACTACATACGGTCCGGCGCTGCGCGCCCTGAACAGCGGGCAGGGGGTAAAAATCGGTGGCAATACTTTTTTTCACACGTTCGAAGACCCAAAACTGAGCCTGAAAGGCGCGCCAGCTGCTTCCAGCGGAAGCATACTCGTCGAGAAAGGGGGCGAGGGTTTTAGCCTGTCGTCCAAGCCCGGCGAAATGGACCCTGCCATGTCCAAGGGCCAGATAGCGCCAGCGCAATCCAGTAGCGGCCAATCAGGTTCGGGCGGCGGCGTATCGGGCATGTGGGAATATGTCGGCGCGAGCGCGGTCAGCTACGCGGGCGGCGAAAGCCGCAAGGGATCGGAACAGCTTGGCAAGGACACCATCAAAGCGTCAGAAGATTTGGCCAAGCAAATCAAGGCGTCCGAGCAAGCCCTGACGGCCAATATCGACAAGAACACGGCCGCCGGGACTACGGCGCTAGCGTCAAGCACTGAGGGTACCCTGTTGACAGCCAAAAATATTCTGGTTCGCCTGTCAATCATCCTCCTCGGCCTGATCGTGATCGGCGGATCTCTGTATATGTTCAAAAGCTGACCAGAAAGAGGGCCCTCCGTGAGCATCTATCAGGACATCCGCACTCAGGCCGCAGCGGCGTTTGGCGGCATCAATAATCCCCACTACACTGCCGGCAGTGCGGGGTTTGCGCCCCGCGTGATGGCCGCGCCGCCAACCGTTACTCAAAGCGCGACTAACCCCCTCTCGACGGGCAGGCAATATAACGCTCAGGCTGCGGCGCAAGCAACGGCATTTAACGTGCAGGCGGGAGTTGAAATATCTAACAGCAACTCTATCTGCTGGTACACACTAACGCAATGGACCAGCGGTTCGGGCGGGCTGTCATGGCTAAACCCGGTTCCGCCTCCCCGCTCCGGCACTATGACGCGAATACGGTTTTGCACGACGGCCGCTCAAATTTCAATCGCCGTAATTGTCTCTTCGAAGATACGGTTTATCGTTGACGGAGTATTTGTCTCACTGGCTCTCGCAATAACGCTCCAACCTTTTATCGTGCTGGATTTTACAGCGGTTGGGGGGGCGGCGGCGCGCACCATAGAAATCGAAATAGCATCCTCCGCAGGGCTCCTAATAAATACCGTGCGCGGCGTATGGGTTCCTACTACGGCCAGTGTATACGCGCCGCGATATATCACTCCGATCAAATGGATACAGATGGGCGACAGTTTGACACTAGGAGGCTACGCAACCTATCTGCCTGACGCATATAGTAACGTCATGGGCGATTACCTTGGCATCAGCAATCTATGGAGTTCCGGACTTGGGTCTACCGGTTATATTCGAGGGCCAGACTTGGGCTCGCCGTTATTCAACGCCCTACAACGTCTGCCATACGACGCCCTGCCCTATTTCCCGGACGTGTATGGTTTTGCGTTTGGCGTGAATGACGTGCCCTACCCTGTCTCTGACGTAGTGAATAACATGCTACGCTGCATCGGCTGGATCAGAGGGCAGCAGCCCGAAACCCCAATCTTTGTATGGGGCGTATGGTTCTTGCAAAATTCAGAAGCGGTGTGCACGACACTGGAAACGGCCATGTTTGCAGCCATAAAAGACCTCGTGGCGCAAGGCGACCAAAATCTGTTCTGCATCCCGGTCATGACAGATTCGGGAGGCGCTTGGATTGTCGAAAGTCAGCGCACAACGTTCTTGATCGACAGCGTGCATCCGAATACAATCGGACACCAATATTACGGCATGCGGTCAGCCCAAGCTGTGCTAGAGGCCATCAAGGACAAGGTGTGAGCATGAAAGACTCTACTGTGATTATGCTGGTCGGAGGGGCGACTATACTGGCCACGGGCGCGATGATCTATGTGCAATGGTCCCATACAAAAACAGTACTCGACAGTCTCAAGCCGGCCGCGCTGGACGATACCCCCGCCAAATCGTCGAATTTGTCAACTGACGGGGGGTATGGATACATCCCCGAGCTAGTCGGAGGCGGCGGCGGCGGAAATACGCCAGTGATCATTACCCCGCCAGCGACGCCCACGACCGACAAGTCGGCCACGCCCGAAAACAAGACAACCTCATGAGCCGGCCCGTCATTATTTACCTCGTTCTCATCGTGGCGGCGGCAGTCGGCGTTGTCGTGATCGAACGGAGGCGAGCGTCAGATGCGGTCACTGCCGGCATCACGGCCTCCGCGCGGGCAAAGGACGCGGGGTATCGAGAAGGGCAGGCGTATGGTCCCGGTGGGGGCAACCCCCAAAGCGTCGTGAACGCGCAGACCGGCAAAATAGACGTCGTCTGGACGGGACTGTCCCAAAACGCCCCGTCCAATAATTCGAGCGGAATGCCTACCGCCAGACAGGCTGTCGCAAACGCCGTGCCATCGCAGTGGGACTTGCCATCAGGTCTCAACCGCGACTATTTCGCGTTGTAATTTTCGGTCAGCAAGGTGACTACTTCACCTTGCAATTTTCGGTCGGCGAAAAAGTTGCCATCCTGATCGAACAGGGCGTCACGCCGAAACGACCCTACAATTCGCCGCTCGCTCACAATCAACAGCAAATCGGCAGCGCGCGCCAAGTCATAAATGGAACCGACGCCCGCGCCCGGTTCAATAATGCGCACCTGTCGGTTAAGCACCGCGGTTGAGCGCGGCGGTGATGTTATACAGCGTATTCTCCGCGTGGATAGCGGCCGTTGCGGTTTCCCGGTATAAGTTTTCATAGTCGTCTATTCTCCAATTCACATTCGCCCCGAAA
>Ga0265297_10005602_pt1 | contig 18971 bp, 18 predicted proteins | sample Munlanlwell13791_FD_192502 | JGI IMG/M metagenome (GOLD analysis project Ga0265297, IMG submission 192502) | Leachate microbial communities from a municipal landfill in Southern Ontario, Canada - Leachate well 137-91 | ecosystem: Engineered > Solid waste > Landfill > Unclassified | place...
CGGTCTCGGTCAGGCTGACCGAATCGACCGTGGGCGGCGAGTTCACGCCGAATTGGCCGTCTACCGATCCTTCGTCAGCCGCCAGAGCGGGGGCCGGGAAGGCCAGCAGGGTCATGATTGCCAGGGTCAGGATAAAGGGAATCGTTCTTTTCATGCTTTCCTCCTTCTTTGATTGTTTTAGAACTAGAGCTAGTCTATTATGTAGCTTTTGAATTGTCAACCGCAAAAGATAAAGGCCTTCCCCCGAAAGGAAAGGCCTTTTTTTGTTTTATCCGTTGGCGATAATGAAAGTTATAGTACCTTGATAAACATCGTCAGCGAAAGAGTCGGCCATTCTTAGCCAGAAATTGTTGTCGTTTTCCTGGATGCCGGACTCATCTGTTTGGGAACCCGAATCGTCTATCGTAACTCCGTTTGTGTCAATCAGAACCGATTCGGCGTAACCTCCGTCGTTCGCCTTGAGGGCGAATTCCTGAGGGTTATTACAATGCCCTGAGGCATCGAGGTTGGCGTCATGGGAAGTGCCTCCCCAAACGGCGCTGGACTTCACTTTTTCCTGATAGTCGCCGTTGGAAAGATAAGTGACAGCCACGCCCAGAGGCTGTTCTGAACCGGGATCGGTAAAGTTGATTCCCGGCACCAGTTCGCCCCAGTCAACCAAGGCGCTGGGAACGTTGATTTCTCCGTACCAGTTCATATCAGATGATTCGGCGTCGTAGTTGTAGCCGTTCTGGCCGAAAGAATCGGTGGCCTTGGCCATAATCTGCCACTTGCTGTGGTTGTGGCCGTGGCCCCATCCGTGACCGCCTCCGGTCTCAGTCGCCACCTTGCCCACCGTGAAGGTAAGCTGGAAGTTGAAAGTGGTGGCGTTGAAGTCGCCGGAACCGTCAGGCAGAGTGCCAGCGCCCAGTTCCCACGAAGTGGGTTCGGGCTCCAGGGCGGCAGATCCCGTGTAGGTTGTGCCTCCCGGGTCGTCAGCCGTCCAGGTAATGACGGCGCAGTTCTGCACGTCGGCCGCAGCCCCGTTAAAGTCCATGACTGTCGGGGTGCCTCCGTCGCTGTCGTACCAGAGTTTCAGTACCACCGAAGACAGATCGTTGATTGAATCGGCGTCTGAAACCTGTACGCTAACCGTGTAGGTTTGTTGGGGGATCATTCCGGTCTCGGTCAGGCTGACCGAATCGACCGTGGGCGGCGAGTTCACGCCGAATTGGCCGTCTACCGATCCTTCGTCAGCCGCCAGAGCGGGGGCCGGGAAGGCCAGCAGGGTCATGATTGCCAGGGTTGCAATGCTTGAAAACAGTTTTTTCATTAATCTCTTCTCCTTCTAATCAGCAGAATAATGATTACGATGATGGCTATTACGGCGATAGCTGCGATTATGATGATAGTCAGGTCAATTCCTTTCTTGAGCGACTTCACCTCCAATTCTTCGGTCTGGCTCTCGGCATACAGGAGATCGTTGGAGTAAACGGCCAGCTTGACTTCGTATAGGCCGTTTTGCATCCCCTGTGAGGGAGTGTACTGGTAGTTGCCTCCGGTCATTCCGGTGTCGAGCGTGGGCAGGGAAAGAATGCCCGCCTTCTCCAGGAACTGCCCGGAGAAGTCGACTGCCAGGAAGGTTTCCACATTTTTCAGCGGTTTATAGATGTTCTCAATGTTGTATGTTGCTTTCATCGAGACCACCTCTTTTTGGTCCTGGCCATAGACCGGGGTTACGGCAAAGCCGTAGATGAACACCGTCTGGGCCGTCAGAAGGATTTCTTTCTCCTCTTTGTCTCCGAGGAAAAATTCCTTCCGGGCTACTTCTTTGTCCTTGTAGAAAGCCTGAATCAGGTAGTCGCCTGAAGGGGCTCTGGTTCTGAGCTCTCCGTTGTCTGAGTAGCCGAAGGGGAGAAGTTCTCCTTCTTCTTTCTGGTAAAGCCGGATTTCCGCAGGGAAAGTTTCCTCGGTGGGAAGAATCGTTTTCACGAAGACTTCGCCGGCTTCTCCCAGCACGGTTAGTCGGGCCTGCTGTTGAGCGGCGCCCGTTACCGATATGCCGCTCTGTTCGCCCTGCTTGATTTCGGCCGTCACAAGGAGAGAGTAGTCTCCAGGAACGGCTTCGGGGGAAACGTTAACGCCTATTTCCACCATTTCCTTTTCCCCGGCAGGAATTGTCATGTTTTCCTCCATGAGGATGTCGACTCCTTCCGGAGATGTCGGAGTAAGGTGGACCTCCACTTCTTCCGGACACTTGTTGAAAATAACAACGTAGATATCCGGGGTGGCCAGGCTTTCTCCGGGGAGCAGCTTGAAGTGCTGCCGGTAAAAGGTCCCGGAGATGGCGATGTTCGTCCCGCTGTCTGCAAGGGCCGGTCCCGCGACCGGGCCGAAGACGCTGACAACCATCAATAAAACGGTTCCAATCAGCCCAATTAGTCCTCTTTTTTTCATTATCTCCTCCTTATTATTTTTTTAGAGAACTGTAATTCCCCGTATTTTTAGGGGAACGATATATATTAAACTATTTTTTCTATTTTGTCAAGAGTAGCCACTTGTCCTTTCTTGCATGATCCGTCTTTAAAAAATTACGTCTTTTTCCTTGATTCCGTCTCTTGACAAGTCCTGCTCTGCGTGTTAAATTCTGTCATACTGGCTTGAATTAAAATATAAAGGAGGAATTCACCAGTCTCCCTTAATAAGGGAGAATATTTTTGCCCTTTGTTAAATGAATAAAGGAAGTAACTTACACGAAAGGAGGTGATATGTAGAGACAATCAATTAGAATGATTCAAAAGAGTGGACCCGAATGCACACTTTCTTCTTAGACCGCGAAAGCGGAATTCCAACTAAGAAGGAGAGGGAGGAAACAATGCACAAGAAAATCCTTCACGTTCTGTTCGCCGTTTTACTGATGGCAACCCTTACCATTGCCGCGGCGGCGCCCGCTGCAGCTGCGGACCAGGCAACCCGCCAGGCCGCGGTTACCAGCACAGCCGACCATCTCGTGACCCTGCAGAATGACGACGGCGGTTTTCCCTGGGAAGTCGTCGATTCCGCATCTTCTGCAAGTAACTGTCTCGGCGTGACCGCCATGGGCATCCTTGAAGGCTGGAAAATCGATTCCAAGCCTGCATACGATACAGCCCTGGCCAAAGCCTACAAGTACATCGTGGACACCGCTCCGGCTTACACCTGGGACGGCGCCAAGTACACGGAGAGCACCAAGGGCGTCGACAGCTTCTCAGACATGACTTTCATGGTCAAGCTGGCTGACGCAGCCAACTCGGACGCCGATCTGCTTAGCGCCATTCAGGCGCAGGTACCCGGCACCGAAGTTGCCGACATTGCCGCTCTGGCCAAGACCCGCTGGGACGGCCGCGTAGCGCATCTCGGCGATACCGACGGCGACCCAGCTGACGGCACGGCTACCAATATGGCTATCTACATCAGGGATATTCGCGCCGGTAACTACGACGCGCTCATTCCCTGGGACCTGGAATTCGGAGTCGAAGCCGCTCTGGCTTTGAACGACGTTTATCCCGGCGATGGCTACAATAGCCAGGCCGCGGAAATCACAGAGGTAATCTACGCTTCAGTTGACGACGGCACCTACTTCGATAGTGGTGATGAATCCCAAGAAGAATACATTCTCGGTCTCACCGGCGCCATCAAGGCCTACGAAGAAACCGGACTGCACACCGACGCGGTTCCCGCGCTTCTGTCCATGCTTATTACCGAACAGCAGACAGACGGCTACTGGAACTACTACGGAGCCGAACCGGTGGCTATGAGCGTCCAAGCGACAGCTTATGCTGCCATGGCCCTTATGGTCGAAGGCAGCGCTGAAGCCGTTGCAGCAGCCAATGACGCTGCTGACTGGCTGGTTTCCAGCCAGCAGGCTGAGGGCTGGTGGTATTCCGAGGACGGAGCAGGCGACGAGTATGCCGAAACCGATTCCGAAGCGGCCTGGGCCATTGCAATACTGGCCGACGGCAGCAGCTCGGTAAGCATGACGGCATCTTACGTTCCCCCTGTTCCCCAGATCGGTATCTCAGTGACCCCGACAGCCGTAAGCTTCGGTAGCGTTGAGCCCGGCGTGGCATCTTCCGCGCAGACGGTAACGGTAGCTAATACCGGCAACGTCATAGCGGATGTTTCAGCCAGCGTCCAGAACGAATCGGTTGCAGGAGTTTACAGCACCGGTTTAACTATCGATGCCGCCGGCGTGGCCGCCTGGAGCGACTCCGTGGCGGTTGAAGGCAACATCACTCCCGAACTCATCCTGACGGTTCCCGCCGGAACAAACCCCGGCACCTACACGGCAACCCTGGTATTCTGGGCCGAAGCCCAGTAAAGCAAGTGAGGAGGGGAGAGCGGAGCTTGCTCCGCCCTCCCCAACTCCAGCGATTGGAGGATAGTAATGAAAAAAATTGGCGTGTTATTGGTTTCCGTTTTAGCGGCTCTGATAATTTCTACCCCGGCATTGGCCGCGGGCCTGAATATCAGTCCGCTAGACTCTTTTACGGATAATACGATCGAACTTTCCGTGCCGGCTGACGGCTCTACCGAACTGAAGTTCCTTATCAATGAATTTCAGGGCGAAGGCGAGCTGAATATCAGCCTGGAGAACATACCGCTTCAAGTCGAGCCGGCCACCGTTCCCGTCAAAAAGGGCGATACGATTACCCTGACCTTGTACGGAGACGAGTCGCTCGCTTCACAAACATTCGACGGGAAGATAAGGTTTCTGGCAATGACCGGCGGCAGCGTGGCTATGGGCATAAAAATCAAAGCCCGGATCCAGGTTGAAGGACAGCCGGCTCCCGAGCCGGAAAAAGAAGAAATTGTCCAGCCCGCCTCGACCGAACCACTGGTTATCGAACCGGCGGTTATCGAACCGCCGTCCGAGGAACCCATAGAAGAACAGTCTTCTTCAGATTCATCAACGCAGCTTCTGCCGCCGGCTCCAAAGCCGAATCAAATTTCCCTGCCAATAGTAATAGCTATCGTGGCGGGAGTGGCAGTAGTCTGTTCCACGGTCGTTCTGTTAATCGCCAAGAGAAGGAGGTACTGATGATATGCCGGGCAGATTGATTAGCGCCCTTGTCATCGTTCTCCTTTTGCTTTTTTCGATCTGCCCTGCGACAACTTATGCAGGCGAAGGAGAAGAGAGCGATGATTCAGCGGCAGTTGAACTTACCGTAACAGTGGTAGCGCCCTCGCCGCCTTCGGGCGGAAACGGGGGAGCACCGCCTCCTCCGCCGCCGGAAGTCATAGACGTAGATATTTTAGGGGAAGAAGATTCCTTTGAAATCAATGACCAAGGCGAGGTGCAGGAGACGATAACGGCGACAACGCCTGACGAGATTCTGACAATAACAATCCCGGAAGGCACTAAGCTTTTAGATCCGGACAACGAACCCTTGAAGGAAATGACAGTGGAGGTTATGGAGGAGTCTCCTCCGCCGCCTGAGGAAAGCCATGTCGTCGGATTAACTTACGACTTCGGCCCTGACGGCGCCACTTTCGACCCTCCGCTTTCGGTGACCTGGAGCTATGATCCGGATAATATTCCGGAAGGAGTAGAAGAGGAGGATCTGGTGCTGGCGTATTACGATGAAGAATCCGGCGAATGGATGGAGCTGGAATGCGTAGTGGATACGGAATCCAATACCATAACAGCTGCAATTCCCCACTTCACTGCTTTTGCCATCGTTGGCAAAGTGAAGCCGGCGCCGACTCCCGAACCTACACCCGAGCCGACCCCAGAGCCGACTCCCGAACCTACACCCGAACCGACGATTGAACCTACACCCGAGCCGACCCCAGAGCCGACTCCCGAACCTACACCCGAACCCGAGCCGACTCAAACGCCGACTCCCGAACCGGACGATGAAGCAAAAGACGGATTTAACTGGCTTCTCTTCTGGAGGATAATTGTCTGCGTAGCAGTTACGGTCGGTGTTAGTTACTTCCTTATCAAAAGGAGGAAGAAATAAATAATAAAGGGCTGAGAGAAATCTTAGCCCTTTTAATTTTGAGTGGAGCTTTTCTAGATTTTTGCTTTTTGCTACAATATATTCATGGAAAAAGAAGCCAAAATCACTAAAGACATGACCATTGACGAGGTCATTCAAAAATATCCGAAAAGCGCCGTGGTCTTTATGGAGCACGGTTTTCACTGCATAGGATGCCCGGCTTCCCAGGCAGAGACCGTGGAGCAGGGAGCCGAACTTCACCAGGTCGATTTAAACAAGCTTTTAGACGACCTCAATAAAGCGGCGGAACAATGAAAAAGGTTCTATTATTCTTTCTCTCCCTAATAGTCGGGATCGCTCTTTTGGTCGGAGTGGTCGAATTTGTCGGATGGGAAGAAATTTGGTCCGCCTTTTATTTATTTACAGGCTGGAAAGGAGTAGCTATCCTTTCGCTTACCGCTTTGATGCTTTTTTTCGGAATGTGGAAGTGGAAGGTTATCCTTAAAAGCCAAGGATACAATATTTCCAATAAAGAGCTGACTGCCCCCTATTTGGCGGGCTTTTCTTTAATCTATTTGTTCCCCATGCTGGTTTTCGGGGGAGAAATATTCAGGGGATACATTCTTAAAGAAAAATTCGGAATCCCTTGGAGAAAAGGAATCGTTTCGGTTGTAATAGATAAAGTGCTGGAAGGAACCTCTTTTTTGATAGTGATACTGGCCGGCGTGGCCTATTTTCTTTTAAAAATTGGCTTGCCTCCGAAAAATATGGCCATTATACTCGGCTCTGTTATTTTAGGTCTTACCTTGATTACCGGCTTTTTTTACCTTCAAAGTTTCAGGAAAAAAAGTATTGCCAAGTTTTTTTCGGGGATAATAAGCAGGGGGAAGTTTTTAAACGGAGAGGTTTTGGAGGTGGAGAAGGAGATATTCAGCTTTTTCCGGCTTAACAAGAAGGCTTTTTGGAAAGGATTAGCCCTGTCTTTTTTAAGAGTGGGGGTGACCTGGCTGAGGTGCTGGCTGCTGATTCTGTTTTTGGGAAAAGCCATCGGCATTCTGCCGGCTCTTTCCATCCTCGGCTTTTATTACATAGCGCTTTTTATTCCCATTCCCGCGGCTTTGGGAACCCACGAGGTTATTCAGGCTTTTTCCTTCTCGGCCTTGGGCATAGGGGCTGGAATGGCTCCCGTATTTACCATGATTCAAAGAGGCTCTGAAATTATTCTGGCCATCGTGGGTCTAATAATCTTTCTAAGGCTGGGAATCGGACTCTTGCAGACTTTTTTGTTCAGGAAGATAGAAAATCTGGTGGGAAAATAGTCTCGGCGCTTTTAGAAATATTCCGCAAGGAGTATCATTAAGCAATGATAGGAATCAATAAGATTATAAGGATACTAATAGCCTCCGAGTTTCTTCTTCAGGCCGGATGGGGGCTGATAGGGCCGATATTCGCAATATTCATAACTCAGCACATCAGCGGGGGATCTTTAGCCGTGGTCGGATTTATCGCCGCCACCTACTGGGTGACAAAATCCGTTGCTCAGCTGTTTATCGGCCATTTTGTCGACGTAAAAAAAGGAGAGGAAGACGATTTCAAGTTTATGATAATAGGAATGTTTATCGCCAACCTGATTCCTCTCGGATACCTCATATCAACGGAAATAGTCCATATTTTCATACTTGAGTTCATAAGGGGGCTGGCTATGGCCTGCGTGATTCCCTCCTGGGCCGGTATTTTTACCCGCCATATCGACAAGGGGTGGGAGGCTTTTTCCTGGAGCGTAAACAGCACGGGAATCGGACTTGCCTTCGGTTTTGCAGCCGCCTTCGGCGGCTTTTTAGCCATGATTCTTGGATTTAAAGTGCTTTTTGTTCTTGTAAGCGTTCTGGGGCTTGCTTCCACTTTTACTTTATTGACGATTCGCAAGCATCTTTTCCAAAGGAACCATTTTATCCCGACGGTTCCCCCAAAAGAGGAGCCGTTCTAAAATTATGAAAAATCAGGAGATAGCAGACATCCTGTACAAAATGGCCGAGCTTTTGGAAATGCAGGACGTTCAGTTTAAGCCTTACGCTTATCAAAAAGCGGCGGGAATTTTAGAGGGCCTTGAGGAAGACGTCGAGGAAATTTACAACAAAGGAGGGCGTAAAGCTTTAATTGCATTGCCCGGCGTGGGGGAGAGTATTGCCCGGCACATCGAAGAATATCTTAAAAGGGGGGAGATAAAAGGATACGAGAGGCTGAAAAAAAGATTTCCTTTCGATATAGGGGAAATTATCAGAATCGAGGGCATGGGCCCCAAAAAAGCCAGGAAGCTTTGGAAGGAATTGGGAATAAAGAATATTAAAGAGCTGGAAAGGGCGGCAAAAGGCCATAAGATTGCCGGGCTCGAGGGATTCGGGGAAAAGACCGAACAGAACATTCTTGAAGGAATAGAGTTCTTAAAGAGGAGCAGGGGCAGGTTTCTATTGAATGAGATTATTCCCAGAATCAGGGTGATAGAGGATAAGCTTAAAAAATTTAAAGAGGTTGAAAGGCTGGCTGTCGCCGGCTCCACTAGGAGAATGAAAGAAACCATTGGAGACGCCGATTTGCTGGCAGTTTCCTCGAGTCCGAAGAAAGTAATGGATTTTTTTACCTCCCAGCCGGAAGTAGTAAGGGTCTGGGGAAAGGGAAACACCAAGTCTTCAGTGAGAGTCAAAGAGGGTTTTGATATAGATTTAAGGGTTATTAAAAAAAGCCAGTTCGGTTCTGCCCTGCAGTACTTTACGGGTTCCAAGGAACACAATATTGCCGTTCGCAGAGTAGCCATGGAAAAAGGCATGAAGCTTTCAGAGTACGGACTTTTCAAAGGGGAAAAGAGAATAGCCGGGGAAACAGAGGAAAGCATCTATAAGGCTCTGGGGATGGAAATGGCGCCTCCGGAAATGAGAGAAGACCAGGGAGAGGTGGAAGCTTCTCTTAGGGGCAATCTTCCAAAAGTGATAGGCTATGGCGACATAAAAGGAGACCTCCATATTCATTCTGATTGGGACGGAGGAGCCGATTCCATTAAGGATATCGCCAGAGCCGCTCAGAAAATGGGGTATCGGTACGCGGGAATCGCCGACCACACTAAGTTTCTTAAAATCGAAAACGGGTTGGATGAAAAGGAGCTGGAAAGGCGCAATAAAGAGATAGACAAACTTAATCAAAGATTAAAGGGCTTCCGCGTTTTAAAGGGAGCTGAAACCAATATTCTCAAAGACGGCTCCATAGACATCAGAGACGACTCTTTAAGGAAGCTGGACTTTGTTATTGCCGGAGTTCATTCCAATTTTAAGATGTCAAAAGAAGAAATGACCGAAAGGATAATCAAAGCAATCAAAAACCCCAACGTTGATATTATCTCCCACCCGACAGGCAGAATTCTCAAGAGGAGGGATGAGTACGAAATAGACTTCGATAAAATATTAAGAGCGGCCAAGGAATTCAAAGTGGCCTTGGAGATAAACTCGTATCCTGAAAGATTGGACTTGAAAGACCAGAATATCCGCCGGGCCAAGGAGGCCGGGGTAAAAATGGTCATCAATACCGATTCCCATTCCATCGGCCATCTGGGATACATGGAATTCGGGATAGCCCAAGCCAGAAGGGGATGGGCGGAAAAAGAAGACATTCTTAATGCCGGGCCTGCCGCCGAACTCCTTAATTTTTTCAATAATTAATATGCCCATAGAAAAATCTGCCGGAGCAATAGTATTCAGAAGAGAAGAAGGTAAGATTCATTACCTTCTTTTGCATTATCCCGGATTCCGAGGGGATCGGACCCACTGGGATTTTCCCAAGGGGCAGATAGAAAAAGGGGAGAGCATAGCAGATACTGCCAAAAGAGAGGTTGAAGAAGAAACAGGAATAAAGGAATTGCGCATTTTGCCCGGTTTCAAAGAAACAATGAAGTATTTTTTTAAATTCAAAGGGGAGAATATAATGAAATTCGTTACTTTCTTTCTGGCTGCAAGCGAAGAAAATAAAGTTAAACTGTCTTACGAGCACATCGGTTTTAAGTGGCTTCCATATGATGAGGCGATAAAGCAATTAACTTACAATAATGCCAAGGCAATTCTCAAAAAAGCCGACAGCTTCCTTTCAGGAAAGAGTGTATAGGGCAGTGAAAGGAATTCCCAAGGGAAAGGTTATGACTTACCGCCAAGTAGCCGAGCTGGCCGGAAAGCCCGGAGCCTGCCGGGCGGTCGGCAATATTTTAAATAAAAATAAAGATTTAAAAAATATACCCTGCTACCGGGTGGTCAGGTCCGACGGCAGGGTCGGGGGCTATCGGGGTGGACAAAAGAAAAAAATCGCGCTACTAAAAAGAGACGGCGTTTCAGTTAAAAACGCCAAAATTGTTCTTTAAATACTAAAAAGAGGAGGCAGAAAATGTCAGGAGTGCTTGGAATCGAGGTTAATAAAAATTGCTGGAGCGAAATGACGGACGCAATAGGTATTATCCAGCCCAGAGGAGACGAATGGGGCGGATTCGCTGTCATTCAAGGAGATGAAATTATCAGAGAGGCGGACAGGGGCAAAATAACGCCCTTTTTGGAAAAAGAAGGGCTGAAGCTTAAAGACCCCAAAAAGATAATTGCCCAGGTTAGCCAGTACAATCCCCAGCCGGCCAGAATCGAAGAGACCAGGATGGGCCCTATTGCTTTGGCCTTTGACGGAAAAATCGCCAACAGGGAGGAGCTCCAGAGAAAATCTCCTTACCTGGTCGGATCCGACGTCAGCATTTTTGCCAGAATCATTGCTTCTGCAGATAATCCTCTGGAGGGGCTGAAGAGGGTCTACCAGAATATAAAAGGCCCTTTCAGCCTGGTACTGCTGACTATGGAGGGGGTTTTTGCGGCCAGGGATGTTCTGGGAGTCAGACCGATGATTGCAGGCCGTTTTCTTGAAGACGAGAGAATGGGTTGCGCCGTTGCTTCCGAATCAGCCAGTCTGGAGCACATCGGCATGGAGCTGATAAGAGACATAAGGCCCGGAGAAATAGTTTCCGTGGGAGTAAGCGGTTTTAAGACCCTTGAGCAGATTCCCAGCCCCGGCCTTAAGATTTGCAGTTTTGAATACGGCTACTGGGCAAGACCGTCCTCGGTTATGGAAGATATCTGGGTGGGGGAAAGCAGAAACGTCGCCGGCAGGAAGCTGGCTCCGTTTTGCCCCGAAGCCGATATCGTTTCCAGTTTTCCCATGTCGGGAAATTCGGCTGCCGAAGGCCTTCACCAGGCGTCCGGAATTCCCTACCAAAGTGTTTTTGATTTTAACCTGTCGGCCGGCGGCCGGAGCTTTCTTCCCTTCAAATCCGAAGAAAGAGCTAAAAGAGCGAGAAACAAGCTTTTGATAATGCCTTGGGCGGTTAAAGGGAAAAAGATAGTAATGGTGGATGACTCCGTGGTTGAGGGCAATCAGACTCTGGCCAGGATATTCATAATCAAGAAAGCCGGAGCGGAAGAAGTCCATTTAATGATAGAAACGCCCTTGATTAAGCATCCCTGCCCGTTCGATATTACCCGGCGGGGCGAATTGATTGCCGCTACCCATTCTGTCGACGAAATGAGAAAAATACTGGGGGTTAAAACCCTGGCCTTCAACAGCGTCGAGGATTTTGCTAAAGCGATAGTATCGATACAGAACGCCAAAAGGAGAGAAGAAAATCCCATAGGGATAGAAAATCTCTGCCTCGGCTGCTTTACCGGTGAATGCCCGCAGTACCCCTCTTTTTAAGGAAAATAAAATCTCCATCCTGCAAAGATGGAGATTTTTATTGGTGTTAAGCTTTATCCTTTCACTTTTTCTACTATCTTGGTGAAAATCTCGGGTTTGTTTTCAGCCAAGTCGGCCATTATCTTCCTATCCAGCTCGATTTTGTTTTTCTTTAAGGCGTTGATGAATCTGCTGTAAGAAATTCCCTGGGCTCTGCAGGCTGCATTAATTTTGGTTTGCCAGAGCTGCCTCTTGTCTCTCTTTTTAGTCTTTCTGTCGCGGTAGGCATACTCCCAGGCGTGGCGCAGGGCGTCTTTAGCCAGCTTGTATTTATTTTTTCTGCCCCACTTAAAACCCTTAGCATGTTTTAAGAGATGCTTTTTATGCTTTTTGGCTTGTTTTCCTCTTTTTACTCTAACCATGGATTAGCTTTTTTATCTTTTTAGCTTCGACTGCGGGGACCTCTATCCATTTTCTGAGGTTCCTCTTAAACTGCCCGCTTTTTTTAGAAAGCAGGTGGTCTTGTCCTGTCGGCCTCCGAAGCACTTTGCCGTTCTTTGTTATCTTAAACCTTTTTGTTATCGATTTTCTTGTTTTTCCCATAACTTTATTTTTTGGAAATAATCATTGACATTCCTCTCGGTTCTCTCTTCAGCTCTCTTTCCACCTTGTGGGGGATAACAGCCTGAAGGATTTCCAGAAACTTATTAACCTTGCTCTTGGCGTGGTCTCCCAGGGCTTTTTCTCTGCCCCTCAGTCTGACTTCAATTCTGACTTTGTCGCCCTCTTTCAGGAATTTTTCTGCTTGCCTTGCCCGCATTTGCATGTCGTGTTCGGAAATATTAAAACTCAGCCTGATTCCTTTTATTTCTCCTCCCTTCGGCTTAGCTCCCTTGTCTTTCTTTTTCTGCTGGTAGAGGTATTTGCCGTAGTCCATTATTTTGCATACCGGGGGATCTATCTTCTCGGTCACCTGTATTAAATCTAAATTGCGCTCCCGGGACTTCAAGAGCGCATCCTCCAGCTTCACGACTCCCAGCTGCTGCCCGGTTTCATCTATCAGCCTTACCTCTTTAGCCCTTATTTGGTTGTTTATTAATGGTTTTTGCAAAATTATGGTGTGGAGATGGGGAGTAATGAGCTCCCGTCTGAAAGGTTTTTAAGACAGTTCTACAGGCTTAGTTTGTTTAATGGCTTCGGAAAGATGAATACTAAACAAACAAAATTTCATTTTTCCTATCCTCGATTGTTTCACCGGTTCTTCTGAGGCAAAAAGTACCGGCTATCTCGATAATATGGCACCCTTGTTACCTATCGAGAATCGGTAATTCGGATGGCTTTAAGCTGTAGCTAAAGCGGGTTGGTTGAACATCTTGCCAGATATTCTAAAGTTTGCCTGCCCTGTTTTAAAGAATCCCTCCATCGAATCGGGTTCATCCCCGCGCCTTCAATTCTCTGTCTATTTCTCTGTCTATATCCCTCTTTTTGAGGATTTCCTTTTTGCTGGCTTTTTTCATTCCTCTTGCCACTCCGACTTCCAGCTTTATTTTACCCCCCTTAGTATACATCCTCAAGGGCACCAGAGTCAAGCCTTTCTGCTGGGATTTGCCTATAAGGTACTTTATTTCATCTTTATTCAAAAGCAGCTTTCTCAGCCTGGTCGGGTCGTAGTCTTTCGGGGTGTTCTTGGGCTGATATGGGGGAATGTTGGCGTTGAGAAGAAAAGGCTCTTCGTCTTTGAATACAACATAAGAACCGCCGAGGCTTACTCTGCCCAGCTTTATCGATTTTACTTCATATCCGGCCAGAACCACTCCCGCTTCGAATTTTTCCAGTATTTCGTAGTCGTATCTGGCTCTTCTGTTTTCCGCTAATACCTTCATTCTTTGATTTTAGCTGAAATTAGGCTAAACTGAAAGTGATGTTAAGAACGGAAATAAGAAAATTGCTGGAAAAAGCCGCTATTGAGGCCGGTTTTAAGGTTGTTTCACCGGTTAAGATTGAAAGGCCGGAAGAGGAAAGCCACGGAGACTATTCCACTAATTTTGCCATGCAAGCGGCTTCAAATTTCAAAATGGCCCCAAAATACATAGCCGACAACCTTAAGGGCCATATATTGAACATGTCCCCGGGGCTGTTTGAAAAAGTAGAAGTTGTCGACCCCGGATTTATTAATTTCTTTGTTTCCAAAAAATATTTACAAGGCCGGATTCCTGGGATAATAGAAGATAAAGACAAGTACGGACGAGTGGAGATGGGCGGGGGAAGTAAAGCAAATATCGAGCTTATTTCAGCCAATCCCACGGGGCAGCTGCACATTGGCAATGGTAGAAACGCTTTTTCGGGAGATGTTTTAGCCAATGTTTTAAATAAGGCGGGCTTCAAAGTAACCAGGGAGTATTTTATTAACGACGCTGGAAACAGCAAGCAGATTAACGAGCTGGGCAAAACGGTTTTGGGAAAAGGAGAATCGTACTTGACCGATTATTTAAGATCCAAAATAGAGTCTTTAAGGCCGAAATTAGAGAAGGTCAAAAGCGAATCTGAGGCCGGAGTTTTAGTGGCCGCTTCCATACAAAAGGACAATCAGGAGTTTATAGAAAAGAAGTTGGGCATTAAAATCGATAACTGGGTTTCCGAGGAAAAAGCCATATACAAAAAGAATAAGGTTGAAAAGATGCTTAAATGGCTGAAAGAAAAGCAGCTGGTTTATCAGAAAGAGGGGGCTTGGTGGATAAAAACCTCGCAGTTCGGCGACGAAAAAGACTGGGTTGTTGTCAGAGAAACGGGCCAGCCCACGTATCTTTTGTCCGACATCGCTTATCATAAAGATAAAATGGATAGGGGGTTTGATAAGATAATCGATATTTGGGGAGCCGATCACCAGGGCCATGTTCAAAAAATGAAATCCGTCGGTAGGATGCTGGGATACGAAGGAGATCTGGAGATTTTAGTTTTACAGCTGGTTACCTTGAAGGGAGGGGAAAGGCTTTCCAAGAGGAAGGGGGAAATAGTCACCCTGGAGAAGCTGGTGGATGAAATAGGACTGGATGCAGCCAGGTTTTTTTACCTCCAGAAATCCCTGGATACCCATATGGACATAGATGTCAGTCTGGCTAAGGAGCAGTCGACCAAGAATCCCGTTTACTACGCCCAATACGCCCACGCCAGAATCTGCAGCATATTGGAAAAGGCCAAAGCGGATAAAAAATTCTCCCAAGAACTTTTAAACCATCCTTCGGAACTGAAGTTGATGAAAGAGCTTTTAAAGTTTCCCGAGCTTGTCGAAGATACGGCCCAAGACTACCAATTGCAGAGGCTGCCCGCTTACACTCTCGAACTGTCGGCCGCCTTCCATCAGTTCTATCACGATTGCAGAGTAATATCGGAAAACAAGAAACTGACCAAAGCCCGCTTATCCTTGGTTTTGGCAGCTAAAATCGTTCTGAAAAATACTTTAGATTTAATGGGCATTTCAGCGCCTGATAAAATGTAAGACGGCAGAGCCGTTGCCTGCTCGTTTACAACAAAAAACGGGAAATCAATATTAAAGGAGGAAAGAATGAATTTTCTTGAAGTTCTTTTAAATTTTCCAACAGAGGAGCAAGTGAGGAAATTTTGCAAGCCGGGACGATGGAGGGAAACCTGCAGCTACCTGGCGACAGGCGGTCATCGTCTGTGGGAATGCGTCAAATTTGCCGGTTCGAAATACGAAAATAAGCAGATCTTCAGAGGCCCTTCAACCTCGGGCAATGACAATTGCCCGGGCATATTGGGCTTTCTTGCAGACAACCAGGACCGGCTCAAGGGCAGAACAGTGGAATACGGCGGATCTCAAAATGTCTTTGAGGCTATAGAGATGGATGACGATACTCTCCATATATTCTGGAGCGGAGGAGAAAACGGCGTTTCCTACGGCTTAAAAGATTTGTATATTGCAGTAGACCGCTGGAAAGTAGTTTTCGGCATCAAAGGCCTAGGAGATATCGGCAGCACCATTGTTTTCCTCAGCTGGTAAGATAAAAAGCAGGAATACCGTTTTTCTGCTTTTTTATTTTGATAAAAAGGAGATAAAATGATAGTCTATATAATAGATTATGGATTTAAGCCTGCCGAAACTGGAAAAGAAAACGCTTAAATACTGGAAGCAAAACCGCATTTTCGAAAAGAGCATAAAACAGCGAAAAAACTCGCCGAATTTTGTATTTTACGAAGGGCCTCCGACTGCCAATGGCAGGCCGGGAATCCACCACGTAGAAAGCCGGGTTTTCAAGGACATAATCTGCCGCTATCGGACTATGGCCGGCTCCAAGGTTTTAAGAAAAGCCGGCTGGGATACCCACGGCTTGCCGGTAGAGCTGGAAATAGAAAAGAAGCTCGGGCTGAAAAATAAAAAGGATATTGAGAAATACGGCATTGCCAAATTCAATCAAAAGTGCCGGGAGTCGGTTTGGCAGTACCAAAGCGAATGGGAGAAGCTGACCGAAAGAATAGGGTATTGGCTGGACATGGATGATCCTTATATTACCTACCAGCCCAAATATATGGAAACCCTTTGGTGGATAATAAAGCAGCTGAGGCTGAAAAACCTCTTATACCAAGGCCATAAAGTCGTTCCTTACTGCCCCCGATGCGGAACGTCCCTTTCCTCCCATGAAGTGGCTTTGGGGTATAAGAGCGTTAAAGACCCGTCTGTTTACGTAAAGCTTGAAATAAAGCCCAACGTTTATTTGCTGGTCTGGACCACCACTCCCTGGACATTGCCCGCTAACGTGGCCGTGGCCGTAAACCCCGAATTCGTTTACGCCAAAGTGAGGGTTGGAAACGAGTACTTAATACTGGCCAAGGAAAGAATTAAGCCCTTGGGAATAGAGGGAGAGGTTATAGAGGAAATCAAGGGAAAGGATTTATTGGGAACCGGATACGAGCCTTTGTATAAGTTTACAAAACCAGACAAAAAAGCCTGGTTTGTTATTCCAGCAGATTTTGTTTCCCTTGAGGAAGGAACAGGATTGGTTCACATAGCCCCCGCTTTCGGAGAAGATGATATGGAGGCGGGAAAGAAAAACGGCTTGCCGGTCATTTTAAACGTGGACAAGGAGGGTAAGTTTCAAGAAGAAGTCAAAGGCTGGGCGGGAGTATGGGTTAAAGACGCCGACCCCGCCATAATCCAGGATTTGAGCAAGAGAGGCCTGCTTTTCAAGGAGGAGCTTTACGAGCACGACTATCCTTTCTGCTGGAGATGCGGCAGTCCTTTGATCTATTACGCCAAAGAAAGCTGGTTTATAAACGTCCAGAAAACCAAGCGGGATTTGATTAAGAACAACCGGGGAATAAACTGGGTTCCCTCCCACTTAAAGGAAGGCCGGTTCGGCGGATGGCTCAAAGAGCTTAAAGACTGGGCTTTTTCCAGAGAGAGGTACTGGGGGACGCCTTTGCCGGTTTGGCAATGCAGCAAATGCAAAGATACGGAAACAGTAGGATCTCTAAAAGAGCTTTCTTCTTTAGGGAAAGTGAATAACAATTATTTCGTTCTTCGCCACGGGGACAGCTGCCGGCAGAAAAGCGGAAAAGCGGTTTGCTGGCCGGAAAAGATACGATGCCCGCTCACTAAAGAAGGGGAAAAGCAGGTCGGCAAATCAGCTAAAGAGCTGAAAAAGAAAAAAATAGACATTATATATTCCTCAGACCTTTTAAGGACCAGGCAGACTGCCGAAATTGCCGCCAAAGAATTGGGAGCCAAAATTATTTTCGATAAAAGGCTGAGAGAGTACAATGTCGGTATTTTCAACGGCGAGGACCCGAAGAAGAGCTGGGATTACCTCAAAAGCAGGCCCGGCGATATGATTTTTACTAAACTGCCCAAAGGCGAGAGGCTTGTTGATATAGGATTAAGGACGCACGGTTTTTTGAAAGCCATGGAAAAAAAGTATAAAGGAAAGAATGTCCTTGTTGTTTCCCACGAGCTTACCACCTCCATGATGGAAGGGATGGCCAGAGGGGAAAGCGTTGGAGAGGTTTTGGAATGGAGGATGAGAAAACCTGCAAAAAAAATAGGTACGGGGAAATGGCGCAAGTTGAAATACAGCAATCTTCCCAGGAACAAGAAAATGGAAATAGATCTCCATCGCCCCTTTATCGACGAAATAAAACTGGAATGCAGCAAATGCGGAGGCTCCATGGAAAGAGTCCCCGACCTTATCGACGTTTGGTTTGATTCGGGTTCCATGCCTTTTTCTCAGCACCACTATCCTTTTGAGAATAAGGATTTGATAGATAAAAAGAAGCAGTTTCCCGCAGATTACATATCGGAAGCGGTTGACCAGACCAGGGGATGGTTTTACACCCTTTTGGCGGTCTCCACTCTTCTGGGTTTTGGCCCTCCATATAAGAACGTTATCTCCCTCGGGCACGTTTTAGACGAAAAAGGCGAGAAGATGTCTAAATCCAAGGGCAATATAGTATCTCCTTGGGAGGTGATAGAAAAGTACGGAGCAGACGCCGTCAGGTGGTATTTTTTCACAGTCAACCAGCCCGGAGACGCAAAGCTTTTCACAGAAAGGGATATCGACCAGGCTCTCAAGAAATTCATAATGACTTACTGGAACAGCTTTGTTTTCTACCAAACCTATTCGGGCAGTTCCCGCGTTAAAGGAATAGCCGGCTCCAAGAATATTCTCGATAAATGGATAATTTCCAAACTTAATAAGCTGACGGAAGAGGTTACCGAAAAACTCCAAAGCTACGACGTTATTGCTTCAGCCAGAGCCATTGAGGAATTCGTTATTAATGATTTCTCCCAGTGGCACATAAGGCGTTCCAGGAGGAGGCTTCAGAGGCCCCAAAACAAGACGGAACTCAATGAGGCCGCCCAAACCATGGGATTCGTCCTTTTGTCTTTGTCCAAGATTACCGCTCCGTTCGTTCCTTTTATCAGCGAAGAGATCTACAAGAATGTCGGAGGCGGCAAAGCCAGCTGCCATTTGGAAGACTGGCCTAAGGCTGACAAAAAACTCATTAACGAAGAGCTAAATAAAAAAATGGAAAAGGTTAGGGAAACGGTCAATCTGGCTCTTTCTGCAAGGGCGGAAGCCAAAATCAAGGTCCGCCAGCCTTTGCGGGAATTGGTGATTCCGGAAAAAATACCGGATAAAGAGCTGATAGATCTGATAAAAGAAGAGGTGAATGTTAAGGAGGTTGGTTTCGGCAAAGAGCTTAAGCTGGACACGAAAATTACCGCCGAACTGGAAGAAGAGGGGATAATTC
>Ga0265297_10005603_pt1 | contig 18967 bp, 32 predicted proteins | sample Munlanlwell13791_FD_192502 | JGI IMG/M metagenome (GOLD analysis project Ga0265297, IMG submission 192502) | Leachate microbial communities from a municipal landfill in Southern Ontario, Canada - Leachate well 137-91 | ecosystem: Engineered > Solid waste > Landfill > Unclassified | place...
CGCGATGTTGTAGTCGTTGCCTACACACTCGCTGAGGCTTCGTGGTCGCCACTTCTCGTCCAGTTTCACTTGGACTTCACTTCCACCCTTTTCCTCATCAACACGTATGTCGCGTCCTCCTCGTCGGCACCCCACGTGCTCCACTCGACCGGCTCGAAGCCATGCTCGAACTCGGCAGCCAGGGATGCGATGTACTTGGCGGCTTGCTCCTCGCCTGTCAAGTATCGGCTCCTATCACGGATCGGCTTCAAGTCCTTGTACCGCACGAACTTGTACTCGAACTTTGTCCCGTCCTGGTCACGGTGCATCAAGAACGATGGCCCGTGTTCTCCAATGTGGAACTCCAAGTAACGGTTCTCGTAGCACCATCCCGCCTTCCCCTTTTCATTCAAGAAGTCGATGATGGTTTTCCTATGCTCGTCCGGCCGCAAGTACCGCACCTTGTCGGCTTGCAGCCCTGCCATGTAGTCACTAAACTTGCAGAACATCCACTCTCGCGTCATGTCTTCACCATTTTCTTGTACACTGGCCGGCCAGGCGCCGGGACCACGTGCCGCACGGCCTCCTGGTAGCAGCCAAGACTCTTGAACCGATCTGCAGCCGCAAGCAAGTCTATCGTCTGCTTGCACTCTGCCCATTTTTCATATATCGACGGGATGTTGAACGCCGCCTGCCTTGGAAAGTGAAACCTATCCACCTCACCACCTTCCCCGGCAAAAACAGTCTCCAGCACGCCCGGCACGCGTGGTTCCGACGCCGACGCTCCCCCAACCTTCAACTTGTCGAACCCACGAATCACGAGCGTCGGGTCGTCGGTCAACGCGACGCACACGCGCCCGGTGCTGGCCACGGCAAGCAGCTTCTTGCTAAACATGTCCACGTTCTGCAAGATAGCCGGCTTGTTCCCCCTTGCCCTTTTCAACGACATGAACGGGTCTATGACTTGAAAAGCAGCACCGAGCGTCTTGAACGCATCCCTGGCAATCTCGAACTTGCCAGCACTGTCCGGGCCAGCGAGAAGCACGGACTTCCCAAGAGAAATCGCATCGAGCAGTTCACGCATGATTGAGCGTGACGCACTGAAAGTATATAATGAACGATCGTTTATAAACCTATGGATCGTCCGTCAATGAGGTCTCTTTAAGTGCTGGTGGCTGAAAGTTCCATGAACTCGTCGTAGGTTAGCTCCCTGGCAATTCCATGCTTTTCAAGAATCTCCATTGGGACCTTTCCCATGACCATTCCACGCCTCGTCACGACCTTGTATCCGAGCTCGTAGGCTTCCCACGCCGCCCTTCCCTTCTCGCCACTCACCAGCCACCGTTTCGATATTTCCTCCCCGTTCCCGAGCTGTGCCACGAGCGTGTCCTGCCTCGGGAACCCGTAGGCTCGAAAGAGAAATTCTGGCCGATCCTCTGTCACGAACTGGAGATGCACTTGTTATCACCATGGACCAGTATGTACAGCAGATCGTCCACCAGCCGTGAGACTTGCCTGATTATCATCTCGTTCCGGTTGGGATTATGCTTCGGGTCGATCCTATCGACCAGCGCGTCTATCTTATCCAGCGTTGCAATGTAAGCATCCATTCAGAACACCCCGTACATCTCAAACGTTTGTTTGAAAAGGAGCACGAGATCCCGCCACGCCATGTATTCCACCGAGAAGTCCGGGTTCAGCCGGTAGATGCACGAGTTGTTCGTGACGCCAACGTCGAACACGCTGGACGATCGGATGTGTTGCTCGGCTCTCTTTTCAACCGCGGCTTCCACCTCTTTCAAGAACGCGTCGCACGCGTCGGCCAAGTTGTCGTGGCAAGACGTGTCCCCGTGCGTGTTCGAGTACACCCAGATCGGTTGCAGTGGAAACTTCCACTTCTTGGCATTCCGATCCACGTTCCTCGAGCTAAAGACGTTGAAGGCGAAGTCCACCGGACTGTTTCGCCACTCCACCACTTCCGTGCGGAACCACGTGTTGGCTTTCACGAACGCGCCTTCCGCACCTTCGTTATTGAAAAGAACGACAGCCGCATCGAGCGCGCTGGTATAGATGGCGAATGAATCAGCCGTTCTTACGGCCGACAGCACCTTTCCCATGCAGTAGCCACCCCGTGGCCTTCGTGTTTCTCATCATCGTGGACGGATCCACCGCCATCGGGTCCTTCTCTTCCCGCAGTCGTCGCATCGCTCTTTCCGCCGCGAACCGGTCGTGGCGAACCCATGGCAGCGTGGGCATCACCCACTTGGTGCGCACGGCAGACACGCCCATGTCCATCGCCTTTTCAACATCCCCGTTGGCCTTGTAGCTCATGTACACGATGTCGAATGGCGCCTTGATGGCGTCGATGGGCTTGTCGCTGTCGTCGTCCACGATAACCAGTCGCTTGGGCTGCACGCTCTGCGAGCACAGATCGTCGAGCAAGTTATCGAGTGCGAGATGCTGGTTATGAAAATAACAAAGGGCGGTCCAGTCCATTCACATCAGCGCCCGGTTGTGTGCCAGGTTTCGCCCGTCTCGCTTGTCGAACGGGTCGTTCGGGTGGAGTATGGCCACGCCCATGCTGACGCCATCTTCGGCCACGACGACCGTCCGTCTGTCGCAGATGTTCGGCATCAAGTCCAGCACTTCTCGTTCCACGCGGCAGAAGAAGTTGTTGTTGATCGCCAGTTTCTCCCACCAGATTCCTTTCTTGAACACGCGGGGCGTGAACGAACCAACGCCCGCCTCCGTATCCCTATCTTCCGGCAGCTTGCTGGCCGGATGGTATGTCCAGTAGTGGTACCTCATAATATCGCCTCGTTGTTCATGTCTCTTCGCACCTCGAGCGTGCAGATGGTGGCGTTGTGGTTTCCGCCATGGCCCACGAGCAAGATCTCTTTCTTCTCGAAGTCTTTCGTCGTGGGGATGTTCCACCCGAACCAGATGATGCGATGATTCACTATCTTTCGCAGGTGTTCTTTCACCACTGTTATCTCTTTCACGTTTCGGCCTTGATACTTCCTCGTGACTTGGCAGAACGAGTACGGGGGATCCATGATGGCGGTATCGAAGGACTTGGGCTCGAAATGCTTGTCCAGCTCCATCGCGTCGCACAGCACGTCTGGTTCTACCTCTGGATCGATATCACAGTTCATCCACCCGTCCATCTTGTTCTTGCCGCAGAACACGTTGAGAACCTTTCCCTTACACCTTGCGAGTGTCCATCGTCTAACTTGCGGCATGTCAAACGTCCACCTGCTTGGCATCTGGAAAACGTATGACGTCTTGATGGTCATAACAACGCCTCGCTTGTAGGTTCTCTCGGTATGAGCTTGCGTTCCTTCCACTTGGCCCGCAAGGCTGGCGTGAACTCTCGTATGGTCTTCACGCACAAGTCCTTGTACTCGTCGCTCAGCTCGATGCCAATGTAATCCCGGCCCAGCACCTTCGCCACCGCAGCGGTGGTGCCACTCCCCATGAAGGGATCCAGCACGATGCCCGGCACGAAGTCGGCCCCGCACTCGCACCTCGTGTAGCCAGCGATCGCCCGCGAGTAGTTGTCCAGGAAGTTCTTCCCGCGCGTGCCGTTGTCCTGGCCCGCACCCTTTCCAAGGTCATCCCCGTGGTCGTGCCAGCTCTTTCCAATCCGGCCTCGCACTTCCACGATTCGCCTTCTTGGCTGGCCGCACTTCGTGCAGATCCACTTCGGGCAGCCAGCGAGTATCGGCGTGCGGCACACCTCTGGGCTGTACACCGCGTAGTGTCCCTCGGCATACCGGGACGTGCCAATGGTCCACACGTCGCGCATGTTCCTCCCGGCAAGGTGGTCGTTCGAGTATGGCTTCCCGCTGTACGTCGGGTTGAACCCGCCAGCCCTTTTCTTTCCCCCGAACGGCTGTCCGACCGCCTTGCTCACGAACGGTTCAAACTGTTGCTCGAACTCGTAATCCGGCTCCTTGGTGAAGAAATATATCGGTTCCCAGCTGGGCGTGAACCTGTCATCTGCGCTGGTCGGCATCGGCGCCGGCTTGTGCCACACGATCTTCTGGCGCAGCGTCCAGCCCCGGTTCACCATCTCCATGGCAAACCGCTCTGGCACCATCACCAGCGACTTGCGCGGCACGCCAGAGTCCCCTTGCCGCCACTTCTGTTCCTTGGCCCTTCCACCCTTCTCCCAGTCGCCGCCCGCTCCCCCGCTCGCCGAGTACGTGTCCCCGATGTTCACGAAGCAGCACCCGGTCGGCTTCAACACCCTTTTCACCTCGTCGAATATGTCAACAAGGTGTTTTATGAAAAGGGTGGGAGTGGGCTCCAGCCCGAGATGGCCCATCCACGCCCCGCACTTTGAACAGAAGGTCGTCGGCGTGCAAGGCCGGTTCTCCGACACCTCCCGGTTGGCGGCCACGATCGAGTTAGGCCCCGGTATATCACCGGGACTGCTCTGTCGCCTCGCCGGCGCTCGCACGCTCCAGTCATGCTCGCAGTCCGGGTCCCCGTCCCACACCAGCGGCTCCGTCTTGTACGCCCGCAGCCCCCAGTATGGCGGGCTGGTCATCACGCAGTCCACGTGGTTATCGGGGATGGTCTTGAGCACGTCCAGCGCGTTCCCGCTCAATATAACGTTTCGCATCTAGTACTCCACCTCCAATCCAATCGACCTAATCTGATCCATGTACCTGTGAAGGTACTTGTCCCTGTTGTGTGATCTTGCGGCCACGCCATTGGCCAGCTTGAAGGCATCATCCACGGCGCGCGTCCACTTGGTAGAATCGACGCTAACATCGTACCGCTTGCACAATCGTGGAAAGTATTCTCTTATCACTGACAGCGCCGCCCCATAAACATGTATCCGTGTACCGGGCGGCACGCGTTCATGCACGATCCTAAAGACGGTGTTCAAGTATGACGTTGGTCGCATGATGCGGCACAAGTTACCCAACCCTATGATCTTGCGTGGATTTTCCTGCCACACGTGCTCTAGCTCGGTGAATCGACGAACAAAGTCTGCCTTGTCTGCAAACCGATACTGTATCGTGCATATATACTTGTCATTCCTGGCATACTTGAAATTGTTTTCCACCGACTTCCTCACGAAATAATCTTGCAAGTTGAGGTTCATATCACACGGGTAGTCAATGCTTACCCACTCATTATCCCTGGTCGCGCCGCCAGCCAGTTCATGTAGCAAATCTATATCCTTATACTCTGTTGCCCCAGTATTTAGATAGTACACGCCAGGGTCCACGTAGACTACCAGCTTGTTAGTCTTGCGTTTATCGTGGTATCTGGACGCGTGGAGCAAGCAATAATTGCTCGCATTCGTCGTTATATCGGTAAAGAATCGTAGACTCATGATTTACACCTCAAAAAAAAAGGTGTTAGGGAAACGCCCGCTTCATGCCCTTGTACAATGGAAAGCCCAATCCTACAACAGCGATCAGTTGTCCAATCATCACGGTGCCCCATGTGATACCGTATAGTGCCCCAAACGTGATGTACAGCGCCAGTGCCACCCAACTCGTGATTCCTGCACAGTAGATGACTGCGCCGAGCAACACGGCCTTGTCGCCTTTCTCACGCAGCAAGTACATTGGAATCAGCGACGCCGCCGCAAATCCCAAGCTCAGCATGTCTATGACACCGAGCGGAGAGAACGCGTTGGCGAACCCCATGCCGATCATCAGACCGGCGAACGCTGGCAATGGAAAGACCACCACCAGTACCTTTAAAGCCTCGGCCACCCTTACTTGTACCGCGCCAAACGATAAGGGTGCCAGCCCAGTCGTCAGCACGAAGTACAGAGCGGCGATGATCGCCGTGATGGCCACTTGTTGTGTCTTCTTCACACCTTTTCAACCTCTACCATTGATGCCAGCCCGCGCCCGATCGCAACCGTTGATTCGAGTATGCGCACGCACGCCGGGCCAGCCATCCTACCCGTTCGTTGTATCGTCGCCCCCGGCACGATCCCCATCTCCAGCAGCCGCGTGGTGGCACCAGCCCCTCCCACGCACCGCTTCACGACAAGGTCCACGCCGGTTGGCGCATCAAGCAAGTTCATTGCTGCGACCACCCCGTCTCCGGCGCGCAAACGTGCACGCCGAACTCGCGGTACCCCAGATGGATCAAGCACGCCAGCCGGTGCGAATTGCAGATGTACACGCGCCCGTCATCGTACTTGTATGCAATGACCGGCGACAGCAGCCCCTTCGCCTCTATATCCTTTTCCAGCGATAACAAGTACTGCTCGTCCAATTCTTGCGGCACGTCGCCCGGATAGTCTGGCGGGAAGCCCATGTTTCGAGTTGAAAAGTGGCCAGCATCACTCCTCGCCTTCACCACCCTTTCTTTCAACACCGAGTGCTCTTCCCCTTCCCACGTTTTCGTGCGCAGCGTTTTCAAGTGGTCCAGCACCACCGGATGGTACAACGCCTTCACACCATCGATGTACACGGCCGTCCCTTCAATCTTGGCCTTCGCGTTGGGCTTGGAAAGCACGCGCCCGGCCTCCGCCATTTCTTGCGACATCCACAAGAAATCCGCCTCGGACATGTGAATGCGGAGGTCGTGGTAGTGCACGTGGATCGTGCCATTGACTTGCTGCTCCACCGCAAACCGGTTTCCAGCAATCGCCTCTCCCATCCGCTTGGTGCACAAGTTGTTCATCTCCGGCATGGTCTTCGGGCGGCCCATCTTCTCGTGCGCAGCATCTGCTTCTTGAAAAGTGCCAGCAACAGTCTCGAAGTCCTCGGCCCGCATTATCAGTCGGAAATCGCGGTAGTGGAGGTGCACCGCCTCCTCGATCTCGAGCCGCACGTCATCGTCATAGATGCCATTCCCGCACCTTTTCTCTGCCAGCATCCTCGATATGTTTCCCATTTCACCTGCCTCGTTTCTTGTGGGCGAGTATCTTGTCGTGCCACGCGGCCAAGTCCTGCCCGTTGTTCACCGCAATCTCGGACGACCCGTCCTTGCCCTTGTAGTACCCGAACCCACCCAGCGCACGCACTTCCTTGGCCAGTTCGGTCCCGGGATAGGGATAGTACACCGATATGTCGTAGTCGTCGATGCCACTTTTCTTCACGAACTCTTCCATCAACTCATACGTGCTCGGCAGCTCCCCGGGCAGCCCGATCATCATGAACGCTTTCACCCTCAGCCCGTGCCGCTTGGCGACGGCCACCACGTTCCAGTTCTGCTGCACGGTGGTTCCCTTTCCAACCCTGTCCAGCACGACCTGGTCCATGGACTCGATCCCCACGCCGATCTCCTTGCACCCGGCATCCACCAGCGTGGCAGCCATCTCATCATCAAAATTATCCGCCCGCGCGAAGCACCGGAACGCCACCCCCTTTTCCTTTATCACTTCACACAATGCTTTCACGCGCCTATGATTCAAGCAGAAAAGGTCGTCGAAGAACATGATCGCCTCGAAGCCAAGGGCCTTGCACTCGTCGATCTCGCGGCCTACCACCTCTGGCGACTTCAGCCTCACCGGCGTGCACGCGTCGACGCAGAACTTGCACCGGCCGGGGCATCCCCGCCCCGTGATTATCACGGTGGCTCGCTTGCCATCTATCATGTAGTTATATTTTTGAATAAATTCATCCCGGTGCGGCATCTGGTTGTTGTCGTCTGGTTCCACGGTCGGCGACTTCCCGTCCAGCAAGTCGAGGAACGCCTTGCACCCGTCCCCGTCCACCACGTGGTCAAACATCACGCCAGCATATCCCTTCACCGACGGACCGCCAAGCACCGTTGTCGCGTCGGTCTTCTCCAAGATCTCGCACACCTTTTCATGGTTTCCCCTCAATTGCGGGGTGGTCGCCGACACGCCCAGCACGTCGCACGCCCCCTCGAACTCCAGCCCGTCCACCACGTCCACGACGTGGCCCGAGTTCTCCTCGACGTACCGCTTTATGTAAAGCGCCCCGAGGGGCGGAAAGACGTGGTCGTCATCAAGAAAAGGGGAAGGGGGGACGAGTATCACGCCGCGCGCCACGTCAACCAGCTCCTGTCTTTTATGCACTCTGGCGGGTCGAATGGCGGCAAGCCAGCCGTGCCCTTTTTAAGTGCCGCCGACGCGTGGTGGCCAGCCATCTCGTCCAACTGCTCGAACGTGCCACCGTGGTTGGTGAGCAGCGAGAACCACAGCCGCCCGTTGAAGTGCTCGAACCGCTCGTCATCCGTCAGCCCCGGCGGGTTGGCGTGCCTCGCGTGGATGCACCGCAGCATGCACTCTGTCCTATCGGCGCTGATGTCTGGCCCGCCACCACCCCCGTAGAACTGCCCCGGCTTGGCGTCGTACATGAACACGCTGTCGTTGTAAGGGCTGCTGGGTTGGGTCGTTCCAAGGTGAAAAGCATCGACAAAGACCTCGTGCTGGTACAGCATGGCGTTGTTCATCCACCGTAGTTTCTTGCACTCGTCGAACAGCACCTGGTCGCTATCCACCTTGAGAATCTTGTGGGCCCCGAGCTCCACTGCCTTTTCATTAGCCAACGTAAGGTTAAGCCCGCGCATGTCGTACCAGTCGTTCCGGTTCTGGCCTTCGTGCTGCATTCCCAGCTTGAACCCGCGTTTCACATCGGCTGTCGTGAATCCGGTGATCTCCACGATCTTTCCATCCACGTCGATGTTGCGGATGTCCTCTGACACCTTTTCAAGTGGAACGTTGTACACGCTGAGATCGGGCTTCTTCATATCATAGCCCCCGTTCACGACAACGATCTTGTCGCAGATGTTGTAGATGCTCTTCAGCGTGTATGGCGTCCACGGCGAGTAGTACGTCCCGCATGCGAGTATTCCGACTATCATTGCGGCCATGCCTCGAGTATGTGTTTCACGTAACTCCACGTCGTCCATTCACCATCTGGCAGTTTCTCGAACGCCAGCGTGTACGACTTCGATCTCCTGTAGTCGTGCGTGCACGTGAACCCCGCCTTCTCTGCCAAGTCTTTCCACTGGCTCGGATACAGTGGCGACGTGTGCCAGATCGTCTTTGACGTCTGCGGCCTCGCCATGTTCGGCAAGTCCATGTACAGCACGCCACCATCCCGCAAGACCCGCCGCGCTTCGAGTAGAGCCATCCATGGTGAAAAGGCGTGCTCGTATGCTTGCACCGCGAAGATGGCATCAAATTCCCCCTTTCCCATGGACAGCATGCACTGCATGTCGTCCTCGACGAGTGTCACGTCCCTTCCGAGCTCAAAATTATCTGCACCATACGTGGTGCCAATAACGTCGTAGCCCTTGGCCACGAGTAGCCGGGTCTCGTCCCCGGCGCCCGCGCCGACATCGAGTACCTTCTTGTACTTGGAAGGGGGAAAAAGGGTGAAAAATTCATCGACGCGTGCCGGGTTTCCACTCGACTTGTCATCCCCGCGCCCGCCAGATTCGACCTTGCGTGTGATGGAAAGCATGGCCTCCCAGCGGTTGTACAGCTCACGCGCCGGATCTCGCACGAACAAGTTTCTCCAGCTCCTTGATGGCGTTTCCTTGGGCCGTCATCTCTGCGGCAAGGACCTTCACGTCGTGCACCAGCATGTTAACCGTGCGGGCCAGCAGCTCCATCACGTTGGGCATCTCGCCAGTCGGCGGCCTCGCAACCGCGGATGTCACGTTGCCGATCGCCACCTTCCTTTTCGCTTCCTCGGAGTTGGCCAGCGCGTTGATCAAGTCCTGGCGGGTGATCTCCCCGCGGCTCAGCATGTCGGAGTAGTGTTCCTTTCCCTCGGTGTCGGCGTGCCGCCCGAGGATCTTCATGTACGCGGCTTCTACAAACGCCATCTCATCGCTGCGGACATCCTTGGCTGGCAAGGGCTGCAGTCCGTCCACGTTCTCCTCCGGATGCAGGTACACGAAGTACCACCGCCACGCGTCGACCATCTCGTTCTGCCAGTCGTATCCCATCTGGCGATTCTCGTGCAGCCACTCCCTCAGCTTGGAATCAATGTCCCCCTTCCTCATGTAGTCGCGTAGACCGCGCCAGTCGTTTATACCGAGCCCAGCGGCAATTTCCTTCAGTTTCTTCCAAGATGGGTTTCGATCTCCCACGTTGTTTCCGCCGCCCGAAGCCCAGAGATTCCTCGTCGCCCGTTCCCATACTTCCCACTGCTCCTTCCTATGCGTGTAGAAATACTCGTCTGGCAGCTTCGCCTCGCTGCCCATGGCGGTCTGGATGAGCCGCTCGTGCACGGTCTTGCACGTCCCAACTCCCTCGTACCGCGTGCCGGGCTTGTACTTGAAAACGAGGTTCTTGTAGTAGCTCGACTTGTTGTCGCACGTTATCTCCCCGTCCACGATGGACTGGTCGTGCGAGTTGATGAGCAGGAGCCGGATGCCCCGCTCGTCCGCCTCGGCGCACAGCTTCCGCACGTCGGTCGCGAACTTTTCACCGAACCACTCGTCGGGGTCGGAGACGATCACCCAGTCTCCATCTTGCACCTTTTCAAGGTAGTGGTTCCGCATCTCGGGGAAGTTGTCGTTCCACTGGTGCTTGTACACCTCTGCCCCGGCATCTCGCAGCTGCTGTTCCTGGTCGTCCGAGACCGACTGGTCAGTGATGATGACCACTCGATCCACGTTGGGCTTGCCGAGCCGCTTGATCGCCTCAAGCGTCTGGCCCACCCGCTCGTCATACGTTCCTTGACAATATACGATCATGTTCATCACTCCACTCTAACTGGCCACGTGTCTGGATTTCTCTGCTCGCCGGTGGCTGGATCACACGTGGGTATCCCTCCCGGTGTCCACCACTCCGGGCCACACCACTTCTCGCCGCACGTCATGCATGTCCACACCATCTTGCCAGTCACGCGGTAGACATAGTCCCCAGTATCAATGGCGTGCAACATCAGCACGCCACACTTCCTACATTTGAAGTCAAACATCCACTCGTTCGCCTCGTTGTATTCCCTTGGCCCTCAAGGCGTCCATCTCGTCGTAGTACTTGCTAAATTTTTTCTCGTCCTCGGGGAACCACCGTCCCTTGCGAAGGTCTCCCTCGAGAAAAGCGTGTTTTGATGCCAGACACTTGCCCGGAAGGTCCGACGGCATGAAGTTGTAGAACTCTGGCTGTCTTGGCGCGTGTCCACGCGCCGCGGAGCATATATCATTGCAGTACACGTACTTCCCGCCGGCACGATCGAACCTCACCAGCGCTTCCTCGTCGTATGGTGCATAGCCACGGTACGCCTCGTTGAACCCCAGCTTTCTCCAGTACAGTGTATCCTTCATCCACGCCATCGGGTTCATCTGTAATTTTGGCTCTGGGCCTCCCCACAAATCTTTTCTATACAACGCCTCTATCCTGGCTACACATCCCTTTACCATCACGTTTGGCGGCTCTCGGCCCATCAGTCCCATGGACACGCTCGCAAAGTTCTTGCTATTGAACGTGTTAACCCCACAGAACTGTATATACCTTGTCTCTGTCACGTCCAGCCCGTGGTTGAACATGTATGGCAGGCACATGGTATGTGGGAAGTTCCACACTTGTACCGTCGCTGGCGGGTTGTTTATAACCGGCACGTCGCCGCCATCGTTCATCACGTGAATGATCTCTGGCATCACCTCGTGCCCATCCAACGCGTGTTTAAACCAGTAGTCAAGCTCTTCCTGCTGGTTGTAGAACGTCAGCACGATAGAGTATCCATCTTTCACGGCCAGATCACCTCCTTCTCCATCCTTCTCGCTGGATTACCAATCCACGTCTCCCCGGCCGGCACGTCCTTGGTAACAAGTGCCCCGGCGCCGATCCTCGCCCCGCGGCCAATCTTGACGCCCGGCATGAGGATGACACCGCTGCCGATCATCACGTCATCTTCTATCGTCTGGAACTCCAGCTTGCCAGACGTGAAGCCCTTATCGGCAGCCGTGTTAAACATGGGGCCAATGAAAACGTTGTTTCCAAGGTTGACGTGCACCATGCTCAGTGCCTGTATCTTCACGCCATCCCCGATGACAAGGTCTGACTCGATGACCACCGACCGTCCCACGATGCAGTTCTTTCCTATCTTCACGTTTTCACGTATGCTGGCCCCATCCGCGATGTAGGTGTTGTCCCCGATCTCGCACCCGGCATAGATGGTGACCCTATCGCCGATGTACACGTTCTCTCCGAATACCACCGGCGACAGCTGCCGTTCCCTACCAGCAGATATGGAAGTCGCCGCGTAACGCGGCTGCTTGTTGATGATGCAGTACTGGCCTATCTGCGTCATCGCAAGCCACCATCCACGTACACGGTCTGCCCGGTGATGTAGCCACACTCGACAAGGAACCTTATCACCGTCTCCATCTCGTACCAGTACCCGAACCGCTTGAGCGGGATCCTCGACAGCGCCGACTCCTTTATCTTCTCTGGCAGCCTCGTACCCATGCCGGTGTTGAAGAACCCCATGCCCACCGCGTTCACGCGCACGTCTCGCTTTGCCGCCTCGAGCGCGAACGATCGGACAAACGCCTCCACCCCGCCCTTCGCCGCGGCGTAGTTGCACGCGCCGAACGCCCCGTTCTTCGCAACCGCGCTGGATATGATGATGATGGACCCGCCAGGTCGCATCTTCGGCAGCACGTGCTTGCAGCCAAGGAACGTGCTCTTCATCGACGCGTCGATCACCGAATCCCACTGCTCCTCGCTCATCTTGACGATGGTCGAGTCTGCGGTGATTCCCACGCAGTTGATGAACACGTCGACGTTTTCAAGAGATGAAAAGGTGGCAGCAACTTCTGCTTCTGACGTCATGTCACACTTGTACAGCGTGACGTCGTCCACCTCCAACTCTGCCACTCCATCCTTGTTCGTGTTGTATATCAAGTGAAAGTCGTTTTTCTCCCGCGCGTAGAAGTTGGTGATGTCCTTCCCCACGCCACCGCTAGCTCCAGCTATCACTATTCTCATACAAACGCCTCGTGAAGCAGTCCTTCCTCGATCGTCTTGAAGATGTCGTTGTAGAAGCTGTAGAAACACAAGTGGCACCGGCTGGTGTCGAAGTCGTCGGCCTCAAGCGACGGTGGGTTGTCTATCGTCCCCACTTGCCGGTATTCAAGCATCTTGCCGTCCTTTGACAGCGCCCCGCACGAGCACCGGTATATGCAGCCATCCGCTTCCACTTGCGGCTTGATGAGCTGCATGTAGCACTTCTCCGACCTCGCCGTCTCTATCTTCTCGTTGATGAAGATTTTTGGATTTGAAAAGGGGGCAATATCGAAGACTTCCTTCGTGAGCACGTCTGGCTGCACTTTCATCGCCACCGCATGCGGGTTGGCCGCCATCAGCTTTTCTATCCGATCGTGCTCCTCTGGCCCACTCTTTTCATTCCAGATGTACGTGAACGAGAACGTGACATTTTCTGGCATCTCGAACGTCGGGTACTCTTCATACTGCTCGCCGTACCATCGCTCGATGAGCCAGTTCACGCTTGCACGTATCCACGTGAATTTCGACAAGAACTCCTGGCTGTACCCAAGCAGCTTCCGCCCGTTCGTGATCATGCCAATGCTCAACATCTGCTCCTCGCAGTAGTCCACGTACTCTTCCAGCCACGGGTACATCGTTGGGTCGCCGCCGCCTATGATTTCCACTGCCAGCGCGCCCTGATCGGCGTACCACTTGGTTATCTGCTTGGCCTTGTCGAGCGGGATGTAGAGGCTCTTGTCCCTATCAGCATACCCACAGAATGGGCAGTTATTATTGCACGCGTTCGTCAGCCCGATGTTAAGGCTGATCGGGCGCATCTTCCCGGTTTCCTTGAACTCCGCAAGCCTGTCCACGAAGCACAGCAGCTTGCTCGCATTCGACTTGAAAACACGCTCCTTTTTCACTTTAATCCCGTTCCCTCGCAGGACTTGCACGCCTTGATGTAACCGTGTCCCCCGCAGGCTGGACACTTTCGCTCTTGAAACTTCCACCATGCCTCCCGGATGGCTTCATACTTCTGGACCGGGAGCATCTCGTTGTCATCAAGTATCAGCCCCATCAGCTCAAGCAAGTGCTTCATGTTTCCTCACCCTCAACAGCCAGTCCGACAAGTCCAGCTGCTCTTCCGGCTGCGGCACGATCTCATCCAGCTCGTCTATCTTGGCCCCGATGTCGAACTCTACCTCGTCCCAGTCCCATCGGAACTCCCCCGTCTTCACGTAGTGCTCGAACTGGAAAAGGGTGCGCATCACCATCCTTTTCTTCTTGTCGGTCGCCCCCGTCCGCAGCGAGTTATGCGCGATGCCCTTCACCGACCGCCAGATCCTTCCCGGCGTCGGGTTCATCTCCAAGATCTTTCGCAGGCTGTCAAATGCCCCGGTTGTCCACGACCACCCGTCGCACGTCACGTGCGGCGAGAATATCACCCAGTAGGCGTTGATGTTCCCCTTTTCAAGCTGGTGCGTGAACATCCCCAGCTCCCACTCCGTCACGTCGATCTCCGAGTCCGGGAACGAGTGGGCTTTCAAGATTGAAAAGTGATACCGCAACTTGAACTCGTCGTCGGACATGTGATACCGGAACTTCGAGTTGGGCACCTTTCCAATGAGAATATCGTCCGTGCGCGCCGCGAACACGCGCACCACGTCCACGTCGGAGCCCTCGTGATTCATGCCCCAGGCGTGGCTTCCCACGACACTATACACCGTCATGTTTTATCGATCTCGCAATTCCCGCGGCCACCGGCGGGCACACCGCGTTCCCGATCTGCACGTACTGCTCCTTCTTGCTCCCCGCGAACTTGTAGCTGGCCGGGAACCCCATCACCCTCGCATACAGCGCCGGTGAGACCACGTCGCAGAACGTGATGCCCTTGCCGCCCAGCACGTCCCGGTAGAACGCCTTTATCTTCGCCCGGTGCTCTTTCCCGTTCCCATAACCCCGCACCTGCGCCACGGGCGTCCCGACAATCTCGCCAGTCCACGGTTTCTTCTGCGGGCGGGAGTAATTCCCGGCGAAAAGGCGGCGTCGAAGGTGCGGCAGCCCGAAGTCTGATGCACGCAAGTACCGCGGTTTGAATCATCCCTTTTCTTCCCCGATTGACCCCACCAGCGGCACCTCTTCCATCACCCACCACTTCGGGGCGAGCTGGTCCCGGATGGCCAGGTACTTTTCCACGTGCCCCGTGTCGAGTGTCCTGAACCGCTTGTTAGAAAAGGAAAAGGGTTGGCAAGGGGGACTGCCAATCAGCACGTCCACCTTCCCAATGGTTGAAAGATCGAGTTGCTCCACCTTTTCTTTCACGACCTCCCCGCCAATGTTCCAAGTGTAGGTCTGGAGAGCCACGTCCCACAGATCGACACCCACGAACTCCGCGGCGGGGAACACCTGTCGGAAGCCTTCAGAGAAGCCCCCGGCGCCGCAGAAAAGGTCGAGTATCCTCATTCCCGGTATGCCACCTTGCACTTGTCGCAGAACGTCACGTATATTTTTCTATCAGCTGCAAGGTTGAACCCCACGCTTCGGCCGCCATCACGAGGCTGTTCTTGTTCTCGTGCCCGCATACCGGACACTTGCTCACGATGCCCACGCTGCCACCAGATCATCCACGTACAGTGTCCTGTCTCCTGCAAAAGAAGTGGTTACCACTATTCCAAGGTTCTTGTCTGTGGCCGTGAAGTTGCCCAGCGCGCCGCCAGCAATGATCGTGAAGTGGCTCCCGTCGTTGTTGTATGTCGTATCGTCTATCTTCACGTCAAACGTGGTATCTGACACCCGTATGATCTCGACCGTGCGTTCTGTCGTGACGTCAATGAGAATCGGGTAGAACGTGGCCCCATCTAGATGTGCGACTATGAATCGGTCGGTGGCCACGAGTATCACACCATACGCCGCCCCGAGTGCCGACATTGTATCTGTTCCAAACGTGATGAACGGGCATTGCACCCCTTCTGGTGCCGTGACCTTGATCGATACCGTCTCGTAGTCGTCTTCGGCGTCTGCCAGTGATATGACAGCACCACTGTTTGTTGCATCAGCTGGCACGGTGATGAAGCCCTTGTTCGACTGGGCGGTGAACGTGCACGTTCCCGATTTCGTCCACCCGTTCTCGAACATGTTGGTGTCGTCGTCATAGTTGAAGTTGAACTTGGTCCCGGCGGGAACCGCCGATGTCCAGGTTCTTGGAGAGAAAAGGAACCTCGCTGGTTTCCATCTTTTCATGGTTTTTCACCCTTCCACCACGGCCGCTCGATGTCTGGGCGCCGCGGCAAGTGTAGTATGGGGTGCGGCAGATTAGCCGGCTCGCTTGGATGCACGAGCCGGTTCCACGTTGGTCGCTCCCACCTCACGCCGTCGACCTTCTTGTAGAACCGCACTTGATTGTCTGGCCAGTCCTTCCCGTCGGGAAGGTTAATCCTTGGAAATGAAAAGCAGTCGTGGATTTCCGAGTACATCTTCATCACGCCCATGAACCCGGCGTCGAACCGCTCGTCGGCGTCCACGTGGATCTTCCACTCGCATTCGGGGGCCATGTCGTCGACCATGTTGCGGAACTTCCCCATGTTGGTTTCTTCCACGTGTCTTTTCACCTTGGCGCCCATCTTCGCCGCGAGTTCCCCCGTGCCATCGGTGGAGCCATTGTCGAGCACGCAGATCGAGTCGACGTGGCCAAGAAAAGGGGAAATGGCCCCCTCGATGCGATCGGCCTCGTCCTTCACGACAAGACAGAGTGCTATCCCCACAGCTTGTACGCCTCGATCATGTCGTCCAGCGCGTCGACGAGTTTCGTCTGCATCTTGTAGCCGGGCGTTGGCACCATCCACTGGTCCTGGATCTCGAGCATGCCGGGCGGGTCAACCAGCCGGGGCTCCATCCCGAACTTGGCGCAGATCAGTTCCACGACCTCCTTCTGGCCGAGTATGTCCGGCCCGGTGATGTTCACTGGCCCCGTGGTCTCTGTCGCCACGATTTTCGAGTACGCGCCTACCACGTCAACGACGTTCACGTATTGCCGGAGTGGGTTGTAGTTGTCGTAGACCCATGGCTTCTCTCCTGCCAAGCACGCCTTGATCGTGTTCGGGATGATGCGGTTGTTCCAATCGTAGCCGTAAATGTTGCAAGGCCGCACGATTGCGATTTTCATCCCATACGTCTGCGCGTAGCACTGCGCCATCACGTCCGTGCAGATCTTGCTGCTGGCGTATGGCTCGGTGGCTTGAAAAGGCGATTCGGTGGTAACCCCGGTGCCATTCCCATAAACCTTGTCGGTGGACTGCATGATGACGTGGTCCACGTCGGTCTCGCGGGCTGCGTCGAGCACAGCGAGTGCGCAGGTCGTGTTGTTTGAAAAGGTGTAGGCGGGAACAGCCGATGCGTGTTTCACGATGCTCTGGGCGGCGAGGTGGATGACCACGTCGATCTCGTGCTTGGACATCGTGCGTTCGAGTGCGATCTTATCGTGAGCGCCGGCGTTGATGACAACGTCGGCCTTCTTCATCGCGTCGTTGACGAACGCGTTGCGGGGAAACGAGTCGCGGTACAACGCCACCATCTTTTCACGTTGCATGGCAGCGACAACGTGGCTTCCCACGAAGCCGGCTGCGCCTGTCACGAGCACGTTCACTGGTCTTTCACCACTTGCAAGGCGTAGACGTGCAGCTTGCCATACCGGCGAAAGGAGATCACCTTTGGCGGCAGATCGGTGTGCGGAGTGATCATGTCGCCAATGTGAGTGTGCTCGACCATCGTTTTCAAGGTGGCGCTGAACTCTTCCCGACAGAGTTCACACCAGTCATTCTGGAGTGGTTCACCACAAACCGGGCATTGCATAAATATCATAATGAACCGTTCCTTAAAAACTTTTTCACCTTGTCAGACGGGTTCCCATCCAGCGAGCCTTCCGGGGCGATGATCCACGTTTTCACGATTCCTTGACAGTAGTACTGGGTTTGCATGGAGTAAGTGTCGTACAACGCAGAATATGAACGCATCACCATGTATATCTTGCATGTTTGAGGGGCCATGGCGTGTCACGACCAGGCAGGCCTACCAGCTACTGCTCTCATGTCTCGTTGTATGAACACCCTTACAACTGAAGCCCAATGGAGTTCATACACGTCCCACGGCAAACCCACGCGCACGCTGCCATCCTCGCGCGTGATATCGTATGCGGAGTTCTGTGGAGACCGGAAGATCGTCATCGTCTTAGGTTTGCTCAAAACCATGCACCGCCAGACACTTCTCCCTTGAGCGAGAACCACGAACCGCCGGTCACCGATCTTATGTCCCGTAGCATGAATGCCCTGCACGTCGATCGACGGTGGAACGCGTACGCCACAAGTGGCACGGTTATATGCACATGTCCGTCATTGGCAGACTTGATGTCGTATGACGGATCGCGGGGTGTTCGATAGATTCGCATCGTTCTACGTTCGGTCTGGGCACGTGTCACAGTAGATCAGCCCGCCTGGCAGTTCAATCGTGTGGCCCAGCTTGCAGTACACCTCGTTCCAGTTGTTTCGCCGGAAGAACCTGCACCGTGGGCTCACGTCATCGTACAAGTTGTGATAGTCGTCGTCGTAGTCTTCTTCCATCATCGGTTGCCCTTTCAACGTGGTATCTTATTGGAAAAGTGAACGTGAACGGGGCGAATGGTCGCACGTAGAGTTCAACGTCGACACCGCCGAGTAGCTTGTCGCCGGACGTCCCCCACCGGGGGTGTGTCTCGACCGGGCCATTGTCTGGAAACCTCAGCATGGTCAGCGTGGCAATGAACATTATCTTGTCAGTGCGTCCGCGTCGTTTATTTCCCGTGGTATGTACACCACCTTGCACCCGGTCTTCTTCAGCAGTCTTTTCACTTCCATGTAGTATGGAAAGACGTTGGTCGACCGCACGGCGAACTCGCCGGACAGTTGCTTGGCCACCAGCATCGAGTCAGTGCCGATCGTTAGCCCGGCGTTGTCGTCCACGCGGCACAAGCATTCGTACAACGCGTGGTATTCGGCCACGTTATTGCTGGCTTTTCGATTGAAAAGGGGAACAGTGACCGTGTTGCACCAGTGC
>Ga0265297_10005604_pt1 | contig 18967 bp, 21 predicted proteins | sample Munlanlwell13791_FD_192502 | JGI IMG/M metagenome (GOLD analysis project Ga0265297, IMG submission 192502) | Leachate microbial communities from a municipal landfill in Southern Ontario, Canada - Leachate well 137-91 | ecosystem: Engineered > Solid waste > Landfill > Unclassified | place...
GGACACTTCAGAGAAACTCTTTTTTTGGGAGTATTAAGGACTATAACCCCATCACAGATCCCCACAGGTTCTTCAGTAAACTCTATATCATCCCATTTCATAGAACCGTTTGGGGAATAACCAGTAAAATTACGATCTTTGTAGTTTTTGATAATACGGATCAGCATGCTTTCCCTTTTATGTTTTAATTATCCCGTGTTGACATCGGAATTCATTAGATTTTTGTTTTTCGTAAATAATCTCTAGGTTTTTGGCACCCTCTTCCGCCCTATCATTTCGAGGGTGATTCAAATGCAGAAGATTAGCGGCAAACTTGCATGATTTCATTTCAACACCGATGGCTTTCAGCCGCCATTCTAGATCGGTATCATCTCGATTGGGAGCAAAAGGAAGTGCTTCGTCAATTCCGTTCACAGCAACTAAATCACTCTTGTAACATGAAAAATTAGACGCTAACATATGAATATTTTTGTCCAGCTTCGAAACTATTTTCTGAAGCATCGAATTTGGTTTTAAATAAATTCCCTGTTCGAGATGACGTGAATTATCCGCTTTAAGATATTTTAAAGAAGCAATAAAATGGTGCTCAATATCACCAATATTCTTGATTCCCGTTCGTAAATCAGAGGAAACGTTGTCACCCAAATTAACCCTTCGCCCACACAGTGCTTTCTTAGATTCTGACAATCGGACATGAGCATCTATAAACGTTGAATACGGTATGGTGTCTCCATCAATCATAATGATATAATCTCCTTCGCTCATCGCAATGGATGCATTCACTGCAGTTGGCTTTCGATTGCCCATATCGTCATGACTGTAATGCTTTATGGAATATGAAGGATGTAAACTTGCAATAAGGTTCTTCGTTTCAGATGAATTATCATCTTCTGCTACAATCACTTCAAAATTCTTATACGTTTGCAGTTCTAAAGCTTCTAGAATCAGTCGCAATGCAATGGTATCTTTGTAAGTAGGGACAATAAGAGAAACTTTCATAACAATCGCTTTAAGAATAAATTTTATTCATATGACCAAGGCAATGGTCGAAAACACTATCCACTTCCGGTACAGTAGCATTAAGAGTAAATACCGCTTCATGTAAACCGTCTCTAGGCCAATAGCGAAATGCCCCCGTCGCAAAGAAAATTCCTACAGTTGGTGTATTTACCGCAATTGCCATATTGCGGACACCCGTATCGTTGGCAATAACCATGGTCGCTTTACCTAAAAAGCCATATACCTCTTCAACTCCCAGTAGTCCTTGTTTATAAACATTTGGACAATTGCTTAATGCTTGAACCATATCATCGACTTTCTCATCTTCTTTGACCCCATCCATAATAACATGCTTCAGCTCCGGAAAACATCTCGACATCATTCGGACAAGCTCAATAAAATGCCCTTTTGGCCAACATTTATGCTGCGTAGAGGCGCTGGTAAAATAACAAAGATACGGTTCTGCCTGTTCGCGTTCATACACGGGAAAGGCATATTGAAGGGGGTGTTTTCCGCGTGCACCGAAGACACTTGCGAAATGGAGCATATTTTCAGTTTCTAACACAAAATCTGAACGTTCCAGTACAATATCGAAAAGAAATTTACGGTAATTACGATGAGGAAATCCCATTTTTAGCTTCGCTTTGTTTAGCATCATGGTCCACATTGATAATGCATCATCGGCAAGATCCATGATAATATCATGTTCTCCGAGACTCTTCATTTGTTTAAGGCGTTCAAAAAAGGAGGTTTTTCGACCTTCCATTTTTTTGTAAACTACATGGACGTTATCCACCAAATCAACAGGTGCTCCGTATTGATAGTGACCCACCAAACTGAGTGTCAGTTTTGCATTCGGAAAAATTTCTCTTAGTTCGACAATCAAAGGGCGCATAACCACAAGATCACCAATTGCTCCATGACGAATGATTGCAATGCTTTGAACACTTTCATGTGTCATTTGTTCAGCTGTTTGTCGTGCTTTATTTGACGAATATCCACCTTTTTCTCTAGCCCATAAATACATCACATATCCTCTTCTAAGAGATTAGTCAGTTTCTGAAACTGCTTTGTACTTTCAAAGACTTCCCTCGCTTTTTGTTGCCCTGCGTGTGCAAACGTACTCCGTTTTTCTCCATCTCGCTCAAGTATTTCTAATTTATCGGCCAAATCATCTCTATCAAATGTTTTAAAATGCAATCCATTGACCTCATTCTCGATAATCTCAAGCGGTCCGCCACTGTCACTTGCAATAACGCACACACCGCACATCATCGCCTCAATAAGCACCAAGCCGAATGTCTCATTTTTCGTCGCCAATACCATCACATCACACAACTGCATTAAAATCTGAGCTTCCCGGGTAAATCCAGTAAAGATGATACGTTCTTTTAACCCTCGAATAACAATATCTTTTTGCAGTACTTCCAGATATTCTTTATTCATCGCATGTCCTACGACAAGAGCTCGTGCATCGATTCCTCTATGGATCAGTTTTTCAATCGTATCAATCAGTATATATTGCCCTTTTTCAGGTTCGATACGTCCAACAATACCAACAGTGAATGAATTTGCCAATCCCAGTTGCTCGCGACGGATCTTTTTTTCTTCAGTACTAATAATAGGCGGTTGTTCAGCACCCATATAGAGCACTTCTATTTTCGGACGGATATCGGCAGGAACAAATTTTTCGATCTGCTCTTTAACCTGCTGTGTGACCGCAAGCATCCTATCCATATTTTTATAGAGAAAACGGTGATAAAAATCATCTTTAAAACGCGTCATTGTCATATTACGGGTTTGGACAAGTTTAGGCTTTTTACGACTAAGTAGTTTGGCCAAAACGGCGATGGGAATATCTTTGGTCCAGTGTAAATGAACCACATCAATATCGTTTTCATCAATAATTTGCGAAAGTTTTAGGATATCCAAACGCCCTATTTTAAAATAGGGATAGTCAGTATTTTGATAATACGATTCAAGCTTTCCATTTTTATTGATAACACTGATTGTCTTCAAAGAGTGTGATGCACGAACCATATACAGTTCAAGTCCCCCTAAATCGGGTGAAAGACATAGCTCTAATATTTTTTTTGTTGCCAAAATCACACTCCGATCTGATGATACTCAAATCCGATTTCACCCATCCGTTCTTTATTGAACTGATTACGGCCATCGAAAAAAAGTGGGTTTTTAAGAAGTTTTTTCATCTCATCGAAATCAGGACTGCGGAATTCTTGCCATTCTGTTACTAAAATCAAGGCATCAGCGTCTTTGATTGCATCGTATTTACTATCTACGTAGGTAACATTTGCATTGCCTTTTAAGTAGTAAAATTCTGCTTCATGACGCGCTTTAGGATCGTAGGCTACTATTTTGGCACCTTGCGCGGTGAGATCGTTGATGATGGTGATGGCACTGGCTTCGCGCATATCATCAGTTTCGGGTTTGAATGCCAATCCCCAAACTGCGAAGACTTTTCCCGAAAGATCTTTACCTAAACGGTTGAATACTTTGTTGGAAATAACATGTTTTTGATCGTAGTTAACCGCTTCTACTGCATCCAAAATGCGGGGAGTATAACCGAAATCTTTCGCCGTTTTTGCCAATGCTTGAACATCTTTTGGAAAACAGCTTCCGCCGTATCCACATCCAGGATAAATAAAGCTGTATCCAATACGGCTGTCTGAACCAATACCGTTGCGAACCTTGTTAATATCTGCACCCACACGTTCACAAATATTGGCGATTTCATTCATAAAAGATATTTTAGTCGCCAACATTGCATTGGCAGCGTATTTGGTCATTTCGGCACTTTTAATATCCATGCCAATGAAGCGGTCATGATGCTTCATAAAGGGAGCATAAAGATCGTGCATCACCTGCATCGCTTTATCCGTATCCGCTCCGATAACAACACGATCAGGATGCATGAAATCTTTAATCGCCGCACCCTCTTTTAGGAATTCAGGATTCGAGACGACATCAAAAGCAATACTGACACCGCGTCGGTCCAGTTGAGCCTGAATAGCTGCTTTGACTTTATCCGCTGTCCCTACAGGAACGGTCGATTTATCCACGATGACCATATACTGATTCATGTGTTCTCCGATGCTTTTGGCAACGGCAAGAACGTATTGTAAATCAGCGCTTCCGTCATCCCCCATCGGAGTACCGACTGCGATAAAAGCAATGGTCGAATGAGCGATGGCGTCCGCGATATTTGTAGTGAATTTCAGTGTCTCTTTGGCATAGTTTTCCAAAACCATATCTTCCAAACCTGGTTCATAAATCGGGATAATTCCTTGGATAAGTTTGTCGATTTTATTTTGGTCAATATCGACACACGTTACGCTGTTTCCCATTTGTGCGAAGCAGGTCCCGCTTACTAATCCGACGTAGCCGGTGCCGATAACACTGATTTTCATACATACCCTTTGTTATTCATAATAATGATTTTAGCTAAAGGTCCATTAAAAATCACTCTTATGTATTTGAACCTGAAGTGAATTCTCTATTCATCTCATACAATTTTATATATTTGTAAAAATTGGTCACCATATGGGAAAAGGCAATAATGAGCCCCGCATACCCATCCAAAAATCCCCCCTTGAGAATATAGGTTCGGAAAAATGAGTAAAGTCCGTTGAAAAAGGCCTTGGCGGGAGAAGAGCTTTTTTTACCGACATTGTCATTGGCAAAAAGAGTTGAGTAGCGGTCGGCTTTTAAGATAAATTCTGAAATGCTCTGATACGGAAAATGGCTGAAACTGTTTGTGAGTTTTTCAACGTTCAAGCCGTCGGTCAGAATATGTTCATGCACCTGCTTGTCACTGTAGCGTGTCGTCTTACGATTGTAAATACGGACGATTTCATCGGCTCCCCAGCAATGAGCAATTTCAGTCGTTTTGTAAAAATTCCTGCGCAACAGACTATAAAGTGTTTTAGACTCAAATGCCAATCCTGTAATCTCCCCAACGATTGCTTCATTCAACACCTCATCCGCATCAAGAGAGAGTATCCAATCGTGTACAGCATGCGCTGCCGCCGCATTTTTAGTCGGACCGAAACCGGTAAATTCCCCATCAATCAGCTGTACGTTGGGATACTGCGAAGCTATAAATTCGGTATTATCGGTAGAGCCGTTGTTATAAATAATAACATTGTCGAAACTGCGTAAACTATCCAAACAGTGCGTGAGTATTGTCCCGCCATTTTTGACGATTATAACAACTGAAATCCCCATATTTCACCTTTCAGAATCAATCAACTCACTTTTGTGTATCATAGCATACACGCTCTTAAGGACAATTTTTCACTTATGAATATCCAATACGAATACCAAGATCAGTATCAATTTTTAAAGCCCTCTTTTGAATCGATCCGAGAAATTTTCACTGGTGATAAACACACTATCCATAAAGCACGAAATGAGCTCAAAATTATCGATCTTGATGGAATTAAAACCGTCGTAAAATCATTCAAAGTACCTCATTTTCTTAATCGTATCGTTTATACTTTTTTCCGCAAAAGCAAAGCCTATAAATCGTATCATAATACCCTTCGCTTGAAAGAGTTAAACATCTCTACCCCTGAACCTATTGCTTTAATCGAATTTTTCGAATCAGGTCTTTTAGGTGAAAGTTATTTTATCTCAGAATTTTTCGACTACGATTTTACCATTCGCACTCCCCTGCTCGAACCGCTCGAAGATCGTGAAGCTATTTTTATCGCCTTTGCCGCATATACCTACGATTTACACCAAAAAGGGGTATGGCATCTCGACTACTCTCCGGGAAACATTCTGATTAAAAGAGTAGAAGGTAGCTATCAATTCAGTATTGTTGACATCAATCGGATGGAGTTTAGAGAGATAACTCCCCTGCAAGGATGTGAAAACTTTAATAAGCTATGGGCGTCTGATGAAGAACTGGAAATTATGGGGCGTGAATATGCCAGACTTTGCGGATTTAATGTTGCGGTGACGATTGCCGAAATGAAACGACATAATGATGCCAATAAACGGGTCAAGAATTTCAAAAAAAAGCTTAAGAAAGTGCTAAAAGGCGACTTTTCAGCTCTTTCTTAACGCTCTCGAACATCTTTGCTCGTTCAGTAGAATCTAGGGGAATCATAAAATGATGCTGTTTATTTTCTTCCCCAATACTTTTCCATCGTAATGCAGAAGCAAAACGGGAATCTCCAAAAAAAGTAAACGTTTCACATCCTGCTGCACTTGCCAGATGATATGTCCCTGTCGAAGTACTGACAAAGAGTTTAAACCCACTAAGCAACGCCGCAAAATCAACAACACTTCCGCGTGAACGATAGAGGACAACCCTGCTCTCACCCAATAGCTCTTTGGCTTCTTCATAGAGTTTTTCCTCATCGGGTCCGAATGTCATCACGACATCAATGTTTTCAACTTCTTGTGCAATCCATACCAACTCAATGTATTCACGAAGCGTCCAATTCGCATCCGATGAACCTCCAAAACCGGGATGAAAAGCGACCACGGGCTTAGTAACAGCGTACTCTTCACAAAATGCTTTGAAAATATCATTGCCGAAATGCAAAAGAGGTTTAGGAAAATCAAGATTTATCTCCCTAAAAAGTGCTCTTGTGAGCTGAAGATTGTATTCAAACTCCGCCATTTTCACTTCACTTCGACGTTGCGTGATACGGCGGTTGTAAAAAATCTGAGCAATTTTGGTGGCGGGGGCGATACGAATGGGGATATGGGCAAGCCATTGAGCCAATGCTACGCGAGTGTTTGAAAAGAGAGTAATAGAAGCATCGATTTTAATCTGCGAAATTTTACGAGATAACGCTAAAGTACTTTCTCCCTCATCGACGATAACCTCATCGATAAAATCACACGATAGCGCTAATTTGCGGTTAAGAGGTGCTACAAGTGCAATGATACGGTTGGAGGGATTTTGATGCTTGAGGACATATAACGTTGGCAGTGCCGTGATAAAATCACCCAACTTATCGTTTCGTACTACCAATATATTCATTTTAAGCCTTTCAATTCTCAAAAACTTTTGTTTTTGTAGCTTTAGGGGGTTGTAGGGACATCTGTCCCTGCCACTAAAACGGATGCATTCGTTTTAGTGTATGGTATAAGCATATTTTACCCAATATCGCTATAATCTCACCATGAAAGAACCGTTTGCATGGGATACTTATTCCGATCAACCTGCCATTATTAGAGACAAAGCATTAAAGCGGCAAATGCGTCGCAGTGCTCTTCCCTCTCTCATCAAAACTTTTTTGAGTGCACTCATCACATTGCCTTTTGCCTTACTGCTGATGCCGTTTATGTCACGTCGGACTATCTCAGGGAAAGATTTTTTCGGAATGGGAGTCAATCTGGATAAAGAGCCTAATACCACCCCTTATCTCATCCATGAACTTGGAATCCAAAAACTCCTGATTCGTATCCCGCTGTGGGAGATGGATCGACTGGATGAGTATGTCGCATTTATCAAAACCTTCAAAGAAAAATCGATCACCATAGCATTACTCCAAGACCGCGAACACATCACCTCTCACACTATGACAAAAGACCATTTCATCCAAATTTTTGAAGCGCTAGACGGCGTTTGCTCTACTTATATTATCGGTTCTACGATCAACCGTGCAAAATGGGGATTTTTTAGCGTCAATGAGTATCTCGATTTTTACGCCGTTGCCTACCAACTCAAAAAAGAGCGTTTCCCCCACCTCAAACTCATCGGCTCAAACGTCATCGATTTTGAGTTCCACTTTACTGCGCATACTCTTTTTAATTTTCAACCTATTTACTTCGATGCACTGGGGAGTCTCCTCTACGTTGACAGGCGTGGTGCTCCTGAAAACACCCAAATAGGCTTTAATCTCATGGGTAAAATCAACCTTCTCTACTCTCTGCTGGCTCTAAGCCCAAAAACATCCAATGAGCTTATCATCACCGAAACCAATTGGCCGATCAAAAATACCGCACCGTATGCTCCCACCAGTGAAACAGAGTGTGTGAGCGAAGAGGATTATGCCGCTTTTATGGTACGCTATTATCTGGAAGTCTTTGCTTCCCAAAAAGTAAGCTGTGTTTATTGGCATCAGCTCATTGCTCCCGGATACGGGCTCATCGATAACCGCGAAGGGATTCGTAAACGAAGTGCTTTTGATGCGTATAAAATCATGTTGTCTCACATGAGCGATGCATACTTTTTACGATACCGTAACAAAGCGGATGAGTATCTGCTCGTCTGTTCTACCCCCAGAGGCAATTTGCATATCACATGGAACCTCAACTCATTCCCCACTTATACGTATAAGGCTGCATCGTGAAAATCCTTATTATTCTCCCCAACTGGCTCGGCGATGCGGTCATGGCAACCCCCGCCATCGAAGCACTGTGTCTCCTCTATCCAGATGCCCAACTCACTCTCGTAGGCTCGTATGTGAGCATTGAGGCGCTCAAACATCATCCGCAGTGCGTCCGTTATTATATGGATGAGACGAAAAAAAAGGGCAACCGCTTCCTCAATACCTACCGATTTGCCAAAAAACTGGGTGTTCACGATAGTGCGGTCACCTTTCGCAATCAGCTCCACTCCTCTCTTTTGCTTCGTTGGAGCGGTACACCCATCACCGCAGGACGAGCAAGTTGGCATTCGCTAGCTTTACTGACTCATGCAATCAAGCCAGCCCAGCCCAGCCATCTCGTTGAACAATATAGAGATATTTCCCAAAGTCTAAGTAAAAAACCACTCGAAATCGGACATCTAAAACTCCATATCAAACCTCACCTCTTTGAACGTCCAACCTTGGGTATTAATCCGGGAGCAACCTACGGAAGTGCCAAACGGTGGTATCCGGAGAAATTTGCCGAAGTTGCACGTGCCTTTAGTGATTCCTATGAGATTGTTTTATTCGGAGGTCCCAATGAAGTGGAAATGGCAAACGATATTGAGCTGCGTCTAAATGGGGTAAATGTTACGAATTTGGCAGGAAAAACATCGGTTCAAGAACTGTGTGCGATGATTGGAGGGCTCAAGCTCTTTGTCACCAACGATAGTGGTCCGATGCACGTTGCGGCAGCATATCAAGTTCCTACTGTGGCGATTTTCGGTCCGACCCGTCATCTGGAAACCTCTCAATGGAAAAATGAAAAAAGCAGTATTGTCCGACACGATATGGAGTGCGCCCCGTGTATGAAACGTGAATGCCCGTTAGGACATCATGAGTGTATGAAGAGTATTACTGCGAATGAGGTTATTGAGGCGGTAAAAAAGTTAATTTAGCACGTAGTAGTGCTGTTAATTCTTTCAATCGTAGCCGTCGTACTTTTCCCGTCCACAAACTGCACCAATCGTAACTCTCCCGAAAATTCAGCTCCAACAACCGATTTTCCCTCATAATCTCCCCCTTTGACGAGAATATCCGGAGCAATACTCTTAATAAGCTCATACGGTGTTTCATCGCTAAAAAGAACGACATAATCCACCGCTTCGAGGGCTCCCAAGATATAAGCACGATCTTCTTCACTGTTTACCGGACGAGTCGGACCTTTGAGCACACGCACCGAAGCATCCGTATTGAGTCCGACAATCAATACATCTCCATAGCTTTTTGCCTCTTGAAGGTATTTAACGTGCCCAACATGGAGAATATCAAAACACCCATTCGTAAAGACAATCCGCTTATTTTTTGCCTTGAGACGTTGAACTATACTGGCGATCTCACTGTGCGTTTTGAGATGATTTCTTGAATCGCTTTGGTGAAGTGTTGCTTCATACTCTTCGATCTCTTCAAGGGTAACAGTAGCTGAACCAATTTTACCCACAACCACTGCTGCCGCACGATTGGAAAACTGTGCCGATTCATCCATACTCATCCCACAACTCAAGGCAAAGGAGAGTGATGCAATCACCGTGTCTCCCGCTCCCGTTACATCAAAAACCTCACGGGCAACCGTAGGAAAACGACGCATCGTCCCATCATCAATCGCAATCCCATCTTCAGAGAGGGTAATCATCGAACACTCTAAATCACACGTATCTTTTAGACGCAAGAGTGCCGTGCGCAATGACGCCTCATCGTTAATTGCAATCCCCGTTGCTTCCGATGCCTCTTTTTTGTTCGGGGTAAGCAAATAGGCACCACGATACTTGGTGTAATCTTTCCCCTTTGGATCGACAAGTACTTTTTTACCCAATTCACGCGCACTACAGATTATCCCCTGTGCCAGAGTATCCGTAATCACCCCTTTGCCATAATCGGAGAGAATCACCACATCACACCCCCCCATCACCCGTGAGGCATACGCTATGACAGCTTGCGTTGAATTCTCGGAAATCGACTCTTTGGATTCACGGTCATAACGGAGAATCTGTTGATTGGAAGCGACGATGCGGCTTTTTTTAGAGGTTTTACGCGACTCTTGAACCACTAATCCCTCGCACGATATCCCAAGCTTTTCCAGCATATCTTGCAACTCTTTACCACTCTCGTCATTTCCGATTACCCCTGCGACAGACACAGTTGCACCCAATGCTACAAGATTGTTAATCACATTTCCTGCACCGCCTAAAACCGTCGTCTCACGTGAAATATCAACCACCTGTACGGGAGCTTCGGGTGATATTCGCTCACATCCTCCCCACAGATAATGATCAATCATCAAATCACCGATGACCAAAATACGGGGATGGACATTGTGAAGATGTGTCATGAAAGTTCCTCAACAAAAAGGCGTTTGATCTCTGGAATGTAGGCGGCAATTCCCTCTTCGAATTCAAAACGCGGGGCATATTCCAAAACATCTCGCGTACTTTGAATATCGGCTTCCGTATGAAACTGATACCGTCCGATATAAGGATTAGGGATATATTCACACACATACGATGTTCCCAATTCAGTTTGCAAAATATCAACCATCGATTGAAATGATCGTGCTTTGCCGGTACCGACATTAAATACGCCTGATTCTTTTGGGGATGCTGCTAAAATATTCGCTTGAATGATGTCTTCGATGTAGATAAAATCGCGCAAAATTTGATCCGAATTTTCAAAAAGTTTCGGGTTTTTACCTTGCAAGAGCTGATGACCAAACTGGATTACCATCGATGCCGTTTTATTTTTGAAAAACTCTCTAGGACCGTAGACATTAAAATAACGCAATCCTACGATGCTGATATTATCATATTTTTGGGCGTATCGGCGCGCTGTGTGATCCATCATCAATTTCGAAAACCCGTATACATTTTGAGGAGCTTCACGCCCAACACATTGTGGCGAGGGGGCATCACCGTACGTCGCACCCGATGAGGCATAAATCATATTTGCACCGTGGGCTACGGCAATATCCAGCAAATCAACAAACGCATTGACATTGGTCTGAATCATCAAATCCTGCTCAAGTGCCGTCGTATCGGAAATCGCTGCTTCATGATAAATATAATCGAATTTGTACTGAGAGCCAATTTGTGCGAGTAATGCTTTATCATTAATGTCACCACTGATCACATCCCCACGAAACCCGAGTAGATTTTTAAAATGACCGAAACTTTTGAGATTTCCATTGGAGAGAGTGAGATTGGAACGAAATAAATCCAATACGACCACATGGGATTGAGGATAATTTTCTTGAAAATAAAAGGCAAGACTGGAACCAATAAAACCGGCTCCTCCTGTAATAAGAATGGTTTTATTATTAAAATCAATATCACTGTATCGCATTCGTAATCCTTGCTAATATTAAGTGGCATATTGTAACGAAGCTTGCTTTAAAGGATGAAAAAGTTAGTGTGATTTAAGATTGATAGGACTATAATTATGATTAAATTTTTTAATGGAGAAACAAATGAAAAAAATTGCTCTTGCAATGTTATTCGCGGGTATGTCATTGATGGCTGCCGATGGTAAAGCTTTGGCTGGTAAATGTGCTGCATGTCACGGTGCTAGCTTTGAAAAAGCGGCTCTTGGTAAATCAGTAATCGTAAAAGGTCAATCAGCTGCAGTTGTTGAAGCTTCTTTGAAAGCATACAAAGCGGGTACACAAAACAAAGCTGGTATGGGCGCATTGATGAAAGGTCAAGTAGCTACTATGTCTGACGCTGACATCAAAGCAGTTGCTGCTTACGTAGCAGGAATTAAGTAAATCCTACTTACTCATCGCTTTGGCGATGAGACCCTCTTTATTCTGGTTTATACACTTTCTTTTTTAACTCTTCCCGTTTTTTCTGCTGATCGGCTAAATCATTGAGCTCTTTTTCATCATCAAAATGAACCTGTGACATCATCTTTTTCTCATCGTCAAACTGACCGTTTTTAATACCCCATAAAAATGCAGCTAATGCAAGAGCCCCTAAAAATAAAGAAGCCCCTAACATCATCGCTACTACCCAACTGTCCATAATTGACTCCTTATTTATACATCCAACGGCTTCGCATTGAGTTACCAACGACTAACAATGAACTAAACGACATTGAAATTGCTGCCATCAACGGTATGACATACCCCATCATCGCCAGAGGAATCGTAATCGAGTTGTAGACCAATGAAATCCCCAAATTTTGCTTAATAAGCCCATACGTTCGACGGCTGATAGCAAATGCTTCTGCCAGTGACGTCAATGAATCGTTCAAAAGTACCACATCACTCACCTCGATGGCAATATCGCTTCCGTTTCCCATAGCAATAGCGATGTCAGCGCGTGCAAGAGCAAGTAAATCGTTTACCCCATCACCGGCCATGACGACAACATGCCCCTCGGTGTGCGCCATCTCTATAAACGTTGCTTTCTGCTCAGGATTTAAATGGGAATGAACCTCATCAATCCCTACCTCATTTGCCACATGCACCGCTGCACGCTCATGGTCACCGGTCAGCATAACCACACGTAAACCAAATTTTTTCAATGTACTTATCGACTCAAATGCTTTTTCTTTAGGCAAATCTCGAAGTTCATACGTTGCTGCCAAAACCCCATCAACCGTATAATAAAAAAGGCTTTTATCACTTACCGATTCTATCTCGATACCATTGTCCCTCATTAGCAGAGCATTTCCGCCCACAATCATTTTTCCATTCACACGTGCAACAACGCCTCGCGCAGGAATCTCATGAACATCTTCGAGAAGCATCTGCACTACTGTCTCATAGGTACGCTCCAAATACTCTGCTACTCCGCGACTAATCGGATGTTTGGACGCTTTTGCCAACGAATAAAGAATATCAGAATTAAATGTTTCGTGAATCGTCACATACACCACTTCAGGTCGACCCTGAGTAATTGTACCCGTCTTATCCAGTACCACCATCGACGCTTTTGCCATCGTCTCGATTTGCGCCGCTGATTTAAAAAGTATCCCCCGCTTCGCCCCCAAAGCAAGTCCTACCAAGGTTGCTACCGGTGTTGCCAACGCCAATGCACACGGACATGCAATGATAATAACCGAAATTCCCACCATCAAAGAGCGATCAAAACTGTGCGGCCAAAAGTACCAAAACCAAAACGTCCCGATTGCCAAAAATAAAATAGTTGAGGAAAAATGTTGTGACAAGCGATTTGCCAACTGCTCAATCTTGGGTTTATGACTCAACGCATTTTCAAGTAAATTGACAAGATGCGAAAGGGTTGAATGGGCAAAATCTTTTGTGGCACGGTAATGAAGAAGGGCATCAATACTTGTCGTACCGCTAATAATAAAGTCGCTTGGGCGTTTAAAAATCGGTTCCGATTCTCCAGTGAGATTAGACTCATCAAAGTTTCCCTCGCCTGCGATGACTTCACCATCAATAGCCGCTCTCTCTCCGCTTCGAATTCGGATAATATCCCCAACCCTAACCTCATTGACATTAACATCGCGAATACTCTCTCCCTCGATAATGCTCACTTCTGATGGGATATGTTTACTCATCACATCGAGAGTATCCGCAGCATTTTTACGGCTCAATACCTCTAAAAATTTTCCAAACAATACAAATGTAATAATCATTGCTACCGAATCAAAATAGGCTTCCCCTTTTTCAAACACAGTAATGTAAATAGAGTAAAGATACGCCAAACTCGATCCCGTAACCACGAGCAAATCCATCGTGACCGCACGGTTTCGCAATCCATAATACGCCCCACGGTAAAAAACCCATCCGCTGTAAAAAAGTACCGGCGTTGCCAAAAACCACTCGGCAATGTTGAGAATCGTCTTAATGTCTTGCGTAATTCCTGTAAAGTACCCCGCATATTGTGCGACCGCAATCCACATCATGTTCATCGCGGCAAACGTTGCTACTGCCATGCGCAAATAATACTCTTTACGTTCTTTGTTCGCTCGTACTTCTTGAAACGACGCGTCATAAGGGAATGCGTTATACCCGATAGCACGAATCATATCAATAATGGCAGAGAGTTTAAGTGTATTTGCATCCCATGTAATACGGGCCTTGTTGTTGGTATAGTTGATATTCGCTTCGATAACACCGTCCATCTTATGTAGCGCTTTTTCATTAAGCCACACACATGCGGCACAGTGAATCCCCTCGATGACAAGAGAAACTTGAGATAATCCTTCTTTATCGAAGGTGACAAAACGCTCATAAAAGGCAGGAGTATCAAAATTGGAACTTGCTTCAAACTGCTGGGTTGGCGGTGCTAGAGTGGTATCCCCCATTTTAGAATAAAAGCTCTCCAACCCTTCATCTTTCAGGAGATGAAAAATTCCCCGACACCCGTTACAGCAAAAGCGATACTCCTCGTCATGAATCATCACCGAATCGCTAAATTCCAAATGGCAATGGTCGCATTTCACCTTAGACATATTCAAACTTCCCGCACTCTCGATTTTTTCGTACATAATTGTATTGTCCGCAAATCCCCTGCATCACAATGTACACCCCACTGCACGAGCGCAGAGCAAACCCTATCGCCATCGCAAGATTGGCTGTCGCTTCGATGGGGTCAATAGAAAAAGGGATCATAGCACCCGTAAAAATAACGGTCTTTTTGAGATTTAACACTGCAACCGCTTCAGCACTCAACTCCATCGTGTCAGTACCGTGAACCACAATAATAACTTTTTCATCGTTCTTGGCTATCGTATCCGCTAAGAGTGAGCGATCCGTATCGTCCATCTCCAAAGAGTCTTTATAAAGAATTCCCTGAACATCAATCTCTATCACCAACGATTGGAGTATCGCGTCAACTGCACCATTGTCCGAAGGGACAAAAAGTTCTCCCGTAAGAGGATTGTAACGTTTGTTAAAAGTACCGCCGGTATTAAGGATAAGCATTTACACAAGCTCCAAAAGCGTATGGACTATTCGATTTGCTTGGGATTGAGTAGAATCACCGGTTAAGAGAATATTCATCCCCACTCCTGCACGCAATGCCGCTTCGATGTCCCGCTCATTATCACCGATCATTACGGACATTGCCATATCCAAATCGTACTCTTTTTGTGCCTCTAAAAACATCCCTGGTTCAGGTTTTCGGCATTCACAGACTCCATCAATGCTTTCGTGATGCGGGCAATGATAAATATGGGTGATGGTGATTCCGAGAGCCTTGAAATGCTCTACCATCCATTGACTGAGGGTAGTAAAATCCTCTTGAGTATAATACCCGCGCGAAATTCCCGATTGGTTAGTGACGATAATAATGAGATACCCGCTCTCTTGATACGCACGGCATACTTCCACTATCCCCTCAACAAGTTCAAACTCCTCAATTTTATGGAGATAATTTTTTTCAACATTGACCACACCGTCGCGGTCGAGAAAGAGTGCTTTAGGCAACCCCTCCTCCAAATAACTCTTTTTCGATAATGTCACAGAGGATATGCCCGATTAGGATATGAGATTCTTGGATACGCGGTGTCGCATTGGAGGGAATGATAATTGCGAAATCCGCCATCTCAGCCATTTTCCCCCCGTCACGTCCCACGAGGGCTACTGTCGTAACACCTTTGTCTTTTGCCGATTCAAAGGCATTGATAATATTTTGTGAATTGCCTGAAGTAGAGATACCGATAAACAAATCTCCCTCTTGTCCCATCCCCTCTAACTGACGGGAAAACACTTTATCATACCCATAGTCATTGCCAATCGCCGTAAGATTAGACGTGTCGGTTGTCAACGCCAGAGAAGGGATAGAAGGGCGATCAAATCCATAACGCCCTACCAATTCTGCCGCAATATGCTGTGCATCCGCCGCCGAACCGCCATTACCCGCCAACATTGTTTTTTTCCCCTTACGATACACCGCCACACACTCCTGAGCCACCGTAACAATCGTATCCAAAAGTGCTTCATTTTCTAAAATAGCGTGTTTTGTTGCCGCCGAATCAGCAATTTGTTCAATAATATAATTTTTCATTTTAACGATCCTTGTTTAGTATTTTATTCCGGTTACCGAACGTACTTTTTCAATAATCGGTTGCGCAATAGCACTTGCTTTTAATGCGCCTGCACTCAAAATTTCTCGAACTTCATCCTGATGTGATTCATAATACGAACGCTTCTGGCGATAGGGACGAAAATATTCCCACAGCACTTGAGCAAGATAAAGCTTGAAATGACCATGTCCCTCACCGCCGCGCGTATAACGATCTTGTAAAGCAATACGCTCATTCTCATCCAAAAAGAGTTTGACAATATTATACACATTACAGTTTTCAAACTCTTTGGGCTCTTCCACCCCGATCACTTCGGTCACAATCTTTTTCACGGTTTTGAGCTGCGACTTTTCTTCCCCAAAAATCGTGATGGTATTACCATAACTCTTTGACATCTTCTGCCCGTCCGTACCGGGAACGGTAGCCACATTTTCATCGACTCGAAATTCAGGTATCGTAAAAACATCACCGTATTGGTTGTTAAATTTAGTTGCAATATCCCGCGCAATCTCAACATGCTGAATCTGATCTTTTCCCACGGGGACGACTTGCGAACCAAAAAGCAAAATATCCGCTGCCATCAATACCGGATAGGAAAAAAGGCTGTGATTAGAAGCAATTCCGCGAGCTGTTTTATCTTTGTAACTGTGCGCACGTTCAAGTAATCCCATCGGTGTAAATCCAGAGAGTATCCAGTACAGTTCCAAAACCTCTTTCACATCCGACTGGACCCAAAAGGTACTTTTGAGCGGATCCATCCCCAATGCCAAAAAGTCCGTTGCCGCTTGCAGAGTAAGATGACTCAAACGTCCGCCGTCACTAAGCGAGGACATGGCATGGTAATTGGCAATAAACGCAAATACCTCATGCTCGCCTTGCGATTGGATCATCGGGAGGATTGAGCCAAAATAGTTTCCAATATGCAAATCGCCTGATGGCTGAATACCTGTTAAAACGCGCACTGTAACTCCTTGAATAAGGATAATTTTACCGAATAGTGACTTAAGCTTCCTCTTAAGAAAAAGTGTGTTAAATTGTCACTATATCAACTGTAAAAGGATTTACCATGAATGTTCAAATTCACTCCAAAGAAATTACCCTCAACGCCCATTTAAACGATCATATTGCCGCAGCCATTGAAAATTTTAGACGTTACCACCTCGATATTACGACCGTTAATGTTAATATCAAAAAAGAAAAACAAGGTGTTGAAGTAGAGTTTGACATCCATATCGCTCATGCACAACCCGTTATCATTACCGACAGCGATACACAAATTGATACCGCCATTGATTTAGCCATTGATCGTGCCAACAAAGCGCTTGGACGACTGCACGATAAAATGAAAGACCATCACGCCACGTCACTTCGTGATATGGAAGTACCCGAAGAAGTTGAAGCCGAATAATTACCCCATGAATAAGATTAATATTGTATGCTCCCACTGCGGGGGTGTTAATGCAATCCCCATTAAAGACTCGTACGTCAAAGCTGCGTGCGGTCACTGTAAAAGCTCTCTTCTTGAGACTAAGCCTCTCTCTGTTGACACTGCATCTTTTGATCGCTTAATCTTGAATGATGAACGTTTAATCATTGCCGATTTTTGGGCACCATGGTGCGGACCGTGTAAAAATATGGCTCCCTCCTTCGAAGAAGCAGCCCGAAGTTTCCCTCTCAAAGCCCAATTTATCAAGATTAATACCGAAGAGGTTCAACAACTGGGCTCACGTTTTGGTATCCGCTCCATTCCCACCGTTATTGCCTTTAAAAACAACCGAATCGTTGATCAGTTTAGCGGTGCGCTTCCAGCCTCCCAAATCATTGCATGGGTGCGTAAACATCTTTAAAACCACCCTCTTTTCTTTACCTCAGCCTAATTCTTTTTTCGCTACTCTTCGCTACTTTACTATACAGGATATAACTCATGTACAATTGGATGCTTTGGTTTCATATTATTTCAATGGTCTCGTGGTTTGCCGTCCTCTTTTATCTCCCCCGTTTGTTTGTTTATCACGTTGAAAACAATCAGAACAACGGATTTCTAGAAGTCGTTGAGATAATGGAGATGAAGATTTACAAATACATCGGAGTCCCTGCGTTTTGGGCAACGTTGCTATCGGGTATTGCGTTGATCGTGATGTCAACAGAGCATTACGGAATGAATGTCTTTCAAATGGGGGGATGGATGCACGCGAAAATGACGCTCGTAGCTATTTTGATCGCCTATTTTTTCTCACTCGGACACTACCGTCTGAAACTAAAAGAAAATACTGCTTATAAAAGTGGGAAGTTTTTTAGAATCTACAACGAAGTACCAACGCTTCTGTTAATCGGTATCGTTGCACTGGTAATTGTAAAACCGTTTTGATTTTTTAATACGCCATGGGAATTAAATCCCCATGGCTACGCTAACGCTGAGCTTCCTTCGGCAGGAAAGCCAAAATACGTTTATTGATGATTTACCACATCGCTCTTTTCTTGTGCGTTTGCGGTTTTTTAGAGACATTTTTACTTTTTGCTTTAAAGAGTACCGGTGTCCCCTCGAAATCAAACTGCTCTCGCATCTGATTCGTCAAATAACGGCG
>Ga0265297_10005605_pt1 | contig 18966 bp, 7 predicted proteins | sample Munlanlwell13791_FD_192502 | JGI IMG/M metagenome (GOLD analysis project Ga0265297, IMG submission 192502) | Leachate microbial communities from a municipal landfill in Southern Ontario, Canada - Leachate well 137-91 | ecosystem: Engineered > Solid waste > Landfill > Unclassified | place...
GGTATCTTGCCGACGGGGTGGGGATGTTTCGGCCATACCACCAGCCCATGGTGTCATATCCAGAAGTTGATGTGCCGATATTTTTCCATTGGTCGCTGCAGGTATAGTATATGTCATCGTCATAGTCATCTCCTCTTGCAATCGGGCCGTTATACCGGTCTCCATCCCCTATTACCCGTGTGGTGGCATCGACCGAGCCTTCGCGCATCAAATACCCTGGCTCGCCATTGTTGGTCCTCTGCCCGACGGCATCCCCGTTTTCATCAACAATGCTGTAGTTCCATTCCCCCCTCCAGGAATAGCAGGCAAAAGCCCTAAGCCTCCTGTCTGAAGAGGTTATGGCCTGCCCCCCGTCGCGCAGCGCATACGCATTGCCATTATCGTTCCCGAAATCCACCTTCTGCACGGCAAGCGTGGAATAGGTGCACCCCGCGCACCAGCCCATTGCCGCAATGTCAAGATACGGCGCATCGCTTTCGCTTGCTATCTCGCACCTTCCAACCCGCCCGTTGGCCGCCATTCTTGCAGGCAGGTCTATGGTGTAATAATATGCGTTTGCATCGGTGGACGTTGGCGTTATGTCGCAGCCGCCAGGCCCGAAAAACGGGTGCCTGTTGGCCGCGGTCTCACCTTGAACCCGGTATAGGAACTTGTCCCTTCCGATGCCGGTCGAGTCTTCTACCCCGTCCTTTTCATGGTCGAAGAGATAGTCCCGGTTCACCCAGCTTTGCGAAGGTGACGGGTCGTTTGTGGAAACAGGGGGCTTGGATTGCAGCGTGAATCCGCCATCCTCGTTGGCAGCAATGCAGTCAAGCTTCTTTCCGGAATCCGCTTCGCCGTACTTCACATATATGGGACAGGCGGATTCGACAAACCCGGCAGTCGTATATAGCAGGTCCCGCCTGTACTGCTCCTTGTTGCAGGTGCCCGAGTAGCAGTCAGCCCCGCTTTCGCATTCAAACGGGAATTTCCGGTTGGGGTTTCCGGCAGCCCATTGCGACCTGAGCGTAGATGCATAATATTCATAGTCGAAATCGACAGTTCCGAACTTATGGTTCTCAAAATAATTGCGCAGGAAGGTCCCCTGCGTCCCATCAGAATATATCCCTTCCCCAAAGTCGCTTGCCCTTGACACCCAAGGCCCGCTTACTATCTCTCCTCCGGACTGCCCATAGTCCCTGCAGAACCCATGGCTCGCATCGCTTCCAACCTGCTTGTTCCACACATTATATGGGTCCGAGCCGGGCGAGTCTTCGCACTTGTCCCCGCTTCCAAGCTTGCACGCATCCTTGCAAATCGCCTGCCATTTTTTTGCCTTGGACATCGAGTAACTCCGGGAATCCACGTAGTCTGCATCAGTCAGGTAGTCGGCCACGTATTTCATCTTGAAGCGCGCGCCTTCGGCGAGGAACGGGAAATCATCCTCGTTGTTGCTGCAGGCGTAAGGGTCGGGGAGGATGTTGCATTCCGCCATGCAAGTCTCGTTGTTCGAGTAGGCCCATTTCTTTTCCGGGCAGTCGTATTTCTGCTCGCCGGCTATGCTGAGCATGGAGCAGGCGGCGCTCCCGCAATACTGGTTGCACAGGTCTTCATCGGTGAAGGTTATCTCTTCGCTTGGGATGTTCGGGCAGAGGTAATAGTGCTCCCCGGCCTGCATCTGCCTGCACCACCCTTCGGAAATATCCAGGTAATTTATGAACCTGTCTACGCTCCCGCCTGGGTTTGCCGAGCAGGACAGGTCGGTTATCGGGAAAAAGTTCCGCGAAGCCTCATAGTCTGCGAAGCTTCTTCCGATTCCAAACCGGAAGGAGTTGACCCATAGGGAGCCCCTGGAGGACTTGAACTGGTTATACAGCCTGTTGTTCATGGTTTCAAACGAGCACGAGCTGCCCTGCAGGTTTATCGCAGGCGAGCTTGCGGTCTTTTTTTGCGGTATCGAAGTTTGCGTCCCTGTTCCTGCCATGGCTTTTTCAGCGTCCCAGTCATTGAGGGAATAAGGCGGCGCGGGGCTTGAAGCCGCCTGCCCGCAAACCATCGCGGTGCACCTGTCGTTGACGCAGCTTTTGGGCGCATCATCCACGCATATCGGCATCACCAGTGCAGGCAGCGCCCCACCCGGGGATTCGCAATGGGGCAAAAGCGGGTTGGACGAATCCCAATTGCATGAGGATTGGGCGCACTCGCTTTCGGTTGCTATGTTCGAGCACAGCCGTATCGCACAGGAGCCCGCCCCACTGTCCCATTTACATCCTGCCCTTTTGAGGCATTCCTGCTTTGGGAGCCCGGAAGCGCAGTAGCCCGGGCTTGGCGTGCAGTTTGTGACCATCCCTTCTAAGTCTATGCTGCCCAGTGCGCAGCTTCCGAAAAACGTTCCATCCGAGAGGTTGCAGTGCGCATTCGCATCGAGCGGCAGTCCAGTCTCAGAATCGACAAGCCCCCCTTTTCCGCAGCATTGCGCATATTCCATCTTGCCGCAGCCCGAGAGCAGGAGCAGCAGCACGAAGAGCAGAGATGCAAAGGCACATTTTTCAAAAGCCATTCAACCAAGCCTTCCGACCATTTTCATCAATTCCCCCATGTCTCCCCCGAAAAGCGGGGTTGCCGCCCTTATGAATATCAGGGTTATCACCAGCGCCACGAACGGATAGAACATCGCGGCAACGCTTATCTGGTACACAAGGCTCGCCCCGCTTGCGCTTGCCAGTTCGCTTGCCTGCCCGCCGCCATTGTCGACCACAGAGACAATGGTTGCAACCCCGTTAAAGCCAGTGAAGCACATCCCAGGCTGCATGGATTCCCCGCCTCTCGCATCAGCTTTCACGAAGCTGCCGTCCGTCAGGATGAAAAACGTGGGCCACACAAAGAAAAACCCGATTGCAACCGCGATGAGAAGCCCGCCAACTCCCCGTGTAAGGGGGAAAACCCTTAGTACAAGCCCGAGCGGGAGGAACACAGCCAGCATGTTCTGCGAGACATATTCCGCAAGCGCATACTGCGCATGGAGGGGAATCAGGAGCCCGACTATTTTCGTGCATATCAGGTGGGCGGTTTCAACGCTTTTATGGAAAGAGAGGTCCCATGACCAGCAGAAAACGGGCGCCCCGAACATGGAAATGCAGGTGGAGAGGAGCCTTTCAACCGGCAAATTCGCAGCATATGTCTTGTCATAGGCTGCCTCAAGCGCAGTTATCTTTTCCTGCGTCTTGCATTTGAATGCGTCAATCGGCCCGCCGTCATGCCACAGGGTGAATTTTCCAGTGCCGCTCGGGGAAGCCGCGCAATCGATGGAGCTGCCCGTGCCAAGCACCTGCCCCATAAGCAGAAATACGTTGGTATCCTGCCCGAAAAGGAGCGCGACCGCAAAGAATATCGCGAGCGAGCTTGCGCTTACCTGCAGGAATTCGCTGTTCGCATACCGTGCAAGCTCCTCCGACTCAAAAACCTTCCCCATCATATAAAGGAGAACATTGAACAGTATGCATATCATCACCGCGGCAATGGCCATCGGCATCCAGTCTCCGGAGCTCCCGAGCCTCGCGCCATATGCCGCCTCATAGCCCCTGCCATACGCTTCAGTCGGCGTTTCTGCAAATGCAAGGCCTGCGCCTGCGATGGCAAGGAGGAAAGCCGCCAGTGCAATATGTTTCCGCTCCATCTAGACCATCTGCCCCAATTTCCCTATGTCTGCTTCCTCCCCAAGAACGCGCGATATGTCGCGCGCAAGCGCTGCTATGACTATGAAGTTCAGCGCAGGCAGGAATACGGCTGCCAGGAACATTAAAACATTAAGCCTGAGAGTCCGGTCTATCCCGGAGGGGCCAAGCGATTCCATCACGCTCCCGCTTATGCCCACTTTTTTCAAGTCATCCTCTTTCTTGCCGCCCCCATTGCATGCCACATTGCCTGCGCCGAATACCTCGTTTCCGGTCTGGTCGCAGCCGATTCCTTGCGCCCGGTTGTCGAATACCAGCCCGGAGCCGCCAGATATCCCTGCTGCTAGGGAAGGGGCAAGGGCGGAATCAAGCACAATCATCGCAGGGTAAAGGATATACAGCGCGACAATGATTCCTATCATCGCCCCGCCGAACCCCCTCATGAACGGGATTGCGCGCATGACTATCGCTATCGGGAGGAAGACGGCAAAAAGCCCGTTCACAATGAACTGCAGGGTGAAATACTGGAAAACGATTGACAAGTAGGAGACGGTGGCAGTGCTCAAGAGGTTGTTTGCCACCGCGAGATTCATTGTTTCTCCGCCATATATGAGCGTGTTGAAGCTGACCAGCGTCATAAGGCACTGCCCCTGGCAGCTGTATTCGGTGTAGGTCGTCCTTATTTCATATGCCCCCAAGTCATAGCGTATCTGCGCGATGTTGGCAAGCCCCATGGCGCCTAGCCTCTCAAGGTAGACAATGGCGCCCCCATAAACCGTCTGGCTTTCATGGCCTGCAAATGCGCCAGGCACGCCCAGGCCGAAAATCCCGAACAGCTCGGCAAGGTTGGCTTGCGAGAATGCAGCCATGATAAGGAGTATTGCGGCAACCGACGCGACTGAAACCACCGCCTGGAGCGCTTCTGTCTTGGCCCACATGATAATTTTCGGGTTTTGCATGATTTCGCCCGCCATATACGCAAGCGCGACCAGCATCATGGTTCCTATTGCCGCAAGGACGCAAAGTTCCATCATCCCGGGAAGATTGGTGGCATCCTCCAGCGGGGGCGCCTGGCAGGTATGCGCCCCCCCTTCCTCTTCGCACACCAGTCCGTTGCAGCAGGCCTGCGCCGAGCCTGGTTGGCAGCGTTCGCCTGCCGCGTAACAGGTCTTGCATTCCCTTGCCGCAGGCGCCGGTTGCAGAGCATCGCAGAAAAGCGGCGGCTCCTGGTGGAGGCAGCAGGTGTTTCCAGCTCCCAAGGACGCGCAGTCGTCTCCGGCATTCCCGCAAGGGTTGCACTGCCCGTTCACGCAAAACAGCCCGTTGCAGCAGTCGTTTTGCGCTCCGCATGCGCCTCCTGCGCCACGGCAGCAGGTCCGGGGGGTTATGCCCACGTCGCATTTAAGCGGAAGGCAGCAGGCGGGGTCTGATGCGCCCCCGCAGCCTTGCCTAAGCGACCGGCAGTTCTGGCAAGTCAATGCGCCGCCTGTCCCTGCAACGCAGGAAAGCCCGCTGCAGCAGTTCCCGGCCCCTGCACCAGCGCACGCCTGCCCTTCGTTCGCGCAAGTTTGGCAGGTTCCGCCTATGCAGGAAAGCCCTGAGCAGCACGGGTTGGAGGCGTCGCACGTTCCCCCGGAATTGATGCACGCCAGGCACTTGTAGCTTGCGCCTATCTGGGTGCAATCCAATCCCGGGCAGCAGAGTTTGGCTCCAGGTGTACAACCACTGTTCTTTGGTTTGCAGACATTGTAGATCTCGTTTGACCTATGTATTATAGTAATTGCGCTGGGGGGATTAGGGTAATCACCACGTGCATTGTAATACGCATACGAATTACCGACAACAATCGTTTTACACGTGCCGTAACAACATGCGATGTTTTCCCAGTTCAATTGAGTATAACAATAAGAAGTTAGGTGGTATGTATTGTCCCTAGACAACCCTGCGTACGACCCATCCGCATACCAACGTTCCCATTTATAATCGTTTAGATTGTTCTCCAACGGATAGCAATTCGTGCATATAAGAGTCCCGTTTTCCGAAGTTCCATACCTAACCGGATCTCCCGAGGTATAACCCACAAAAAGTTCGGGATAATCGTTAGACGAGTAAAGCGGATAAGCCGTGATTATTAGGGCGGTTGAGCTGCCGGCGGATGGATTTGTAATCACTGTATTTGATACGTTTGAATATGGCTCATAACAGCTCCCGCCAAGCTGCCGACGCAGAGTCATTGGATTATCGAAAGTGGATGGGAGGCCGCTGAATGCCTCTCCTCCCTCGCAGTTCGGATTATAGCCCGGACTAAATGAAGTTGCTCCGTTTGCATGATCCCATGTATACTGTGTCGGACAGACAGTTCCATCGTCCAAAGTCACGCTCAGGGGGCAGTTCATTACGCAGCAGGCCGACGTGCTGGAATTCATCCTTATTATAGGATTCCCAAGCTCCGCACTCGCAGCCTGCGCGAAAAGCGCAAGCCACAGGCTGGCGAAAAGCAGAAGCCCGGCGGTGCGGCTGCATGCGAAACCCATATCCATCACGATATCCTCGCAAGCGACGAGACGTCTATGTCGCTCCCTATCACGTGCGCGAGCGAGCGTATGAAGCCCAATGTGACTATCAGGTTGAGTATGGAAAGGAATATCACGCGCACAAGGACGAAATAGGTGAGCTTTCCGCTATATTCAAATGCGCTCAGGTCATTTGCGTAGTCTTTGAACTCGTTTTTGACCTTGCCGATGTTCGCTTCGTACGGGTTGCATTCACCGAATTCAGGCACCCCAAGTTCCACTGCAGCAGGGCTGAGCCAGGCGCATCCGTTGGCAGAGTCGCCATTGCAGCTGCCGCTGGTGCTGTGGCCCGCGCAAATCTCGTTCCCTATGCATGTCGAGTGCAGGAAGCCGTCCGTGGCGACTATCATTGCGGGGTAGATGACATAAAATCCGAAAGCCATTGCAACAAGCGCCCCGCCTGCCCGCCTTCCCGCCTTGAAGCAGCGGAGGAACAGCCCTATCGGCAGCATTATCGGGAATGCGGTTGCGGCTATGAATGAAAGCAGCGCCTGCTGGGCATAAAGGTCGGCAAGCCCCGCAACAACGGTGAATGCCGCGGTCGTCAGGCTTCCCCTGAATACATTTAGCTGGCTGCAATTCACGAGCGAGAACCCTACTCCCAGGAAGTTGCAGAAAATTCCCTTGGAGCCCTCGCTGCCCAGCTTCCCGCTGGCATCCGAAAGCTCATCTATCACATGGATTGAAATCTCGGTGAGCGAGGAGAGCTTTCCCTGCGCGGCCTCAAAAACAGTTGGCGCTCCGCCCAGGGACGAAAACGCCGCGTTCGCCCCTGCGTGTATCGACAGGAGGCTGAATGCGATAAGGGCGGTTGCGCCGACCTGCAGGAGTTCGTCCGCAACTATCGCGCGCAGCTGCGGCATGCTGAAAAGATAGCTTGACATATAGGCAAGCGCAAGGATTCCGATAACGATTCCAAGCGCAAGGATTATCGCGGTGAATTCGGTGAGCGGGGGCAGGGGGGGAGGGGGCGGCGGAGGGGAAGCCACGATTTCCACTTCGTTTGAGAATGGCGATTCAGTGCACAGCATAGTCTGGTCGCACACAATGGATTTCAACCTTATTTTTGTCCCGGCGGTGCATACAAAGTCAGGATTTCCGGTTGTGCAGTCATAATTGCCTATCACGGTCCCTGTGCTGGATACTAAAACCCCGTTTGCATACCATTCATAACTTCCGATTGAAACAATATCCCCTGGATCGGAATCCGAAGGCATCTGGCTCGGGGGGCAATTGCCGTCGCAGGCAACATTTGTCCCGATTAGGGCATAACCTGATGGGTCAGATGGCGAAATGTGCGGCGCAGGCGGGGCGTTGGGCGGGCTGTTCAGGATTTGAAGCACATTCGAGTCCACGGAAAACGAGCCGGCTCCGCAAGGAACCGTAATCGGTCCGGTTTTCCTCAGCGTTATGTTGTCCCCTATAGAATACGCCCCTGTGGGGGGCGCATAAGGATCCTGTGGCGTGGAAGTGCAAGTGTAATATGCGCCGTTTTTCATCCAGAATATGCCATACATGCTCCCATTGACATAAGAATCGCAGTTTGCAATGCACTGCACCGTCCTCCTGCTTGAGCCCACATAGGCTATTACTGGCGCGTTTGGCATGACTGTTGTCTGCGGAGAGTAGGAAATGAAATTATAACTGCCAATTATGTTGCTGCAAGCCCCGAATTGGTCGCATGCGCGGCTCCCCAGGCGTATCTTGTCTCCTGGCAGGCAGTCATTGGCAGCGCAATCATACTGCGGCACCCCGGAAGACCAAGGCGTCAGGTGCGAATCCGCTCCTCTTGTCCGGTTCCATAGGTATTCCATATGGATTATATTTTCCGGTATGCTAGGGCACACGTCGTTGATATAGTTGTCGACATCTTCAGGCAGGGCGGCTGGCGGGCAATTGGCTGTGCAGGAAAGAGTGCCGCCCTGGCTTACTTTCGGCGAGGGGGCTATCTGAGGCTGGAGGGGGATATGGGGGGGGTTGTTCACCTGTGCAAAGCAGTCCACAATCCAGACTTCGTTTGACGGGTCGCTCGCATCGCTGCACAAGCCTTGGCTGTCGCACGCCCTCGTCTGAAGGGTGATGCCATTGTCTCCAAATACCATGTATTCAGGAGGGGTTTCGTCCAGCGTCCAGTTGTATTCCCAACTCCCAGCGTCTTCATCAATATAATGCCATTCGCAGCCTATGTACATGTCGCACCATAAGTATTCTATATGGACTGCATCTCCATCCGGGTCTGGCGTAGGGGTGCAGTTCTGGTCGCATATTATAGGGGTTCCGATGTCAGTCAAATTCTCTGGTGAAAGGTGCGGGGCGCCGGGTATTGCCGGCGGGCTGTTCGGGCTGCTCACAAGCGGGGCATAGTCCCTGCATCCCGTATCTGCGCAGATGAATTTTCCCTGCGAATTCGGCGGATTGTAAGGGTAGCCCGCACCTCCCGAGCCAATCTTCCAGCCTGTTCCATATAGGGACGGCATCGAGCCGGTGATTGCCACGCTGCCGTTTATCACATTTGCCCAGATGTTCCCTTCTGGTTTCCCGTCTATGGTGGCATTGTATTTGTTGCCGGTCCCGCTGTCCTGCACATACGCGCCGCTTGTTGCAGTGAAGTTGTTCCAGTAGAAAGTGTTGTTGCCTGTCTGCGCAATATGGACGTGCGCGGTTGACGACAAGAAAGTATTGTTTATGAATGTGTTGTACCCTCCTCCAAATGGAGGGGTGCCAAGGAGGTATGCGCCATAGCTGTAATTGGATTTGAATAACGAGCCATTGATTGTGTTATGGTTGGCGCTATCGGTTAGGCGGATGCCGCTGCCCATATTGGAAGTGCCGAAGGAACCAACAATCTTGTTTGCCGATGCGGATGATAATAGCGATATGCCGTGATTCAGGTTGGACTGGCCTTTCGATTCAAACAAGTCATTGTAATTCCCAAAGATAGCAATGCCGCTTCCTGCGTTTTCCGAGCGACCGAAAGAGCGGTTAATGGCATTGCCGCTCCCTTCAATTCCGATGCCGCTGGTGTAAACTGAGGTGCCCGTAGAATTATCTATCAAATTGTTTTCCGCGTTTGCCCCAACCCGGATTCCATAGCCGGAGTTAGATTCGCCTATTGATTTTTGAACACGGTTCGAATCCGAAATAATTGCTATTCCCGAACTGTCATCCGCAATGCCTGTCGAATCATCTATCATGTTGTTGGCGCCGGATTCAATGCGTATGCCTTCTGCATGGCGAAGAGATACGCCAATCGAGTTTTGGATAGTGTTATTTTCTCCCCTTATCAAGATTCCTCTGTTTTTGCTTGAAGTCCAGTTTGAGCCAATTACCCAATTGTCATTACCTTCTACCAGGAGGGCGCCATCGTCATAATACGCGCCATTTGAATACGAATTGCCGCTTGAGTTTATGACTTGGTTGCCATCTGAATGCAGCCAGACGCTTTCGTATGAATAGGCGCTCCCGGTTGAATTTATGATCACGTTCCGATCCGCAAGTGCGTAAGCCGAGGTTGAGGCTATCGCAATTCCTCTGCCCTGGCCCATTGTGCAGGCCCCTCTCGAGTTTGCAACCAGGTTGTCCGAGCTCCCATGGATTCGGATGCCGTCTCCGTTGGTTCCATGCACAGTGGTTCCAGCCGAATTGTTGATTTCATTGCCGCCGCAGGAAACACTCAAGAAAATGCCGCTGTTAACGTTGCTGGTCCCGTTAGAATTGACAATCTTGTTGTTGGTGCTGTAGTGGTAAAGATAGATTCCGTTTGAAAGGTAGTAGCTGGTGGAATACAATTCGTTCTCATTAGCCGTACCGCTTGAATTTATTATGGTGTTATTGCGGCTATATTCCAACAGTGAAATGCCATTGCCCCTATAAGTTGTGCCTGCGCAGTTGGAGATTACGTTGTCCGAGCTCGATTCCAAGCGTATGGCGTCATAGCCCGTCTTATCGCCATTGCTCTGGTTGCCCTCCGCATAGGCGCGCACGTTTTTGATATTTCCATATCTGTTGCTGTGGAAATGGACTGCATGGTTGTTGGTGACGTTGAAATTGCAGTTTTTGAGCAGCGTATAATCCTGGTTGGAATAAAATCCCTTTCCAGATTTTTCGCTGCTTGAGCTTATGTTGACCCACTTTCCGTTACAGTCCAAGGTCACCCTCGGTGCTGTGACTCTGAAACAGTGGTTTGTCTCTCCATCCAACCCAATGGCTATGTCTGCCGCAAGATTGTAGATTGTGTCTGGGTTGGACAGCTCTTGGCACCCATAAATCGTTTGCTGCGGAAGCGGGACTTCTGCGGATGCCGCCTGCGCAAAAAGCGCAAGCCACAGGCTGGCGAAAAGGAACAGATGCCAATCAACAGCCTGCGTCCCAATCATATTATCCTTCCAAGCCCGGGTATTTCAACGTCTCCTCCGAGCAGCGGCGAAAGCACCCTTATGAACGCAATCGTCATCACCATGCAGAAGAGCGGGAGCACAAGCGCAGGGAGCATCAGCACTCCCACTCCTGCGACATCGCTTCTACCTTCAGCCCCGGGCAGCTTTTTTGCGAAATCCGCAGGCCCGGCGGTCATCGTCCCGCTAAGGTCGTCGTCCGTGCACACTTCCGAGCAGTCCGTTCTTGTTGCCGGCTTGTAAAGGCAGTCAGAAGAGCAATCAAAGCACGCATCGCACACCCTTCTTGGCGCGCTTTCAATCCTGCAGCTTGCCGAACACTCTTGGCAGCCGGGATACGTTTCGCAGAGGGCTGCAAATTCCTGCCCAGTTGCATCATCGCCGAATCCCTCCAGCCTGCAGAAAGCAGGGCAGCCATGGCATTCTCCCGGGTTGGCATACGGTTCGCACATTCCACCTATGGGGTCGATTTTCACTCCGGTCCTGCAGGCGGACGGGCAGTTTTGTGCGCTGCAGTCTACAAATGCATTGGATATTTCATAGGGGTTCCCGCTCTCGTCTTTCAGTCTGAAGTTTTCAGGGCATTGCTTGCAACTCGACCGTTCGTTGTATGGCGATTCCCTTAGGTTTATTGGCACCGCGTAAGGGCTCCCCCCTTCGTTCCAGTAGCATCCTGAAATCGCCATGCAGGCGTTCCAGGTTGCCTGCGAATCGCAGCTGGCAGAGCTTCCAACACAGAAGCCAGTTTCACCTTCAGGCCCATTGCCAAGATATTCCGCGCAGACGGTGCCCTGCACGGATTCCGCCTCAACTTTGCATTCCAACGGACAGTTTTCCTCTCCGCACATCGCGCATTCGGATGAGGAAAGGTAAGCGGAAACCGCTCCGTTGACCCTGCAGCTTTCCGGGCAAAGCTCGCATTTGTGGGGGGTTCCGGAAAACGCATGGTCGTAGTCCTTGCAGTAAGGGCGGCACATGCCGCCGATGCATTCCCCTCCGGCGGGGCAGCATCCTGCGTTTGCGGGGGTGCAGGCATCTCCAAATCCAAGCGTTGTGCCGCAGGCTTTGCAGCTGATAATGGTGGTAACCACTTCCGAATCGATGTCTGTTCTGAAAAGCACGCGTGGCTCGGAAGCTTCTTCCCTATGGCTGTCCAGTTGATGCGGTACAATGACAGTTATTCCGGTATTGGTCCTGGTGCATTCAAGCCCAAGGGTGCAGCAGTTTTCAGACTCAGCATTCATGTCACACCGTTCGTTTTCGCTCTTTGTGCAGCTTCTTTCGGCTTCATGCGGCTGTGCCGGAATCGGGAAAGCCGCAGCCTGGTCATAAAAGCAGCTTTCATGCGGGCACTTCTCGTTTCCGCATTTGTATTGGGTTGGAAGCGAAGGGAGGAATTGCGTTGTCGCGCCCGAAGCATCGGTGTGCTCCAGCATTATCCTTGCGTTTTCCGGGCATTTCCCGCACCAGGCGTCATCGCCGCTTGCAGAATATTCCCTGCAGAAAACTGGGCCGCTCTCCTCCCCCTTGCAATCCGCGCCGCAGTTTGCCTGTCCGCATGAAACCTCATCTATCGGGCATTCCCGCGGCACGCTGTCCGAATCAAGCTCAGTCTGGCTGTATGGGGCGAACTTTCCCCCTGCTTCCAGATAGCCATACCCTTCCCATCTGCATTCCATGGGGCACTCAACACAGTGCTGCGGCGCGGGGTAAGGGGGGTATTCTGCGCAGGGTGCTTGAGGAGCGGAAGGAAGCTCGGTTTTGCATGCGTCAGGGCATGTGCTGCAGGCGGCGGCATTCTCCGCAGAATTGCAGAGGCTGTAGAGGGTCGGCGAGGTGGTGTCATGCGGGTCTCCTTCCACAAGCCCAATTACTCTGCAAATCTCAGGGCAGCCTTTGCACATGCCCTCTGAATTGCAAAGCGTGCTTGGGCCAAGCGAGGTCTCATACATGCACAAAGTTGGGCAGGTTCCATGGTTGGATGTTCCGCTGACAACAAGCTCCGGCGGGAAGCAGGCTGGCTTTTGGCAGGCGGCTTCATCCGCATAAGCCTGGCTGAGGCTCCCATCCGGGTTCCTCCGAAGAAGCTTGCACCATGCAGGGCAGCCTTCGCAGCCAGCGCATGAAACAGTCAGGTTCGCCCTCACGATTCCGCCCGGTTCATATGCGCATTTGTTCTCTATCGGGAGTTTCAGCTTGCACAAATTATCCTGGCAGGATGAGGCGCAGTCGCTTGCGCAGTCCGTTCTCTGCCGCATTATCTTGCATCCTGGGTTGCATGCTGCGCACAAGGTTGCATTGCATCCTGGCAGGTTCGGAAGGGGGGTTTCCCGGCAGTATTCCGGGCAGCTTGAGCAAGAATCGGGCACCCCTATGAAAAGATCCGATTCGGATGAAAGGTTGGCGCATGCCACAAGCCCAACAAATTCAGGGTTGCCGTCCCCATCAACATCCCCGCTGTTCCAGTTGCTTGCGTTTATTCCTGCACGCATGACTGATGCTGCGCTTGGGAAAGAAACCAGCTCGCCGCCCGGATTCACATAGAAAGCAGCGGGCGGTTTCGCGGTGCATTCCTCAGGGCAGGACGGGTCAGACGGAGTTATTGCCCTCTCGCCATATACGGTCACATTGAGCGTGTACCAGGCAAACGCATATGTCAAAGGATAGACTATGAACAAGGCTATCGCTATGGCAAGGAGGAGCCCGCCAAGCTTACGTGTGAAAAAGAACGTGCGCAGGATTATCCCCAAAAGCAGGAAGACTGGCGCAATGCCGTATGCAATCACATCTATGAAATATATCTGGGCATAGATTCCTGCCATGAGCCTGGAGGCAGTTTCAAAAACAGCCGAGGCCCTTTCCGTCTCAATCGAAACCCCTGCGTTGGGGCGGCTGTTTGTCCCTGCAAAGAGGAACAGCCAATAATTCACATTGACTGAGTACCCTCCGCTGCTGGTCCTGCCCAATTTCACCGCTTCCTTAAGCTGGTTTTTCGAGTATCCTGCTGAAATGTCATAAACCGTTGTCAGGTACTGCTTTGCCGCGCTCACATAGCATGGCTCGCCGGCAACACAGGACACCGGCAGGTCAGCCGCATCTATGGCTCCCCTTGCAACCACGTCGAAAAACCCGATCAGGGCGATTATGCCCATCAAAAGCAAGGCGGACATTATAGCCTGCTCCAGTTCGCTTCTGGCAAATGCCTTGGCTTCCGGGACGTTGAATCCATAGCCGAACATCGCGCCAACCGCTATTATTGCAATTGAGATTGCAAGTCCGATGAATCCGGCAGTCTGCCAGCCATTGAACCAGCCCACCCTATAAATTCCGCTGCCTTCCCCAAGAGGGGCGTTTGGCCCAGGGGCGCTCCCTATCCCGCCTCCGCTTGCAAGCTGCCCGGTTACGGCAACAGGGCCCCCTGGCATACCCGGATTGGCTGGTGCATTCGAGCCAATGACGTATTCTTCTGGCATGTTGGTGCACACACCCGCAATCTGGTTGCATTTTCCATTGTCTTCAACCAAGCCAGCACAGCATGGGTTGGACGGCAAGGAATAGGATTCACCGTAGGATGCGCACGCAGCCGAAAATGGCAGAAGAAGCGAAAAGCATATGAAAATCTTTAGCAAATCCATATCATCACACTGAAGCTGCCTTAAGCGCCTTTGAGAGCGCCATCGTGCAGGTGATTATCACTATCAATACAATGTTCGGTATGAACACAGCCTGGGGGATTGTCGAGCCAATCTGGTAGAACTGCGCCCGCCGCACCTCCTCTCCACCTGTTTTCCCGTCAAGGCCGTATGTGTAGAACGTATTCTCATTGCTGATGAGCACGGGCTGGAGCGTGGCGCGGGTGAATGCCTGGGCGCTCATCACATACATCGCAGGCGCCACAATATAAAGCGCAAAGAAAAGCGCGATTAGCACATTCCCGAAGTCCCTTGTTGGCGGCACGAGCCTCATCACAAACGCGAAAGGCAGAAGAAGGGACGCTCCGAACCATTGTATTGTCTGAAGCAGGTACTTTTGCGCGGTCAGGCTTGCGATGAACGGCAGATACAGGTCGACCACCAGCTCTTTTTGTGCGGATAGCGCCTTGTATCCTGCACGGTTGGAAACCCCGCTTCCGCCGAATGGGGTCATGCCTAAAAATAGTGCCGATGTGGCAGTCATCTGGTTTTCTATGCTGCCCGTGGTGAGGCTGCGTATGACCTCATTCCCGTTTTTTTCAAGGAGGCTGCTCATGTAGGTGTCCGCAGCCCTGAAAGGGTCCGAACCAGCATATGCTGCGGATATCGAACACGAAGCGGTGAAAAACACCAGGAGACCGATGAACAGCAACACTGTGATGAGCAGATTCTGCGCTTCATCCTTTGCCCAAGTCGAGGCTTTCGCATCCTCCTTCAGCTTTCCATACATGTATATTAGCGATATCGAGAGCGCAACCAGGGAAAACGACAAGGTTATGAATGAAGTGGCATCTCCGCAACCGTCAAATTCAGCTACAGAGCACACATTCTGGTACCCAGCCCCATTAGGGCAGATGGCAGAAACGCTGGCTGCAAGGAACGACAGCGCCAGGATTAACACATTTTTTTTCATATCAAACCAACTTCGAAAGTCCGTAAAGCTGGGTTTCGCCCCCGAAACTTGCCGCAAGGTTTCTTATCATGGGCATTGTGATTATAAGCGGGATTAAGAAAACCACGAGCGAAAGCACTGAATATTTTGCCACCGCCGGAAGGGCGTATTGCTGAAGGGGGTCGAAGAAGTTGCTGGCAATCTCGTTTGGGGCCAATTTTCCGGCATAGCCAAGCAGGAAGGGGAACATAATCAGCCCGAAAGTGGCCTTTAGTATCGGATACACAAAGAAAACAATGTTCCTGCAGGTTTCCCAGCAGCTAGCATATGCCGGTCCGCAAAGTACGGCAAGAGGGGTGCATATTGTCAGCGTCCAACCTACTTCGCCGCCTATTACGGGCAGTGGGCTTTGCAGGAACATCTGGACATATGTATTGCAGACAACGCTGCTCAACGGCGGGTTTCCAGGAGGATTATCGACTTTTATTTTGCTCACGCCATTCATCATCTCCCCGGAATAAACACCATATATCTCCTTTGAAACTATGTATGACGCAGGGTAGATTACCGCGGTTGCTATCACCGCGGCAAGCACCAGCCCGCCTATTTTTCTAGTCAGGGAAAAGGAGCGGAGGACTATCCCGACGGGTAGCATCACGATGGAAGCTGACCTGAAGAAACCCAGGAACGAATACTGCGCCGCAGCCAGCAGCATGAATCCCGAGACAGTGTCTACCCCCTGCCCTATCTGCGCCACCAGGCCAGAGATTCCTGATGCTGGCGATTCCGATACACTTGCGCTGAATATTCCGATGCTTATTCCGGCGGTATACGAGTAAGATTCAACGCGGGCGGTGTCAAAGTAAAAATTTGCAAGCGCAAGATATATCTCGCGCCCGTTTCCGTAAACAGTGGTTCTGAGGAAATCCTGCGCAACACCGGCAACTTCCGTGGCACCCCCTTCCCCGCTCAGGAATTGCGCTGCAGAGTTTACGCTTGCTATAAGCGCGATGCAGAAGACGGCTATCACCACTGCTGCCGCAAGCTCGCCAATCTCGATTTTGACCCATGCCTCCAGCATCTGTATCCCGAAGAGCTTTGCCGCCATGTATGCAAGCCCGATGAAGGTTGCCGAAACCGCGACTGCAAGAACAATCCAAACGTATTCATCCGTTCCTTCAGGAGGCGGCGGAGGGGGGGGCGGCGGAGGAGGGATGAAAACCTCGACCGAATTCGAGTATGCCTCCATGTTGCAATTGCCATTGCCATCACACGCCTTCACGCTTAGGGAAATCAAATCCAGCGGCTCACAACCAGCCACACCCTCGCAAGTGAAGGTTCCGGGTGAGCCGCTCCACGCACCGGCATAATTCCAGTTTTCGCCCGGGTGTTTCCACCTCCAGCGGTATCTCAAGGCGACCGTGTCGCCATCAGGGTCTTCCGGAACCTGCAAACCAGGGCAGTTGGTGCAGCTAACCGGCTCATCCTCTTCAGGCGCCGGCGGGGCGATTGCGGGCGACTGCGGCATTTCAGCCGGAGGCTGGTTTGGCAGTATTATTATCTCCCCAATGTCCCCATTATAGTTTGAGCGGCCGGTGGTGACGGTTCTTGTCGTTCCATCACTGCAGTGGCCTTGTGCTTGGCACCTGTGGGCGATTATCAATGTCATCTTGCTTCCATTTACGCACGATGAGGGAGTAGACCCGGGCTGGCACTGGTAAGTCACATCTGCAAAATCGTCAATGTAAGTTTGGACATATATGGGGGCGTTGTAGCCTGAAGGCTTGCTCGCGTTATATCTATAGTAATACCAATGGGCACGCCTTTCAGTCTCAACAGAATCGCATGTGGCGGTATATCCCGATTGGGCAGTCCCTGTGCAGGTGCAGGATACTTCCGCCATGCTTCCGCAGTTTTCACATTCGAAAAAACCGCTCGGGCTTGTCTGATTTCCGCTTCCATAACTTGGAATCAGGTTTAGTTCCGATGGGATGGGTTGGGACATGGTGAGGGCAAACAAGCATCGTGCGCCTCCCCCCTGGCCGCCCTCTCCATCATCATCATAATTATTTTCCTGTTCTGTACCAGCACACCAACTGCATTCAACTGCAAAATGGGCGGCTGTGAAGAAAAGCAGAACCAACACAATCGCTGGCAATAGCCTTGAAAAACGCATGGCGAATTCGCAAGTTACGCCCATGTTGCCCCCCCTATGGCCTGAATACTGGCATCTTTGCCAAATGTCGACGAAGGAATCAGCGCAAACGGAAACTGGATTGCTCCCCTAGAAGCAGGGCGGCTTGCGCTCACTTGACCTGCAAGATTCATTAACACAAACAGTAGAGAAACCTTTCTCTCCCCCCACAGCATACCTTCAATTCTCTAACGAGATTTATAATGCTTTTGAGGTCGCTACGGCGGAAGTTTTCCGCTCACTTTCCAAACGACGGGAAGTAGCTTGCATAGGGCAGAAGCGAGATTATCGCCGCGCCAAGCGCCCCTGGCAGGATTAGCCAGGGGGTAAAGCCGCCCAAGCCTGCGCTTCCGAAAATAAGGAGCAGGAAGAAGAGGGCTGCATAGGCAAGGTAGCTTTTGCGCTTTTTGCCAAACGCCTCCCCTCTTCTTGCGCATTCCTGAAAGCACCCTTTGCATGAAATAGTATGCCTTTCCGGCAGTTTCAGAGCCTGCCGCAGCCTTCTTGCAGTGCGAATCTCAAAGTCCTGCCTCGCAGGCGCGCCTGAAGTTTCCTTTCCGCACAGTATGCAAACGCCGCGCTCCCCTTCGACTTCCCGCCTGTTTTTCGCCTTTTGCATGGAAGCATTTTCCCATCTCGGCTTTTAAACCTGCGGATTCCTAAAACACGAGTCATAAGGTGCGACGAACCCGCGACTAGCGTCGCGGGCATGCCTCATCTTATAGAAAAAAAATGCAACTAGCCCATTATGGAATAAACGGGCATGGTCGCACCTTACGAGTGATTTTCATGGCAGATGACGAAGAAACGGACATCCATACGCACGAGCATTACCACGGCGAGGACGAGCCTACTCCGGAGGAAATAGCCAAGATGCGCGAGAACTTCGAGAAGGCGGGCAAGATGACCGCATCCGTCCTAAAGGAAGTGCCCAAGCTGGTGCTTCCCGGCGAGTCGCTTTACGACATAGTGGAATCATTGGAGAAGATGATTTTGGACACTGGCGGAAAGCCCGCGTTCCCTGCGAACATATCGATAAACGACATTGCCGCGCATTACACCCCTGAAAAGGACAACCAGGTGCTCATAGGCGAAACCGACGTGGTGAAGATTGACCTCGGAGTCCATGTGGACGGTTGCATAGGCGACTCGGCGGTGACTATCGACTTGTCAAACGAGCAGGGGAAGCTCCTTGAGGCATCGCAATCCGCGCTTTCCGCAGCAATAGCCTCCATCCGCCCGGGCATGAAAACAGGAGAAATAGGCGCAATAATAGAGAAGGAGATAACCTCACGCGGCTTTAAGCCGATTGAAAACCTGACCGGGCACCAGATAGCGCCATACCAGCTCCATGCGGGAGAGGAAATACCGAACATCGCATCCTCCGCTTCCTATGAATTGCAGGAAGGCGACTATTTCGCAATCGAGCCTTTCGCATCCGCGGGCTCAGGCAGGGTGTCCGACACCTCGCAGGTGGAGATATTTTCGCTTCAGGCAGCGCCGAAGCTCCGCATGAAGTACTCGCGCGAGCTTTTGGCGCACATAATACGGAACTATTTCTCGCTTCC
>Ga0265297_10005606_pt1 | contig 18965 bp, 25 predicted proteins | sample Munlanlwell13791_FD_192502 | JGI IMG/M metagenome (GOLD analysis project Ga0265297, IMG submission 192502) | Leachate microbial communities from a municipal landfill in Southern Ontario, Canada - Leachate well 137-91 | ecosystem: Engineered > Solid waste > Landfill > Unclassified | place...
CAGCTGCGCCGCACACGCTATAAAATTAGCAAGAAGGCAGCCGGCCAAGGCTGCCGCCCAGCGAGGCTTCTGCCTACAGAAGCCGAGCGGTGGAATGGGAAATGTGGGAGCGCCCCCCAGGGCGCGGTGCATTATAGATGTTTCCTTAGAGACCAGGCTTTACCCGGTATTAGAAACAAAAACGACAAGAGGCGGAGAAGAGCTTGGATATAGCGGGAGAGAGGTTCTTTCCGGGAAAAATTTTGTTTGGTGGGCGCGGGGCATTTTAGATGTTTCCTTATGAACCGGATTCTTTATTAATATAGGGATAATATTGCAATAAGCGCATGGGTTGGTTTCTCTATATAGTCAAATGCCGGGATGCCTCTCTTTATACCGGTATTACGACGGATATTTCACGCCGCGTTAAAGAGCATAATTCCAGAAGAGGGGCGTTTTATACCAAGAACAAGACCCCCGTAAAGCTGGTGCATCAGGAGGAGATGATGAACCAGTCTGCGGCGCGCAGGAGAGAAGCCCAAATCAAGCGGTTAACCAGGAAGCAGAAATTGGAATTGATTGGTATGCCATAAGGAGGTAGCTATGAAAATATCTATCAAACAAATAGTGGGCGTAGTCAGCATAGGAGTCATTGCGGCAGTTATTGCCGGTTGCGCAACAACCGAGCAGGTGCCGAATGTCAGGATGTCGGGATTCTTGAGCGATTACTCGCAGTTGCATCGTGGGAAGAGCGGGCAGGCTGAGTTTACGTATCTGGACCACAGCGTGGATTTAAATAAGTATCAGAAGGTTATGCTTGATCCGGTGCAGCTCTGGGCTGCCGATAACGAGAAATCCGCTCTAAGCAGGCTCTCCAAGGAAGACCAGCAGTTGTTGGTGAATTATCTTTACGTTGCGCTTCGCGATGCGCTTCAGAGGGATTATACTGTTGTTGATGAGCCGGGCCCTGATGTGATGCGGGTCAGATGCGCCATAACAGAGGCCAGGGCAACGAGCCCTGTTAAAGATGTGATTTCAACTGTTACGCCTGCCGGGCTGGGGTTAAGTTACGCCAAGCGCCTGGTGCTTGGGACGCACAGCGGCGTTGGGGTGGTAAGCGTGGAAGGGGAGTTGTCGGATAGTATTAGCGGCCATCGCATTGCTGCCGTAGTGGACAGGCGCGCCGGCACCAAATCAATAACCAGCAAACCGACCCGCTGGGGAGACGTGCAGGATGCCTTTAATTTCTGGGCACGCCGGATGCAAACCAACCTGGCTGTAATCAGGGCGTCTAAGGCTGAAACAAAGTGATTTTTGTTTGCGAGAACTTTTGCAATAAAGATATCGCATGAAGAAGGGGGATGGATATGGCGACGATTTTAATCGTGGATGATGACCCGAAAGAACGCGAGCTCTACCAGGATATTCTATTGAGCCAGGGTTTTAATATCCTGGTTGCCGATAACGGCGAAGACGGCTTGAGGCTGGCAATCGATAATAAGCCGGACCTCATACTCCTTGATGTGATGATGCCGAAGAAGAAAGGCAGCGAGGTGTCCAAGGAGTTATCGGAGAACGGCAGGACCAAGAATATCCCGGTAATGTATCTTACAAGTATAATCACCGAGGAGGAGGTTAACTCGCAGCATGGGGTAATCTCCGGGAGGTTTATCGTATCCAAGTCCTCCGGCCGGGAGGAATTCTTAAAGAGGGTAAACGACATCCTGACTTACGGGCGCAGGTAGCGCGGCAGGCAGAAGAAGGAAATATGCGCGTACAAACAAAAATAATATTACTACTGTTTTCTACTGTTATAGTGTTCGTTTCTTTCGGCCTCCTGCAAAGGGTTTTTGAGAAGCAGAGGCTGGTTGCCTTATTCTCCAATGAGGAGAAGGAAATCCAGCTGATTTTTGAGAAGGTGCTGGAGCTTAAAGGAAAAACGCTAAAGACCTTAGCCTATGATTACACCTATTGGGATGAAATGGCCGAATTCGCAGACAACAAGGATAAGAAATGGGCTGCGGAGAATATTGATACCGCTTTGTCATCCTTTAATGCTAATGCTGTATGGGTCTACGGCATTGACGGTTCTCTTGTATATTCAGTAGATAATATCGGAGTGCCGGGCTTCAAAGATCTGCCTTTACCCAAAGAGAGAATAAGCAGCCTTTTTGCCAAAGAGCCCTTCTGCCATTTTTATATCAAAACCCCGGGAGGTATCCTTGAAATCCGCGGTGCCACCATCCATCCGAGTAAGGATGTGGATAGGAAGACCGCAGCCCAGGGGTATTTTTTCGCCGGCCGCCTTTGGAGTAAAGGTTATATTGATGAAATTGCCGCTTTATGCGGATACAACATAACCTTAACCGCGTTTCCTAGCGATAATGATTCTTTGGTTGTCTCAGACCCGGAAAAGGGCATAATTACTTTTAGCAGGACGCTTGTGGGCCCGGATGAAAAGCCGGCGTTTAAGATAACTGCCTGGAAGGAATCCCAGCTCATTAGGAATTTTAACCGTAATTACAAGAGATTCTTTCTTATCATGACGGCGTCTATGCTGATATTCCTGGCTATTTTCATATTCCTGCTGACCAGATGGGTCAAGACTCCGCTTCAGCTGATATCCGGGGTTTTAAAAGACGAGACTACCGAGTCTGCGGCTTCGCTGGAGAAAGACAAAAACGAGTTCGGCGATATCATCCGCATAATCAGCCGTTTCTTTGAGCAGAAACGTGAGCTTGAGAAGGCAAAAATCCAGGCAGATGCCGCCAGCCGCGCAAAATCAGATTTTCTGGCTAACATGTCCCATGAGTTAAGGACTCCGCTTAATGCCATTATCGGTTTTGCCGAATTGCTGCAGGATGAGTTTTTCGGACAGTTGAACGAAAAGCAGAAAAAATACGTGGATAACATCCACACCAGCGGAAGGCACCTCTTGGGCCTGATTAATGATATCCTGGACCTTTCCAAGGTAGAAGCGGGAAAAATGGAGCTTGAGACAGAAAACCTCTCTTTGAAAAAGGATATTCTGGAGCCGTCGCTTGTCCTTCTGCAGGAGAAGGCCCTTAAGCACGGCATAAAACTTTCCTTGGAGGTTGAGCCGGAGGCGGATATCAATATGCCGGCAGACCCCAAGAAGCTTAAACAAATAATGTTTAACCTTTTAAGCAATGCCGTGAAGTTCACCCCTAGCGGAGGAAGCGTTACTGTAAATGCAAAACGCTCTAAGAGCATTCCTCTAGCTATGCAGAAGGCAGATATGCCTGAGGCAGGGGATTTTGTAGAAATCTCCGTAAAAGACACCGGTATCGGGATAAAGCCGGAGGACCTTTCAAAGCTATTTCAAACCTTTAGCCAGATTGAGTCCGTTTATTCCAAGACTGTGGAAGGCACTGGCCTGGGCCTTGCCCTGACCAGGAAACTGGTTGAGCTGCACGGAGGAAGGATCTGGGTAGAGAGTGAATTCAATAAAGGCTCAAAGTTCACCTTTATAATACCGCTTAAGGCATAACGCGATGGCTAAGAAAATACTCATTATGGATGATAATGAGGATAACCGTTTGTTGATGTCGGATATCCTGCAATACCGCGGCTATGAAATCCTGGAGGCGGATGACGGGGAAAAGGGGATAGGCATGGCGCGCGAGTTCAAGCCAGACCTTATACTGCTGGATATGCAGATGCCGGGGATGGACGGGTTTTCCGCGGTAAAGATGCTTAAAAGCGACCCCCTGACTAAAGACATAAAGGTGATTGCAGTAACGAGCCTTGCCATGAAAGGGGACAGGGAGAAGATAATTTCCTTGGGGGTGGACGAGTACGTCCCCAAGCCGATAGACACCAGGCAGTTTCCTGTTTTGGTTGAGAAGCATATCGGCAAGGCTTAAGGATGTTTCTCCTGCGGTTTAGGTTTTTGGCTTGACATTGCTTTTTTACGTGATACACTGAGGCTAATAATTCACAATTTGGGAACAAGGTTGTGCTTAACATGGGAAACCATGATAGCGCTACGGAGATTGCGTAAGAGGCAACTGCCTTATCGGCTAAAAAGGGCAGTTGCCTCTTATTTTTTATATAGTCCGTTATTATAAGAAACAATTTCAGCAAAGGAGGGGCTATGCGCGCAGTAAGGTGCCTTACAGCTTTATTTCTTGTTTTTAGTCTTGCGGGTTGTTTCTGTCGCGGCTATAACATGATAAATACCTCCGAGGGGATGGTGGCATGTCCCAAGTGCTGCCCGTTGGTAACGTATTCCGGGACATCCGTTTCCGTAAAAGGGGTTGACCTGGGGATGTCTAAGGTACCCGTAAAAATCGGCGAGATAACTGTTGAGCCGAAGACAATCCAGACAGCCGGCGATATTGTCCAGGCCCTGGATAACCGCCGTATCGCGCTATGCGAGTTACTCCCCACTTATGCTACGACTTCTAAAGCGAAACTTCTTGAGGCGCTTGATGCGATGCGGGAAAAAGAAGAGATACTTACGCAGTTTGTTGTGATAGTGAATTCAAAAGACGGGACTGCCATTGGGAAATTCGTCGATTATTATTTCCCGCAGGTTCAGAAACTCAATGCTGGTACGGGGGTCGGCGTGAAGGCATTATCGGTCAAATCGCAGGAGAAACTTACGGAGCCGTCGGACGGCATCAAAGTCGCTCCTTTAAAGGCATTACTGCAATAAAGCCATAAGTAATTTTGAATTGTCGCAATAGGGGGCGGGTCCCGCCAGGCGGGATGCCGCAGCGAGATCCGCCCTACTAAAGTTGAGATTTCCATTCTATTAAGCGCTGATAGCGTCTTCTAACCCTAAATAGCCGCGTGTTGAGCCAGCCTCTTGGGTTGTATTTCTAATTTCTAATGTTATAATAAAGGAACTATTAGGCATATAGATATTCCGTCATGGCAAAAGTCGCTAAAAGGATGCGTAGGTTCGCAAGGTATATAAAACGCGCCAAAGGACTGGGCGCAAAAGAGGCAAAAACCATTTCCGTAAAGACTATTGTTGCCGCGGAATGGGTAAGGATGAAATGCCAGTTTGGATGCGATGGGTTCGGCCAGTCCCTGACCTGCCCTCCTTATTCTCCTATGCCCGATTTTACCCGCCGGATGTTATCTTATTATAAACATGCGCTTCTTATCCATGGCGATGAATATGCTGATATCCATTCCATTATCCCGAGATTAGAGCGCGAGATGTTTCTGGATGGTTATTACAAGGCGTTCGGTATGGGGGCAGGCCCCTGCAATCTTTGCGCAAGATGCGCCAAGTCCTGCCGCCATCCGGATAAAACAAGGCCTTCCCTGGAGGCCTGCGGGATAGATGTATATTCTACCGTGAGGGCTAACGGTTTCCCGATTAAAGTGCTTAAGACAGAGGGCTGCAGCGGAAATTATTACGGGATAGTGTTGATTGAATAACGGAGTTTGCCTCCAGGAGGATGAAGGCAGGGCAAGAGTAATCCCGGGGTTGCTAACCTTCGCTTTTAGCAAGGGCGAAGGTTTATTTTTGTAGCGGCTATTTTATGATAAGAGGAAAAGATAGATGGCGCTTTTAGTAAGGTACGGGGTTTTTAATACGATTCTGCGCATGGCTGTGCCGATGCTGGCAGGGACGTTTGCCTTGAACGCCTATAACCTCACCGATACCTGGTTTGTTTCGCGCCTGGGTACCGATGCCCTGGCTGCGATGTCCTTTACGTTCCCGGTTGTGATGCTTTTAGGGTTTGTCATGCGCGGGGTAGGGACCGGGGCCATGACCGTGGTGGCGCACGCCCTGGGAAGAGGCAAGCAGCAGACCGCAGCCCGCATCACCACGCACGCCGTCTTTCTGTCTTCGAGCATAGCGCTATGCCTTACAGTAGCCGGTTTCCTGACCGTAAGGCCGCTTTTCGCGCGCCTGGGCGCTTCAGGAGAGGTCCTTTTTCTTACGCAGCAATATATGCGGATATGGTATGGCGGTTTAGTTATCTGGGTTATCCAGATGATGTTTGCCGATATTATTATCGGTACGGGCAACACCAAGGCAGTAAGTTTGCTGATGGTCGGCGGAACGCTCCTAAACTTTATTCTTGACCCTGTGATGATATTCGGGTTGCTGGGGTTCCCGAGGATGGGGATACGGGGCGCGGCCCTGGCAACGGTTATCTCCCAGGCAATAGTATTGGCTGCGGCATTCTATTTCGTCCATAAGAGGTACCGCCTGATTATTTTTGTTTCGCATTCTCGGCTGCGCATCATTTCTTCCTGGCGCAGGATATTGCGCATCGGCATACCCGCTACTTTAAGCTCTGTCTTGACGCCGCTTTCTGCGGCCGTCGTTATCAAGATATCCTCGGATTTCGGGCATGCCGCCGTTGCCGCTATCGGGGTTGCCAGCCGCATCGAGATGTTCGCTTTTATGGTCCCCATGACAGTGGGCATGTCGCTTGTCCCGTTCGTTGCGCAGAATTACGGGGCAGGTCGGCTTGACCGGATTATTACCGTGCGGCGAGGCGCGATGCTGTTCGCCTTGATATTCGGTTTTATCATCGCCGGCGTATTTTTATTCATTGCGCGGCCGCTTGGGATGCTATTTTCTTCTGACCCCGAGGTAATAAACGTCCTGGCCCGCTACATATACGTTACCTGCTTTGGCTATGGGTTCCTGGAGGTGCACCGCTATGCCGGTTTCTGCATGATAGGAATCCATCGTCCGGTTGCCTCCGCTTTCTTGAACACGATCCGCGTGATTATATTAATGATACCCCTGGCGTATTTTGGCGCAAAGATATTCGGCATATACGGGATCTTCTGGGGGAGGCTGATAACGGATGTGTGTTCGGGGGTGATAGGAGCTGCCTGGACCAGGAGAATACTTAAGAAGGCCTCCCTGAGGATTTTATAGATTGCCAAGTCGTATCCACTGGTGTTAAAATTAAAGATATGAAAAGCAAGGTGTACTTTATACCGGTAAAGGACGCGGACGATATCCCGGCCGTAAACAGGCAACTCGTTAAGCTGCTTAAAGAAAGCAGGATTTTGGATTTTATCGGCAGGTCCGATAAGGTCGCGGTCAAACTGCATTTTGGCGAGGAGGGTAACACCGGATTTGTCAGGCCGCAGCACGTGCGCGTAATCAGCGAGGAAATCCTTAGCAGGGGAGGGAGCGCGTTACTCTCTGACGCAAATACGCTTTATAGGGGGAGGCGCCTGAACTCCGGGGACCATTTGGCCCTTGCCCATGAACACGGTTTTACCAGGGAAGCGGCCGGCCTGGATATATTTATCCCGGACGAGAACAGAAAAGAAGACAAGATTGATGTCGCGATAGACCGGAAATTCATCAAGACCGCCAAGGTGGCGAGGTTTTTTGTTGAGGCAGACGCTATCGTAACCATCAGCCATTTTAAAGGTCATATCCTGACCGGATTTGGAGGGGCGTTGAAGAATATCGGGATGGGGTGCGCTACTAGGGACGGCAAGCTCGCCCAGCATTGCGATGTTTCTCCTGTTGTCTATACCGATAAGTGCATAGGTTGCGGGGAATGCGGGACAGTCTGCCCGGTGGGCGCAATCCGCGTTGAAAATAAAAAGGCGATAATTGAGAAGCCAAAATGCATCGGATGCGCAAGCTGCATGGCGGCCTGTCCTACCATGGCGATGTTCATAGACGTTGAATCAGGGGATAAGACCCAGTATAAGATAGGGGAGTATGCCCTGGCAGTGCTTAAGGACAAGAAGGCAAATTCAGGTTTTATTAATTTTGCAGTGCGCATAAGCCAGGAGTGCGATTGCTGGGGGCTGGAGAACCCGCGTATTGCCCCCGACGTCGGGATACTGGCTTCGCTTGACCCGGTAAGCGTTGACAAGGCAAGTTACGACGCGGTAAACAGGGCCTGCGGAAAGGATATTTTTAGAGAGACCCATCCGAAGCAGGATGGCGTCAAGCTATTAGAGTATGCCCAGGAGATCGGGCTGGGCAGCCTGGATTATGAATTGATAGAATTATCTTAAGAGCGGCCAATAAAAATAATCCTTGACAGAACGGCCGCCATCAGGTATATTAGTAATGAAAACCATTACCATTAAGTAGTGAATAAAGCGAATATGATGCATAGGAACAGGTGCAGGGGCGGAGGGTGGTGGCAGGGGAAATTCAGAGGCTGCGGATACAGGCTCACCGCAGGCCGGGAGGCTATCCTTGATATACTCTCTAAGACCGAAGGCCACCTGAGCGCCGAGGATATTTATATGAAGATCCACCCCAAATACCCTAACGTAGGCCTTACTACGGTTTACAGGACCCTGGACGTTTTATCGCATCTGGGGATGGTCTATAAGCTTGATTTCGGCGACGGGAGGGCGCGTTACGAATTAGCGGAAGGTCCCAAGGGCGCGCATCATCACCATCATCTGGTTTGTACCTCCTGCGGCAAGGTAATAGATTATACGGATTTTATAGACGATGAGGTTGAGCTTTTAAGGGAAACCGAGAAGGGCCTGGGCTCCAAATACAATTTTAAAATTACCAACCACCTGATACAGTTTTACGGGTTGTGCGATAAATGCAGCGCAAGGAAGTAGGCGCTATATTTTTTTTCTCTGATAATGGAAATAATTTTCAATAACAAGAAGGAGGTGCAATATGCCTGGTTTTGACACAACAGGACCGAGAGGGCAGGGACCGATGACAGGAGGCGCAAGGGGTTATTGTGCTATGGCTGTTGCCGGAGCAGGCAGGGCTTACCCCAGGGGATCTTACGGAAGGGGAGGCGCGAGAGGCAGGAGGAACCGCTATTATGCTACAGGCCTTCCCGGATGGGTAAGGGCAGAGCAAGGGATGCAGGCCTTCGGAGGTTTTGCAGGCCCGGCTGCTGGCGAGGATGAGATGGGGATCCTTAAAGGGCAGGCTGAGATGCTCAGGCAGGAGCTTCAGGATATTCAGGCGCGCATCGAGGCGCTGGAGAGCGCTAAGAAAAGCGATTTAAAATAACGGAACTTTATTACAACGAAAGGAAGGCATAGGACATGAAGCTCGGAATAGTGTTAGAGGATGAGAATGGCGTGCACGGCAATGTCTGTGCGCACTTCGGCCAGTGCAGGTATTTCCTCCTGGCGGACATTGATAAGGATAACAAGAAAATCCTGCACACGCGCATTGTCCCCAATACCGCCCAGCACGGGGTAGGGGGGTGTGTTGCGGTTGACGAGATATTAAGGTATAACGTAACGCACGTTATCGCCGGAGGCATGGGCATGGGCGCGCAGCAGAAGTTTGCCCAGGCCGGGGTCGAGGTATTCGGTTATTCCGGCAAGGTCAAGGACGCGCTCGATGATTTTATGAATAATGCCCTGGGCGGACTTGACGCCTGCCGCCACCACGGAAACGGCGGGGAGTGCCATTAAGAGAGGGGCTTGGAATGAAGATATGCATTACTTCAACGGGAAATACCCTGGATTCCGCGGTTGACCCCCGCTTTGGAAGATGCTGGAACTTTATTTTTTTTGACACCGAAAGCGGCAACTTTGATGCAGAGGAGAACCCTAATTATCAGTTGCAGGGCGGAGCAGGCATACAGTCAGGGCAGTTAGTTGCGTCCAGAGGAGCCAAGGCGGTGCTTACGGGAAACATCGGACCGAACGCGCACCAGGTCCTGAGGGCAGCCGGGATAAGCGTGTTTACCGGCGTCTCGGGAACAGTAAAAGATGCAATCGAGGGGTATAAAAACAATAGCTACAGCGCGGCAGATTCTCCGAGCGTCGGCTCAAAATTCGGAATGCCGAATAAGTAGGAGGAAAAATGGGGACAAAGGCGAGAGAATTGGTAGGGGCAAATGTAAAAAAGATGGTTACTTTATTGAATAAGGCGTTTGCTGATGAGTGGCTGGCGTATTATCAATACTGGGTGGGCGCAAAGGTAGCGCGCGGCCAGATGCGTACGGCAGTAACCTCGGAACTCGAGGAGCACGCCGCAGACGAGCTCAAGCACGCCGGGATGCTTACGGAGAGGATTATCCAGCTCGGAGGGACCCCGATCTTAAGGCCGGAGGAGTGGTATAAACAGACAAATTGCGGCTATGACGCGCCTGAAGACCCTTCGGTAAAAACGCTCCTTAAACAGAACGTCAAGGGGGAGCAGTGCGCCATAGACGTTTACAGGAAGCTTGCCGAAGAAGCCAAGGGAACCGACGCGATCACATATCATCTCGCCCTTGAGATCATGGAGGATGAGGTAGAGCACGAAGAGGATTTAGAGGCGCTGCTTGAGGATATGTCGCAAGGTTAGACGATTTTGGATAAAGAGATATCAGGATACCATAAAAGTTATTTAGAGCGCCGCGCCTTATACAAGAGTTTCGGTTACGACATAGATAAAGAGAGAAGGTTTATCCTCAAACAGGCAATGCCTCTTAGGGGAAGGATCCTGGAAGCCGGAACAGGCAAGGGGCATTTTGCGCTTACTCTGGCTAAGGCAGGGTATTCTTTTGTTACCTTTGACATATCCCCCGATGAGCAGCGTTTCGCGAAACTAATCATCGCGCATGCGGGCCTCAAGAAACAGGTGGATTTCAGGATAGAAAACGCAGAGCGCACGAGTTTTGCCTCCGGAAGCTTTGATGCGATATTCCTGGTAAATGTCCTGCACCACCTTTCTAACCCCTACCTGGTTATAGACGAGCTTATCCGGATACTCTCCCCAAAGGGAAAACTCATACTGGCTGATTTCAGCGAAGAGGGCCTCAGGGTGATGGATAAAATCCACAGCCTCAAAGGCGATACGCACGAGGCCGGAGAGATTAGCCTTGCGCAGGCAGAAGAGTACCTCCTTAGAAAGGGCTTTTCAACCAAGAGGTCCCAAACAATGCATCAGTACGTCCTCGTCTCTAGAAGAAAAATACCCGGCAGATGATCATCTCAATAGCAAGCGGAAAAGGAGGCACGGGGAAGACTACTGTTGCAGCCAACCTTGCACTGTCGCTCGATAATGCCCAGGTTATTGACTGCGATGTAGAGGAGCCCAACGCGCACCTTTTTCTTAAGCCGATTATAAGCGAAAAAGAGAAGGCGTTTATCCCGGTTCCTGAGGCGGATAAAGGAAAATGCAATTATTGCGGCGCCTGCAGCCGGGTTTGCGCGTTTGGCGCTATTGCGGTGCTGCCGGAGAGTAAAGGGATTAAGGGCAGCATATTGATATTCCCGAATCTTTGTCATGGCTGCGGCGCATGCAAATTGCTCTGCCCGCAAGGCGCGATAAAAGAGATTGACAGGCAGATAGGCGTGGTTGAGGCAGGGGGAAGAGGCAGCGTCCGTTTCGTGCACGGCAGGCTCAATATAGGAGAAGCGATGTCTCCTCCTTTGATACGCCAGGTGAAAAAGCGCATTGACGCATCCGGGACGGTGATTATTGACGCGCCGCCAGGAACGTCCTGCCCGGTAATCACGGCAGTTAAAGGAAGCAACTTCTGCGTATTGGTGACTGAGCCGACGCCATTCGGCTTAAACGACCTGGTCCTGGCTGTTGAGGTGATGCGGGAGATCAAGATTCCTTTCGGGGTAGTCATCAACCGTTTTGATATCGGAGACGGCAAGGTAGAGCAATATTGCGGCAATGAGAAGATCCGGGTGTTGATGAAGATTCCTTTTAGCAGGGAGATTGCAGCCGCTTATTCGGAAGGGGTCCCCATAGTGGAAAAAGACCCCTCCTACCGGGATAAATTTATTAAGCTCTATACGGATATCTGCGGGATTAAGAATGAGACAGATAGCAGTAATTAGCGGCAAAGGCGGCACCGGCAAGACCGTTGTTGCCGCCTCATTCGCTGCCCTGGCTAAAAACAAGGTAATGGTTGACTGCGACGTGGACGCCGCAGACCTGCACATCCTGTTGGACCCTGCTGTTAAAGAGCGCCGCGAGTTTAGGAGCGGGAAGACTGCGGTAATCAACAAAGAGCTTTGCAACGCATGCGGAAGGTGCGTTTCTCTCTGTAGGTTCAAGGCCATAAAAGAGGATTTTACGGTTGAGGATTTTTCCTGCGAGGGGTGCGCCTTGTGCAGCCGGGTATGCCCGGTCGGGGCCATACGCATGGAGGAGAACGTCGCAGGGGAGTGGTTTGTTTCGGATACCGCATACGGCCCGTTCGTGCACGCCAGGCTCGGAGCTGCCCAGGAGAATTCAGGTAAGCTGGTTTCCAAAATCAGGGAGGTTGCCAGGGCCCTGGCAGAGAAACAGTCTTTGGATTACGTGATTATTGACGGCCCCCCGGGGATAGGATGCCCTGTGATTGCGTCTTTATCAGGCGTTGACTGCGCGCTTATCGTGACAGAGCCGACGCTTTCCGGGCTGCATGACGCAGGGCGCGTTATGGAAGTTGCGGGGCATTTTAAGATTCCGATGAAGGTAGTCGTTAATAAATATGACTTAAATCCCGCAATCACCTCCAGGATTGAGGATTTCTGCCGCAGCCGCAGCGTCCCTGTTATCGGAAGAATCGTCTTTGACGCGGGAGTAGTCAGGGCGCTGGTGCAAAGGAAGAACATTATTGAGTCCGGGGATTGCGCGGCAGCAGATGAATTACGGAAGATCTGGGGAATTCTTTGCAGGAGGAAATGATGGAAGCCGATAACAGTGATAGCCTTGCGGATTATCCGCAGGAAGTAGCAGAGCTGATAAACGACCGGAGGTATTTCGGGAGAATGAATGACCCCGTGAGTTCTTCTTATCTGGAGGGGCCCTGCGGAGACGCAATGGAGTTTTACCTGGTGATTGAGGGCGGGAAAATATCCGGGATTAAATATTATACCGACGGCTGCTCTGCCACGCGCGCCTGCGCAGCGATGGTGGCTAAGTTAGCGGATGGCAAAGATATAAAGGAGGCGCTTTCGATTTCTGCGGGCGAGGTAATTGCCGGGCTTCAAGGGCTTCCTGAGGATCACCTGCACTGTTCAATACTGGCGGTAAGCACTTTATACAGGGCTATCGCAGATTACCTTCTGCGGTTATAATAATAGAGGCAAGGAACATGCCGATATACGAATATAGATGCAGGGAATGCGGGAAAACCAATGAATTTCTGGTAGGCGTCGGAAGCGATAAGGCAGAGATTAGATGCAGTTTTTGTAAAAGCACTAAATTGGATAAGCTCTTTTCCGGGGCATTTATCCCCGCCGCAGGCAGCATAATCGGCTCGCAGTCAGGCAAGACCTGTTGCGGCAGGGCCGAAAGGTGCCAGAAACCGCCGTGTTCCGAAGGCGGCTCCTGCAGAAGGTAAGGCGCATAAATAAGGCAGGGCGGATGTTATGAGAATAAAACTGATAGCCAGCGGTTCAAGCAAGTGGCAGAGGTTTATGCGCAGGTGGGGGATTTCATTTTTGCTCGGCGAAGACGTAATTTTCGACACCTTCGGCTCGCCGGCCGTGTTTTTAAAGAATATGCGCAGGTTTAATGTTTCTCCTTCCGGCATCAGGCACATTGTTCTCTCGCACGAGGACTGGGACCATACCGGCGGATTATGGCGCATTCTGCCGGGGCGTCGCGATATCAGTGTGTATGTTTGCGCGTCATTCAGGCAGGAACTAAAAGACAGGATTGTCGTAGCAGGAGCCCGGATTGTTGAGACCGGAGGACCGACGCAGATTAGCGGCGATATCTACTCTACGGGAGAACTCTGCTATGAGTCCGGCAAAGGCATGCTGCGCGAGCAGTCTCTCATAATCAAGACGACAGGGGGCCTGGCCTTGGTGTGCGGGTGCGCGCATCCGGGGCTTATGAATATCATAAGGCGCGCAAGGGATGAATTCCAGAGCGAGGTAACTTGTCTTATCGGAGGATTCCATTTAAAGGATAATGCCGATAAGCTAAATATCAGCATTATAAATGAACTCCTGGCAGCAGGCGTATCCAGGATAGCGCCCTTACACTGCACCGGCAGGCGCGCGGTCGGCATGATGCGCGAGGCTTTCGGAAAAGGGTTCGTAGGGCTTGGGGAAGGAGGCAGCATAGAATTATGAATAAGACCGTGATTATCGATGAGGACCTTTGCATAGGCTGCGGGGCGTGCGTTGCACTTTGCCCAAAGAAGATACTCTATATTGACGAAAAAAGCCAAAAATGCAAGGTAAGTGATGAATCCAGGTGTGACCGCCTGCGCGGGTGCGAAAGGGCCTGCCCGGTCAGCGCCATAAAGATTAATTAAAGGCATGGGAAGGATTATGGATGTCTTTTTGAGGATTCTTTCTTTCGTGCATCAGGCCTGCCCCCTCTGCGCAATATCGCGCAGGCTCCCCGGGTCTAAATTCGCAAAACTGCTCTCCTGCTGGATGAGGATTTGCCCCTTTTGTAACGTATATTTTCTCGCTAAGCGCCGCGGCCTGATTTTGAGATAAGAGCCCTTGTTAATCCTTGTTTAACAATAATTAATCTTGTTAATTTATACTTGACAAGGGTAATTTTTTGGTGTATATTTATGGGTAGGAGGTAAGATATGCAGATGGTCGGGATTAATATAAAACGCCTCAGGGAAGAACAGGGGATGACGCTGCGCGGGATGGCAAAGAAGCTGGGGGTGAGCGCGAGCTTCCTCTCGCAGGTAGAGAGCGCAAAGGCCTCGCCTTCCCTGGCCACCTTAAAGAGCATCGCGGATTTCCTTTCCACCACTATCGGAGACCTGATAGGGGAGGGACAGAAAATAAAGGATAACCCGGTAACCACTCTTAAGGAACGCAAGCACATGCAGGAGGTAAGCAAGGGGATGAACATTTACCTTCTTACTTCGCGCGACCCGAATAAGCAGATGGAGCCGCTCCTTTTTAAATTAAAGGAAGGGGTCGCCTCAGGCAAGCCGTCTTACCAGCATTTCGGCCAGGAGTTCGTATTGGTGCTCAAGGGCGTCATGGAGATTACGCTCAACGAAACCAGTTATATATTAAGGAAGGGCGACAGCATTTATTTTAATTCCAGCGTCCCGCACGCCTTCAAAAATATCAGCAGGCAGGAGGCGGAAGCGGTGTGGGTGGTGACGCCTCCGACATTCTAAGGGAGGCAAATTTTTTTAAGCCCTTTGTTAATCTAAAGTTAACTTGTTAAGTAATATAAAACGAAAGGGAGGTCGACCATGAACCGGATAATGAAAAGCAAGGCTGCGGGGTTAAGGGGGTCATTATCGCAATTTTACGATAAGATAGCGGGTTTTGACGTCAACGGCTCAAGCCTCTCTGATTTTAGCGGGCTCGTTTGCGGGCAGATGAAGGAGTTGGGTTTTGACAGCGTCAGTAAGGACAAGGCCGGCAATATAATCGGGATGATAAGAGGTTATGAGAAGAAAGACGCCGTCCTCATTATGTCGCACATCGATATTAAGACCGACAGGCACGAGAGGCTGGAGGGCCCGCATAAAAACGGGGTAGCAGGATTCAAGGCAGGCCTGGTTTCCGGGATATACGCCGGCGCCTTTATAAAAAGGGCATTGCTGCCTTTGACCGGCGACCTGATTGTCTGCTGTCTGCCGAGAACGGAATCCTGCGATTTCGGGGCAAGACAGCTCTTTGATGTTTCGTTGAAGGCAAAAGCCAGAAAAATAAAAGGCGTTATACTCTCCGAGCCTACGGATTTCAATGTTAATCTCGGGCATAAAGGGAAGATGGAGTATGAGATAGTAGTCCGGGGGAGGCTGGTGAGGAATTTCCTCCAGCACCGAGGTATAAACATGCTGGGTACGATGTTTCCTTTGATAAATGAATTGGAGAAGGCCTCCAGGGAGCTTCCCAGCGACTCCAACCTTGGTCGCTCAGACCTGCGCATAAAAGATGTCCGTTACAACGGATACCGGCCGCAGGAAGAGCTCAGCGAGTTCCGCGTAGTGGTGGACAGGGTATTCATACCGGAGGAAGACGAGAGTTTTATCCTCAATAAGGCAAAGACCATAGCCAAGAACGTCTATAAGTCCGATTCCGACGTCACGATAAATGCAGTCCTGGCAAAGGAACGGGTAAAGACGTATACCGGGATGGATATCCTTTCGGAGAAGGACTACAAGCCGTGGATAATGGAGGCCCATCAGGCATTTGCCAGGGCTTCGCTTGATAGCCTCACGGAGAACGGTTTTAAGTCTGCCTTCGGGTACTGGAAGAAGATTGTTACCGACGGCTCCTATACCTACGCGCAGCTTCAGATACCGACGATAGGATTCGGCGCCGGCTCGGAAGATGCGCTTGATGCGGATGCGGCCTCGCTCGGAGCCGATAAGGTAGAGCGGGCAGCCTACGGCCAGGCATTGATAGCGCAGAGGAATATAGGGCTGCCTACGTTCGGGTGGAGCTCAGATGAAATATAAAAAGGGCGTAAACATACTTGCGCTTAACTGCGGAAGCTCCTCTTTAAAATATAAAATAATTGAGATGCCGCAGGAGAGGGAATTGAGCCGCGGAGAGGCGCAGAGGGTCGGTATTAAGACGCAGGCCCTCTCCGCTATCACTCATTTTTGCCTTGATAAAAAAACTGTTATCGAGGCGCCGATACCGGACCACGTTGCTGCGTTAAAGAAGGTGCTGGAGCTGGTTGAGGCTGATGCGAAGGTCAACGGGGATATGGGTTTCGGTATTTTTGCGCATCGCTATGTCCACCCCGGGAATAATTTTTCCAGGACCACGAAGGTCAGCGCCCCGGTCCTCGGCAGGCTCCGGGAGACCCTGCCGCTGGCAGCTATCCATAACCCCGTATCTTATAGGCTGATGGGATTCTGCCATAAGGAGTATCCGCGCCTAACTCAATACGCGGTGTTTGACACCGTATTCCATAAGACGATACCCCCGGCATTCGCTACCTACGCCATACCGCGCAGCATAACAAAGAAATACGGGATAAGAAAAATAGGGTTCCACGGCATCTCCCACCGTTACGTGATGGAGGAGGCATGTAGGTTCCTCGGCAGGGATAAGTTTCAGCAGAAAATAATCAGCTGCCACCTGGGCACCGGCGGCTCAAGCATCTGCGCCATAGATTGCGGGAGGTCGGTTAATAACTCTATGGGGTTCACTCCTCTTGAGGGGTTGATGATGAACACGCGCTGCGGCGACATAGACCCGGGAGCGGTGTTCTATATCATGTTTAAGGAAAAATTCTCTTCCGGGGACGCGGAGGACATCCTTAATAAAAAAAGCGGCATCCTCGGGGTTTTTGATTCCTCCTCGGATTTAAGAGAGGTTATCAGGGGGATGGGCAATGACAAAAGGGCCAGGATGGCTTTTGATATGTACGTGCGCAGGGTGAAGACATACATCGCTTTTTATACCATTATCTTGAAAAAAGCCGATGTCCTGGTATTTACCGATTCCCTCGGAGCAGGGGAGCCGCTGCTGAGGGAGAGCATCTCCGGTGGCATGGATTTCGCGGGAATAAAACTTAACAGAGAACTTAACGCCGCCTATTCCGGAGGGATAAAGGATATTTCTGTGAAGGATTCGGAGGCCCGCATCCTTATTATCCCTGCCAACGAAGAATTGATGATAGCCAGGGAGGCATACAGGGAGTTTTCTAAAGATGATCATAGTCGTTGATTATAATCTCAGGGAAGTAAAGCTGTGGGCTTGCAGCGACGGAAATAAATCACCGGAGCTTTATTTTTTCCCCAGGGATCCTGCCGCATTAGCCGGTGAGGATTCTCTCAGGGGGTGCATGCGGGAAATATCGGGCAGGGAGAAAATCGAGGCGGTATCATTTAGGATATTATTCGGGGGGGATTATTTTAGAGGGCCGGAGGTTGTCAATGAGAGATTTTTTGCCAGGTTTGAAAAACTGACTGCGCTGTTTCCTTTTTACGTCCCGTCCATGCTCCAGATGTTAAAGATATTCAAAACTGCACTTGCAGATATTCCGCTGATAGCGTTTTTTGAAACTTCATTCTTTCTGGGGCTGCCGGAAAGCGCCAAATTCTACGCGTTGCCTTTCGAATTCCGCAGGGATAGCAGCATAAGGAAATGGGGGTTTCACGGGATATTCCACGAGTACAATACCGGCATCTTTCCTCCGGCGGATAAGAATATCTCGGTGGTGATTGACAGGCAGACTACGGTGTGCGCTGCTATTGATAACAGGCCGTTTTCCATAAGCCTCGGCTACACCCCCCTGGAGGGGGTAATGTCCAGGACCAGCTGCGGTGACATAGACCCCGGGATAGTATTTTATCTGATGAACGTCCATAGTTTTTCAATACACCGCATTGACGAAATGCTAAAGAACGAGAGCGGTTTCCTGGGGCTGACGGGATACGATATAGAATTAAAGGATATGCTGAAGCTGCGCGGCAGGGATGCAAAGGTAGACCTGGCATTTGAGGTTTATCAGGCCCAGGTAATGAAGCACATCGGCGAAGGCATGGCGGCGATGGGAGGCCTGGATAACATAGTATTCGCAGGCGCTTATCTTGATATGTTTATCCCCGTGGTTTACGAGATGCTCAAGAAGTTGTCATTTCTCGGGATAAGCACTATCAGCCTGCCGTGGAAGAAAACCAAAGAAATATCCGCCGTATCCTCGCGGGATTCCGGAATCAAGGTTCGCCTTAACAGGATGGAGCTGGCAGGCTTGATTTTTTACGAAAGCCGCGCTTTTTTAAATAAGATTATGTTTGACAGGAGCGGATAAGGAGTTATAATATTAACAAATAAGAATTAATAATAAAGATTAGAAATCGAAAGCCGTAAGGGGCAGACTACTAACCTTTACGGCTTTTTTATTTCTGCAGCGGATTTTAGCCAGAAAGGCAGGATAATGAAGAGTGAATTCAGGAATTTAGATATCGGCGGTTTGAATATTGAGCTGCCGATTATTCAAGGCGGCATGGGGGTGCGGGTCTCCGCTTCTTCTCTGGCATCGGCGGTATCAAATGAGGGGGCCCTGGGCGTAATCGCCGCAGTAGGGCTGGGCGAAGAGGACGGGGACATAACGCGCGATTATGAGGAGCGCTCGCGCCGGTCCTTTACCAATATTATCCGGCTTACCCGGCAGGCGACCA
>Ga0265297_10005607_pt1 | contig 18965 bp, 14 predicted proteins | sample Munlanlwell13791_FD_192502 | JGI IMG/M metagenome (GOLD analysis project Ga0265297, IMG submission 192502) | Leachate microbial communities from a municipal landfill in Southern Ontario, Canada - Leachate well 137-91 | ecosystem: Engineered > Solid waste > Landfill > Unclassified | place...
CTAAAAATCCTATTCCGGTAACTACGCCTGCCGCAATCCTTGAAGGATCCACCGCAACTTTACCCTGATACATTTCAAAAACGTATAAAGAAACAAGCATAATTAAACTTGAGCCGGTGCAAACCAGAATATGGGTGCGCAGCCCCGCGTTACGGCCTTTTTTCTCTCTTTCAAGGCCTATAATACCACCGAGCACAATGGCTAAAACAATCCTGGTTAATACTGTTGTAAAATCAAGCATTTCAGTTTGCCTCCGCCTCCAAAGTTAAATTGCTTACTTTGTCTTTTTTATTATACAGGTAAAAACCCAATCCTGCAACTATTGCGGCGTTGTCCGCGGTATACTCAATTGGCGGAATTAAAAATTCCACATCGCGGCCGGAAATTTCTTTAAACCGCTTTCGCAGGTATGTGTTTGCAACCACCCCTCCTCCGCAGGTAACCCTTTTTATTTTATATCGCGCTATCGCCTCTAGAATTGCCGCAACCACCGCATCCAGGCTTGCTGCCTGGAAAGAAGAAAGCAGTTTTATTTTGGTATTTCTGTCAAACAGGTTCTTTTTTTCAAGTTCCATTTTTTTATATATCAAAGCAGTTTTTATGCCGCTAAAACTTAAATTCAACCCGTCTCTTCCGCATTTGAATTTAAAATCGTTTTTATAACGCTCGCTAAAAAGCTTGTCAATAACAGGCCCTCCCGGATACCCAAGCGAATAAGCTTTCGCAACTTTGTCAAAAACCTCGCCGCAGGCATCATCCTGGGTTGAGCCTAAAATTTTTATTTCATCAAAATCTTTGACGTAATAAATTTCGCTATGCCCACCGGAAACTACAAGGCCCAATAGCGGGAATTTTATTTTTTCCTTATTATTCAGGAAAGGCGCAAAAATGTGCGCGTGAAGATGGTTAACGCCAATGAGGGGTTTTTTAAGGGCTAGGCTTAGGGCATTTGCAAAGTTTACGCCGACAACCAAAGAGCCTATCAGCCCGGGCTTGTAAGTGACGGCAATTAAATCAACCTTACCTAAAGAAATTCCGGAAGTTGTAAGCGCGCCGGAAAGGACTTTGTCTATATTCTTAAGGTGGGCGCGGGTTGCAATTTCAGGGACCACTCCTCCGTATTTTTTATGTTCTTTCATTGAGGAAATAGTTATGTTTGAAAGAACTTTGTAATCTTTCAAAATTGCGCAGGAAGTTTCGTCGCAGGAAGTTTCTATGCCTAGTGTATACATTTTATTGAAAGACGGGGGGTGCTTTTAGTTTTTTATTTGATGCTTGATACTCGATGCTCGTTGCTCGTTGATTTTTTGCTCACGAGCATCGAGAATCTGGCATCGAGTATCTATTTTGTCATTTATTCTCTTTTAAAACAAGCATGCCTTTTAGAAAATCCGCGGCTCTGACTATAGGGTAATCTTTTTTGTAATCAAATTCTTTTTTAGTTTCTAATTTTTCAAAAACATCTTCTTTTCCGTTGGTACCTACATCGTTGGCGATAACTATATCAGGAGTCACGCCCTTTTCGTGTATGCTGGCACCGGAAGGCGTGTAATATCTTGAGGTGGTAAGCCTGAGTGCCGAGCCGTCAGAAAGAGGAATTATTGTCTGCACCGAGCCTTTACCGAAACTAGTTTCTCCCATGATAACTGCTTTCTTATTGTCACGAAGCGCAGAAGCAAGAATTTCACTCGCAGATGCGCTTCCTTTATTTATAAGCACGACAATAGGCATATCGCTGTATTTTTCTTTCAATGGAACTGATTTGTATACATTTTCTTTTTCTGTCCTTGATTTCGTAGAAACAACAACCTTGTCGGTTTCCAAAAACCTGCTGGTTACATCAATTGCTGATTCAAGAAGCCCGCCCGGGTTGTTTCTAACATCTATCACAATTGCCTTAAGTCCTTTTTTGTTTAATTCTTGCAGGCTTTTATCCAAATCCCTTGCGGTATTTTCTCTAAACTCAGCTATCCTTATATAACCTATACTGTCTTCAAGCAGCTCTGCGCGTTTGATGTCTTTTATTTTTATTATGGCGCGGACCAACGTAACATCTTCAATTTTTTTGTCTTTTTCTTTAAGCACGGTAAGGGTAACTTTTGTGCCGGGTTCGCCTCTTAGTTTTTTTACAGCCTCGGTTATTGTAATTCCTTTTGTTACCTTCCCCTCTATCTTAACAATTATATCCCCCGGCTTTAAACCCGCAGTCCAGGCAGGCGTATCTTCCATAGGAGAAACTATCGTAAGCAAAGTATCGCGTATGGTAATTTCAATTCCCAGGCCTCCGAATTTACCTTCTGTATCTACCAATAATTCCTTATATTCATCGGGGTTTAGAAATTCGCTGTAAGAATCAAGCGAAGCAAGTAACCCGTCCAAGGCTCCGTAAATTAAATCGTGCGGCGGCTTATCTTCAACGTATTTTTTTTCAATTACCGCCAAGGCTTCCGCGAATACATCCAATTCTTTGTAAAAATTGTCTTCGCGTTCTTTGGCGATAGAAACTTTGTTGTAATAAGAAAAAATACCTACGCATGCAATTACGGTTATTATTATGCCGAGTAAAATTTTCTTTCTCATATTGCTCCTCCTTTGTTATTATAAAAACGCCTTCCCGCGGCAATTGGCTTACGCCTTTACGAATTTACCTTTTAAGCACTTTCTCAAGCAGTTCTTTGACCACTTTAGGGTTGGCTTTGCCTTTGGTTTTTTTCATCACACATCCAACAAGAAACATTATAGCCTGGTCTTTGCCTTCCATATATTCTTTTACTGCTTTTTGACTTTCTTTTATTGCCTCTTCTACCAGGCTCTTAAGCTCAGCTTCTCCGGAAACCTGCGAAAGGCCTTCTTTTTTTATAATTTCATCTATGTCGCCGTTATTATTTATACTAAGAATGAGGGCCTTTCTGGCTGTTATATTATTGAGCAGCCCTTGCGAAAAATATTTTACAATTTTTGAAAAATTTTGGGCGCTTAATTTTACCGACTGAAACCTGTCGGGAAAAGTATTTACCTGTTCCAGAAACGGCCCGATAATAAAATTGCATATTTTTTTCGGTTCATTGAATTCTTTCACAGCTTCTTCAAAATAATCAGCAAGGAATTTTTCTGATATAAGCACATCCGCGTCGGAAGCCTGAAGCTTATATTTATCAAGAAACCTTTTGTAAATATCCTGCGGGAGCTCTTTCACGAACTGCCTCTCATTTTCTACAAACTCTTCTTTGACGGAAAAATCAAGCAGGTCAGGCTCAGGGAAATACCGGTAATCATGGGCTTCTTCCTTAGTGCGCATTACCTCGGTTTTTTGCCGGTCTGCATCCCAAAGGCGGGTTTCCTGAAAAATTTTTCCGTTTTCATTTAAAACCTTTGTTTGCCTGGTTACTTCATATTCCAAAGCATCTCTTACACCTTTAAAGGTATTCATATTTTTAAGTTCTACTTTTACTCCAAGAGAAGAAGAACCTTTATTTTTTAAGGATATATTGGCATCGCAGCGCAGGCTGCCTTTTTCCATATTGCATTCTGACGCGCCTATATACTGAAGGATGAGCTTAAGAGATGTGAGGTAATTAAAAGCTTCCTGCGGGCTGGTTATATCCGGGTCTGAAACTATTTCCAGAAGCGGCGCGCCGGTCCTGTTTAAATCAACAAGGGAATAATTTTCTTTGTGAATAAGTTTTCCGGCATCTTCCTCAAGATGGACCCGCGTGATGCCTATTGTTTTTCCTGCTGCCAGGCTAAGCCCGCCGCACTCACCCAAAGGCATTTTGTATTGGGATATCTGGTAATTTTTTGGTAAATCAGGATAAAAATAATTCTTCCTCTCAAAATATATTTTCTTATTTATTTTACATTTAAGGGCGAGCGCCACTCTTAGGGCAAGTTCCAGCGCACGCTTGTTAAATACAGGCAACACCCCAGGATAGCCGCAGCAAACAGGGCAAATATTAGTATTCGGCGGATTTTCAAACTTAGTAGAGCAGGAGCAGAAAATCTTAGAAAGAGTGTTAAGCTGTACGTGGACTTCCAAGCCTATTACTGTGTCAAATTCATTCATAATTTTGTTTTTTTGGTTACGAAGGTTACAGTAAAATAAGACGTTTTTAATGTAACATTCGTAACCTGCGTAACGTCCGTAACCTTCGTAACTTATTTCAAATCAGGTATCCTTTTATGCCAATCCGTTACACACTGGTAGCTATAACCTGCCCTTATAAGCGTTTCTTCATCAAAATCTTTGCCGATAAGCTGCGCTCCGATAGGTAAATTACTCTTAGTAAAGCCACAGGGGAAAGAAACAGCAGGTATACCGGCAAGATTTGCGGATATAGTATAAATATCGGAAAGATACATACTCAAAGGGTCTGTGGCTTTTTCTCCCATTTTAAATGCAGGCGTCGGAGATGTCGGCGTAAGTATTACATCTGCCTTTTTGAAAGCTTCGTCAAAATCTTTCTTAATGAGGCTGCGGACTTTTAATGCCCTTACATAATAAGCATCATAATAACCGCTTGAAAGGCTGTAAGTGCCAAGAAAAATTCTTCGCTTTGACTCATCGCCAAAACCTGCCCCGCGTGTTTTTTTATAAATATCCAAGAGGTTGGAAGCGGACTCTCTTAAACCATACTTAATGCCGTCAAACCTTTGCAAATTAGAGCTCGCCTCGGAAGAACCAATTATATAATAAGTAGCGACTGCGTATTCCGTATGAGGTAAATCTATCTCTACAATGGTTGCGCCTCTTTCTTTCAAAATTCTGCTTACCTCAAAAATAGCATTTTTGATTTCTTCATCAATTCCTTTGCCAAAATATTGCCGCGGCATGCCTACTTTAAGCCCCTTTACATCATCTATCAGAAACTTTGAAAAATCATTTACTTCAACCGGCGCAGAAGTAGAATCATTTTTATCAAAACCGCAAATTATATTAAGGAGATGCGCGCAATCAGTAAAATTTGTAGTAATCGGCCCTATCTGGTCTAAGCTTGAGCCAAAAGCAATAAGCCCATATCTTGAAACTCTTCCGTAAGTCGGCTTAAAACCCACAACCCCGCAAAAACAGGCGGGTTGCCGTATAGAACCCCCTGTATCAGAGCCTAGAGCAAAAGGTATAAGCCGAGCCGCTACAGCTGCTGCGGAGCCTCCTGAAGAGCCTCCCGGCACCCTTTCTGTGTCCCAGGGGTTTAACGTAGCGCCGTAACAGGAATTTTCCGTAGATGAGCCAAAAGCAAATTCATCCATATTGGTTGTCCCGATAATTTTAAGGCCTGCATTTTTCAATTTTGTTATTACGGTTGCGTCATACACTGAAGTATGGGAAGCAAGAATTTTTGAAGCGCAGGTAATTCTTTTGCCTTTTATACAAATATTGTCTTTTATGGCTATAGGCACACCTTTTAATGGTGAATTTCCTTCTGCTACAAGCGGCTCATCATAACTTTCCACAAAGGCGTTTAAATTGGCATTTTTCTTTATACGTTGCCCGAAAAAAGAATATGCTTCTTTTTCGCTTAATTTGTTATTTTTGATATTTTCGGCAATTTGAGTGCCGGTTAGGTTTGTTAGGTTATCCATATTAATATGCTTTCAGGTGTCAGGCATCGGCTCTCAGCTGAAAGCTGACACCTGATGTCTGATAGCTTCTTACTCAATAACTTTGGGTATTTTAAAATAATTTCCTTCCCGCAAGGGGGCATTTTTCAGAATGTCTTCCTGGACGCCGGAAGAAACAACCTCATCCTTCCTAAATATATTATTTTCCAAATGAGGCCCTCTCATCGGCTCAACATTATCTACATTAAGCTCTTTTAGCTTATCAATGTGGCCTAAAATTTTAGACAATTGTCCGCTAAGGTGTTCGGTTTCTTCGCTGGATATGCCTATTCGCGCAAGACTGGCTACGTATTCTACTATTTTTCTGTCAGGCATATTATTATATCTTAGGTAAGTTTTTCAAAGCAGCTCTTATCTCTTTTAAGGGGTGGGAATAGTTTTTAAGCTCTCCGTTAAAAAATTTGTCGTAAGAAGCAAGATCCAAAAATCCGTGGCCGCTAAAATTAAAAACAATGCATTTTCCTTGCTTTTCGCTTTTGGCAATTTCAATCACGGCCTTTATGGCGTGAGCTGTTTCAGGCGCAGGCACGATGCCCTCGGTTTTGGCAAACAGCACAGCCGCCTCAAAAACATCCAGTTGGTTATAAGCTCTTGCTTCAATAATTTTTTTATCATGTAAAGCGCTTATCAAAGGGGAACAACCGTGGTAACGAAGCCCTCCTGCGTGGATTCCCGCCGGGATAAAATTATGCCCCAAAGTAAACATTTTTATAAGGGGGGTTAAGGATGCGGTATCGCCAAAATCATATTCATATTTGCCGCGGGTAAGGCTCGGGCAGGCAAACGGCTCAACTGCTATAATTCTTAAGCTATCTTTCTTTAATTTGTCCTTAACGAAAGGATGAATAAGCCCGCCGAAATTGCTTCCTCCGCCGACGCAGCCTACAAGAAAATCCGGAGTTTCACCTGCTAATGCAAGTTGTTTTTTTGCTTCCAAACCTATAACTGTCTGATGAAGCAACACGTGATTTAGAACACTTCCCAGGCAATAGTTTGTCGCTTTATCTTTTGCGGCATCTTCAACCGCTTCTGAAATTGCAATACCTAAGCTGCCCTGGCAATTAGGGTCTTCTTTAAGAATTTTTTTTCCGCTTTCGGTAAGAGTTGAAGGTGAAGCTACAACTTCCGCCTGCCACATGCGCATTAAAGATTTTCTGAAAGGTTTTTGTTCGTAACTTACTTTAACCATATACACGCGGCATTTTAGGCCGAAAATGTTGCAGGCAAAACTTAAGGCGCTGCCCCATTGGCCGGCGCCGGTTTCTGTGGTTAAGCGTTTAATGCCTTCTTTTTTGTTGTAATACACCTGCGCTATTGCAGTATTTGTCTTGTGGCTTCCTGTGGGAGAGGCGCTTTCGTCTTTATAATATATCCGGCATTTTGTTTTTAAGGCTTTCTCCAAATGCACTGCTCTTTTAAGCGTGGTAGGCCGCCAAATGCGTAAAATATCGGTTACTTCATCCGGAATTTCTATCCAGCGTTCTTCGCTCATTTCCTGCTCAATGAGTGAAAGGGGAAAAATCTGGCGAAGGTCTTTTTTTTCTAGAGGCTTACCTGTTCCCGGGTTAATTGGCGGTGGGAGCTTAAAAGGCAAATCGCTGGCTACGTTATACCATTTTTGAGGAATATCTTTTTCGGAAAGATTTATCTTTAAGTCAGCCATAGAAGAGTATTATAAAAGAAAAAGGCATTATTGCAAACGAAAATACGCGGAGGCGGACTCGGGAAAGTATCACGCAACACGTAACAAGTAACACGTTTTTTTCATTTCTCAATTCTTCAATGACGTGTTACGTGATACCTGTGACGTGATACATAATCTACTGTATTAGTTTGCGCATCAAGAAGCGTGGTATTTTCCGCGGAATAAGGTTAATTCCAGAAAAGCCTGCAGCCTTCTTGAACGGCTGGGATGCCTTAATTTTTTAAGAGCTTTTGCCTCAATTTGCCTGATGCGTTCGCGGGTTACCTTAAAAATCATTCCTACTTCTTCAAGCGTTTTAGGGGTGCCGTCTTCTATGCCGAAGCGCAGAATAAGAATCTTTTTTTCCCGCTCTGTTAAGCTTTCCATGGCCTGCTGCAATTCCTCTTTCAACATGGAATAGACTGTCGCGTTTGCTGGCGATACTGCTTTTTTGTCTTCAATAAAATCGCCAAAATACGTGTCTCCGTCGTCTCCTATCGGCGTGTGTATTGATATTGGCTGCTGGGAGACTTTGACTATGTCTTTTATTTTTGAAATCGGAAGCCTGAGCTCTTTTGAAAGCTCTTCAGAAGTAGGTTCTCTTCCTTTCTCCTGAATAAACAGCCTTGAAATGCGGATTATTTTGTTAATAGTTTCTGTCATATGAACAGGAATCCTTATGGTGCGCGCCTGATCGGCTATTGCCCGGGTTATTGCCTGGCGTATCCACCAGGTTGCGTAAGTTGAAAATTTGTATCCGCGTTCATATTCAAACTTCTCAACCGCTTTTATAAGGCCGATGTTCCCTTCCTGTATCAAATCAAGAAATGAAAGCCCTCTGTTTACGTATTTTTTTGCTATACTCACAACCAGACGGAGGTTGGCTTCAACCAGGGTTCTTTTGGCTGAATTGTAGAGCCGTTGTTTTTCAAAAATTATTCTAAGTTTATTTTTTATCTCTTCCTCTGCAAACCCGAGCCTTCTTATAAACGCTCTTTTGCTTTTGTTTAGCTGGCGCTTTTCTTGGCTGGCTCTTCTGCCTTTTATTGTTGCGAGCTTGCGGGTTATCCTTTCTATTTCGCGCCCCAGCATATGCATATTAGCTATTATTTGTTCAATTATTACGATTGTAAAATTGAATTGTTCAAGTATTCTTTTCTGGGTGTCAATGTTCTTCGTCCTCATCAGCTTTGTGTAAAGGACTTTTATCCTTTTAATTTCTTTTTCTTTGTTCTTTATCTCGCCCTTTACAAAATCATCAGGATTAAGTTCATCTTTAAACAATTTCTGCGAAATTTCCTGGAAAGCTTCCTTGGCTATGACTGTAGAAAATATTTCATCGCGAAGCAGTTCTTCCTTGCTTTCTATTTCTTTTGCGAGCCTAACTTCCTCCTCGCGGCTGAGCAAAGGAATCTGGCCCATTTGTTTAAGATACATTTTAACCGGGTCATCCACCGGCATTGAGACTACGTGCACTTCTTTTTTTTCTTTTTCGCGCTCCCACTCCTCAACCTCGTTCGCCTCAAGGACGCTTATGTTTTGATTGTCCAACCGCTCAAAAACAACATCCATTTCTTCGGCGCTCACAACTTCTTCCGAAAGGAAATGGTTGATTTCATCGTAAGTAAGGTATCCTTTCTTCTTGCCTAAATCAATCAGTTGCTCAATACTTCTCTCAAGAACTTTTTTCTTATGCATTTTTTACCTCGCTATTTATCCTGTCAAATTTACCGATTAAAACTTTTAACTTATCTTTGTCGCCTTTTGATTCGGCTTCTTTCATATCTTGCCTCATTTTATCCAAAGAAAGCCTCACGTGCTTTTGCTTAAGTTTTAAGATGCAGCTTTTAAAAATTTCCCCGTCAAGCGGAGCATCTTCTTCCATAAGTATTTTTGAAATAAATCCGCTTATTTCCTTATCTTCTATTGCGCCTAAAATCTTGTTAGAAGCCAGGTCAACAGAATCATCATAATTTTTGAAAAAATATGCAACTGTTTTTCTTGCAAGGGGATATGAAAAATCTTCTTCCTGAAGGTTCTTCCTGATAAGAGGGAAAGCTTTTTTGTTAGAAAACATAAATTTAATAATGATTTTTTCTGTGACAGAAAACGGCTCTTTAGGCTGCAAATTAGCCGCTTGCTGTGATTTTACTTCTTTTTTAGGAAAAATTTTCTTAAATTCGGAAATAAGGATTTCTTCTTTAACTTTCAAAACAAAGCAAAGTTTTTTTATGTATTCATACTTTTCTATCTCGCTGTTTAATTTATTCAAAGTAGAAAATATTTCCTGCGCTATTTTTGTTTTTCCCTCTATGCTTTCTACATCATAAGTTTTGCGTAAAATTTCAACTTTATAGTCAAAGAAATCTTTTTTATCGTTGAATATCCGCGCAGATTCTTCTTTGGATTTCGTTCTCACCAAAGAATCCGGGTCAAAACCGGAAGGTAAACTTACGACTTTTACTTTTAGGTCGTTTTCAAGCAATAAATCAAGGGCTCGCAAGGTTGCAAGCTGGCCTGCTTTGTCTGAATCATACACAAGGGTAACATTATTGGTATACCTTCTGATAAGGCGTATCTGTTCAACCGTTAAAGCTGTGCCGAGAGAAGCAGCTATATTTTTTATCCCTGAAACATGCGGCATAATCATATCAAGATAGCCTTCAACTATTATCACTTCATCGCTCTTTGCGATGTCGTCTTTTGAAAAATTAAAGCCATACAGGTGGTCGCGTTTGCTGTAAACCTGGCTTTCTATAGAATTTATGTATTTTGAGCTGTGTCGCCTTCTCTCCATGTCCTTGCGCCAAAACCAATAACGCGCGAGCGTATGTCAAATATCGGAAACATCACCCGCTCGCGGAATAAATCCCTGTATCCCTGTCCTTGCGATATGGCAAGGGACGCCCTTTCAAGTATTTCCAGGGTAAAATTTTTACCGCGCATGTATTCAATAAGGCTCGGCCTGCCTAGGGAATAACCTATGCGGAATTTTTTAATTGTTTCTATGTTTATCCCCCTTTTATTAAGGTATGCAATTATCGGTTTTGCCGCAAGGCCTTCAAGAAGAGCCTTGTGATAAAACAAAGAAGCTTCATCTAAACAGCCATAAATAACATTTTTAAACCTGTCTTTCTCCTGTCGTTGCTCCGGAATTTCAAGGCCGAGACGCTTGGCAAGAAGTTCAAGCGCCTCAACAAAAGTCATCTTCTCATGCATCATAAGAAACTGTATAACACCGCCTCCTTCGCCGCAGCCGAAGCAATGAAAAATCTGCTTCTGGGGGCTTATCATAAAAGAAGGGGTTTTTTCTCCGTGGAAAGGGCAATTCGCTTTAAAATTCCTGCCGGCGCGCTTAAGCGGAATATAACTTGAAATTACTTCCACTATGTCCGTTCTGGTTTGTATATCGTCTATGAATGACTGAGGTATCATACTTTACGCCACGGCAACTTTACGGCTGTTTAGCCTTGTTAATTTTCTATTTACTTTTACGCGCGAATCTACGAAAGCCCGCGAACTCGTATATTTTAATTTTTTCTTTGCTTGTCAGATAATCCAGCATCAGATTAACTCCTAAATTATCCGACGCTATATGTGGGGCAACAACTACGTTTATATTATGCTCTTTGCATTTTTTGAAATGTTCCTCCGACTGGTGCATTGCAATTATCGTGTCAACTCCGCACGAAGATAGTTTATCGTAAATGCCGGAAGGCCCTTCAGTTCCTCCGGTAAACTCAATATGTATGCGGCGCACGCGGCTGTTGCGATTTCCTATTTCTATCATTACGCTATTGTTGTTCTTTGCAGATTCTTTATATTCCGGAATTTCATTAAGCAAATCAACAATTTTACCAATTGTTGAAGGGGCTTCTTTATCCATTAATTTTTTTACATATTGGTAGGCAAGGTTATCACAAGGCGTATGCATACACAACAGGTTTATTTTAAGCCACCTTGCCACATCAACTATTTTTTGGTGGTTTGCTGCGTGGATTCTGCGCTCTATTTCCGCTTTCCTTTCCGATAAAAGATTCTCTGAGGCGCTTAAAGATATACCTTCATTGTTATAAGCGAAAATCTGCAAATCCATTACATCGGAGAGGCTCGCCAGCGCCCGGCCGGTTGGATGGTGGCTAATTGCGAGGTCTATTTGGGTTTCTCTTTCGCGCAGGCGGTCTACAAGAAGAAGTTCTGCTTCATTTACATCCACTCCTACGATAACGGATTTTATGTCGCTTTCAGGTTCACCGTTAAGTATGCGTGTATCAGCAAACGGATTTGTGAGCGCGTCTAAATCAAAAACTTCCTTTTGGCCTTTCTCCAATTTATCATATGTTGATTTTTTTTCTTTGAAATAATTATCAATTTCTTTTTTGCTGCGGATATCAGCTTCAATCCCTTTTTTGATTATTTCCTGATAAATTGTCTTTAGTTTCATTCCTTACCCCCCTTTCACTGATTACACTAATTAAAAATGATTACACTTATAAAAACAATAAACTTAAGCACCTTTTTCTTTACTTTCTTGTTTTTCGGAATCGGTATTTAGAATTTTTTCTACCTCCGTATTAACCGTAAAACCCGGAATAATTTTGCCTAGACTGCCGGCTGTTGCTAAATAGACCTTGGGGGCTATCCCTTTAAATATCCGGGGGGTTATACCGAGGGAAGTACCGGGCTTTGCGGGAAAAAGATGAAGAAAAAAAACTATGACACTCGCAAGATATGCCAGCCTAAAAAATCCGAAAACGATAGCGGCTATTTTTTCTGCAAAAAGAATTTCCTTTCTTTTAAACAGCGCGTCAATTATTTTAATGAGAAGCCCGAGTATTATCCAAATTATGACAAAGAGCGTAATGGCTGTTACAGCCTTATTAAAATCTTTGCTTAAAAACGGTATTTTGCTTGAAACTTTTTCTGCTAGAAAAGGGTAAAGTTGAAAAGTAAAAATAGAATTGATAAACAGCGCAAGTATCTTTAAAATTTCGGTGAAAATTCCCTTTGATACTGCTGCATAAGTTATTCCTAACCAAAGGATTAGGAAAATTATATCTATGAAGCCAAAGTCTTTAAATATGCCCATTTATCAAAATTTATTTAGATATAACATATTAAGCCATAAAAGTCAAGAAAACGTTTACAGTTAGCAAGATGCTCATAGACACAAAACAGATGATCGCAGACAAGAAATAGAAATACAGTTGAAATACACTCGCTTCGCTCGTGATATACAATAGAAATACAATTGTATATCTATTGTATATCAATCGTATATCTATCGTATTTCAATTGTGCTGAAATTCATCTGTGATCATCTGCGCTGCGGTAAAGAGCCCATTTTTTTCCTAATTGAATATTCAACGTAACCTGCAAGAATTTCCTGCACTCTGGTTGGCGGCACAACTCCAAAATAGGCAGAAATAACCGCATGCGCCATCTCATGAGCAAGCATACCGGCTGTTACATCCTTGAATGAAATGTATATTGTGTTATTGCTCGGCACATATATAGAAGGTAAATTTGCTTCTACTATCTGGGCGGAGCCCGAAGCAACCTTGCTTACCTCTATAATGTCGGGAAAAACGACGAGCCTTCCGCGGTAACTTTTAATAGCAATGTCCAACGCATCGCAGACTTCAAGGAAAAGAGAATCTATGCCATCTTTGATTACGGAACGTATGTCGCTGTCGTTTTTCGATAACGCATCGAGCCTGAATAACCCCGTTGCATTTATTTTTTGGGCAAAGGAAGACGGGCTGCAGCCGTCGCATAAAGATACTGTGAAATATTTGGTTTCAACTGTCTCGGCATACGCGCATGGCGCATAGTGCATGGCGCAGAGCACAGAAAGAATGGCTATCAAAAACAGGAAGGAGAAAATAGAAAAGCGGCTTGTTTTCCTTCCGCCTCTCTTCCATCGCCTATCGTCCTTAGCCTCCGCCCCTTCTGTTCTCTGTCCTCTGTTCTCTATCATCTGTTTTTTATATGCCCTTAAAACTATTAAGTATTGATTCTATGCGTTTTATCCTGTCTTCAACTTGTTTTTTATTTTCGAAATAAACTTCATTAATTACTTTTTCTGCCGCTGAAGTTTCATTCTTAATCGCTGTCATTTTATCTCTCAGGGAATTAGACATCAAAGTAAGGGAATGAGACAGTTCTTTTAACTGGTCGGTAGCTCTTATTTGGAAATTGGCACCGTAATTCCCCTCTCCCAGCTTATCTATTTCTCTCTTTAGCCTAAAAAGCGGGCCGGCAATTTTATGTGATACAAAAAGTGTAAGGAAAACAACCGAAACAGCGGAGAATATCGTAACTATTATAATCGTCTGCAATATAAGCGGCAGGATAAAATCTGCGGTAGTCTTTACCGTAACCTTAGTATTTTCGATAGCAACGGTAGTTGAATTGAACGAGAAAAAGAAAAGGGAAATGCCTATGGCAATGGCTGCGGCAATTACAATGAAGCAGAATTTTATTATGAATTGCGTCTGAAACTTTTTGTCGATAAAATAATTTCTTCTTTGATTATTCATATTTAACCTCCCTGACTATTCCAAGCCCAATTCTTTATAATTTATTTTCACATTCGCCTGCGTTTTAAGTGAGCTCATCCAATCCTCAACTGCTTTTTGCTGTTTTTGCTTAAAAAGAACAAGGCGTATTTCCGGATAAACATCTTCAAGGGCCTTGCCCTGAAATTTATCTTTGTTCGCATCATAGAAATCTTTTATCTCGCTATCATCTATCTTTATATTTAAGAATAATTCTTTTGCTTTTTTATCTACCGCTCTTTTTAAAAGCGCCTGCTCCCAGAAATCCTGGACGTCTTCAAGGAAGCTTTCTTCTTTATCCAAACCTCTATTTTCGGCTTCTCTAAGTATAAGTTTTCTGTTTATAAGGTTGCCCAGAAATTCCTTGCGGGCTTCTTTTGTGTCCGGCTTTGACGTATTGAACTTGGCAAAATCTTTTTCGAATTCGCTTTTCGTAATTTTTATTGTTCCGATTGAAACAACCGGCTCATCTTTATTTTGCGCGCAATTTATGCTAAGAAAAATAATAATTGGCAACAATAGAAATTTTGCTCTGCTCATGTTTTCCTCCTTTTTCACTATATCGTAAGTTATTGAGATATAACCACTTATGCAATTATTTGGTTAACTCCCCAAGTTTAAATTCTATTATAATACTTTAATAGAAAAAATCCATAAAAAAACCCTGCTTGTATAAAAGCAGGGTTAATTTTTCAAATATTAAAACAATGCTTATAAAACTGCGGGTTGGTCTTTCTTTTTCAATTCTTCATTCTGTTCGTAGTAAGGATAGAGTTTATTTTTATCTTTAAGGTTCAAGTTACCTTCAATAAAATCATACGCGCCAATATCTAAATTGATTCCGTCAAACGCTGAATAATCTGTCGGGGTTAACGGATGATAGCCGAAGAAGAAAGGCGTGGCATTATCTCCGGTTGTGATACGGATTAAATTTAAAATTTCATAATAACCCAAACCTCTTCTAAGAAGCTCTTCTAAGATGCCTGCCGGTACGCTTCGCGGGTAAGCCGGCCAAATCTGAAGCAATCCGGCGTTAGCAGCTGCGGGGCTTGTAAAAGGCATTACGCCTAAACCCATAACCGCTGGTAAATTTGTATCATCGTATAAAACATACCCTGCAGGCTTACTGCTTAAATCAAGAGCCGGGGAAGGATAAACTCCGGTTACTGCAGTTGTAGCAGGCCTGACTATTCCTTGTATTACACCGCTTATAGGAAGTGTTCCGTTACCATTATGCGCATCATAAGAACCTGCTCCACCGCCGATTTTAAGCGTTAAGCCAGCTGTCGGAACAAAACCTGTTGGAACAGCAGACTTGGAGCCGGGTATAACCTGTATATTAACCTTTAAAGGATTGGTTACGGAAGGAACTCCTGGCATTCCTACGCCAATAGTTCCTATAGGAGCAGAAAAATATGAATAACCGCCGGCAATTACATTCGGGCCAACCGGTAAGTCAGACCCTATACTGATCATGATGGGTGAGAAATAATCAACACCAGCAACAGTTTTCCAAGGAGTGCCATTAAGGCTCATTAAAGCTTCACCGATAAACCATGAAATATCGCTAGCATCAATGCCAAAAGCACCACCAAGGATACTGTCAATTTCTGAAGCTAACCAATTTACATTTGCTTGACTTACCGCTGGATTCCAACCATGGCCGGCATAAATAGAGCCAGTCAAGCTTTCTAAGTAAACTCCGCCCAAGGGCGAAATTACAGAATTAACTATCATGTCGCCGCCACTTACAATATGGATAATGCCGTCATTGGCAGCAACTGACATTCCTAACGCGCCGATAAGATTGGCAGCGCCGTCATAGAATGGCAGATAAAGACCAAGCTCAATGTCGTCTTTTTCCAGAATATAGATATCGCCCTGTAACCAGGAATAGGCGCTTAAGATGTCAACATTGGTTCTAATGGGGTTGGTTGCGGTTCCGATATCGCCTGCAGCTAATAAACCAAGGTAATGCGCAGTTATATCGCCAACGTCATAAATGTTGCCTAAGATAGCAGCTACTAAAACCATATCGCCGGATATATCGCCTAAAGTGACATCGCCAAACAGCGAAGCAATTAATATGGCACTGCTATAAGTATATTGCGAGCCGATATCGATACCCAGGAATCCTTCCAAGATAGAAATCAGGTCAAAAGTTGAGCTGCCTTGAGCTATAACATCCGCGGCATAAATATCACCCAAAGCCAACAATGCTGCCGCAGCAAATGAATTGTCGCTAATTGCCCTTATCGGTCCGTTAGCAGTTAAATCATTTCCTGCCAAAAGCGCAACTAATGATACGCCATCCGTGCTTAAAGCAGAGATGGAAGCATCTGTAATTAAGTCATTTGCCGCTAAAGCTAAAACAACAGAGAAACCATCGCCAGAAATCGCACGAATCTGGCTTAAACTATCAAGAATAATATCATTACTGGAAACCAAGGCGGTTAATGCCAATCCGTCAACCACATTTGCTTCGATAATGCTGTTAACTATATTTAAATTCCCGGCAAAAATATCGGCAAAGGCATAATCATCAGCGATGGCAAGAATTAAGCTATCGGTGATGTTAACATCACCAGTGCCGCCAAGCCAGGTGCTTAAAAGGCTCATAAACCAAGCCCAGTCAAAACTAAAACTGCTTAATACGCTGGATAAACCCAAAGTATCAATTGTAACACTGGCCATGCCGTCGGTCCCGCCAACTAAAGCATTTAAGGTGCTGCCGGCAACAGTAACGGCGTGCCCATCGTTACAAAGCATTACCATTGATTCGCCGTCGCCGATTACACTGGCAATAATGGTACTGCCGGTAACGTTAATATTGCCATTTAAACCATTAAGGAGAATATAAGCGTCTCCATTATTTGCTACGGTCGCACTGATAGTGCTGCCGCTAAGAACATCTATACCGTTGTCTGCCGTAAGATTAATAATGGCTGAGCTGTCTTCTATGCCGGTATAGGTTTGCTGAGCGAGTACGGAACCGTTAACTATGAGTTTTCCGGCATTTACATCAAGGTATATTCGGGCAGGATCAGTATTGCTATTACCTAGAGCTTTAAGATAATACGCATAAGTGTCGCCACCGGTGATGATGTCGATAGTTGAGCCTAAGGCCTGAATGTCCCAAAGATTTACGCCGTCGAATTCGTTAATAAGGACATTTCCGTGATAAGCAATGGCGTGCCAAATATCGCTGACGTTGGTATCAATTCTGTCTCCTCCAACACCGATATTTCCGTAAGCATACATGTATAAATTTGGGGCTGTCAGGTTAATTAAATCAACATTATTATCAACAATGTCGCCGCTGGATGTATCAAGGGTAATACTGTTTCCGGCATAAATCATTCCGAGAGTAATATTTCCTACGGCGTCGATTAAGACATCTCGTCCGGCATGGATAGAAGCATCGGAAACCAATACCTCGCCTCCGGCAGTAATAGTTACATCATTATTGGTAGCAGTAATGCGCGATGTACCATACATCAGTAAATCAGAAACCGTGTTTATAATGACATCTTTGCCGGCGGTAATGTAACTGGCATCATTCATAATCATGTCGTTATCGACCTGGATATTTATTAAATTATCCGCCAGAATATTGCTTGAACCATTCATGGTCAAGTTATTGACTTCTAATAAGACGTTTAATGGATCAATTGAGCTTGTGGCGTTCATAACCAGGTTTTCATCCACAAAGATGTCTGCCAGATTGCCGGCATTAATCTTGCTGGAATTGTTCATGGTCATGTTGTTCTGGACATCGATGTAGACGTCATGAGCGGCGTCAATTAATGCGTCTTGGTTCATGGTCATGTCGTTTCCAACGTCAAGATCAATGTCATTTGCGCTGATTACGGTTTGGCCTGCGCCAGATGAACTATTCATGGTAAGGTTATTTCCGACATTAATTTTCGCATTTTGAACGGCGGTGATGTCAGCTGAGTCGCTCATGATCATGTTATGCTCAACCTTAATGTCAACATTCTTGCCGCTGATAAGTGCGTTGTTCTGCATGGTAAGATTGTTATCCGAATCCCAATCAGATTCACCAACAACGATTTTCACTAGTTCTCCGGCGATTATCTTGCTATCGTTAGACATTGCCAAATCATCATCAACATAGATATCTATGTTGTTGTCGGCATTGATTGAGCTTGTGCCGGACATAGTAAGATCATTATCCAATACGTCAATGTCAACGTTATTTGTGGCGTTAATGGAAGATGAGCCGCTCATGGCCATGTAATCTGAAACATCAATATCCACATCTGTGGCATTAATGCTTGAACTTCCTGTCATAGTTAAATCATCGTCCACATCAATAATGGCAGTTTTGCCGGCATTAATCTTGCTGGAATTGTTCATGGTCATAACATCTGCTACATCGATATCAACGTTATTGTTTGTAGCGTTGATGTTTGACGAGCCGTTCATGGTTAAATCATCGCCGACATCGATAGTAACATCGTTACCAGCAGTGATATAGCTTGAATCGTTCATGGTCATGTCACGCTCAACATCAATATTAATGTTCTTGCCGGTAATGCTTGATATGTTTGACATTGTAAGGTCATTCTCCGGGTCGAAATCAGTTGAGCCGACAACGATATTCACTGTTTCGTCGGCATTGATACTTGAGCTTCCGGTCATGATTAAATCATCGTCGGTATAGATATCGATATTGTTATCTGCATTGATACTTGATGAGCCGTTCATGGTTAGGTCGTTGTTTACGACATCAATATGAACGTTATTCCCGGCGTTGATTGATGATGAACCATTCATTGTCATGTAGTCGGATACTTCAATATCTATGTTATTGTTTGTAGCGTTGATATTTGAGTTTCCGTTCATAGTTAAATCATCGCCGACAGTTATATTCACATCGTTACCGGCAGTGATGTAGCTTAAATCGTTCATTATCATAGTATCGTCAACTTTAATACCTATGCTGTTTGATGCCAGAATATTGCTTGAACCATTCATGGTCAAGTTATTGACTTCTAATAAGACGTTTAATGGATCAATTGAGCTTGTGGCGTTCATAACCAGGTTTTCATCCACAAAGATGTCTGCCAGATTGCCGG
>Ga0265297_10005608_pt1 | contig 18964 bp, 14 predicted proteins | sample Munlanlwell13791_FD_192502 | JGI IMG/M metagenome (GOLD analysis project Ga0265297, IMG submission 192502) | Leachate microbial communities from a municipal landfill in Southern Ontario, Canada - Leachate well 137-91 | ecosystem: Engineered > Solid waste > Landfill > Unclassified | place...
ATAAAGAAAAATTATATAAAAGTTATAAAAGTGGTAATGCCTTTAAAAAATTAATTGGATTTTATCATAATGAGCGGGAATAGTTCAGCAGTAGAACGCTTCCTTGCCAAGGAAGAGGTCGCGGGTGCGAATCCCGTTTCCCGCTCATTGTGATAAAAAAATTGATTGTATGTTAGTTCGGAAAATAGAACGTCCCGCCGAGATGGGGAGGTCGCGGGTGCGTCACCGCATTTTGCGGGATCAAAATCCCGTTTCCCGCTCCCTTAAATTAATTTAGTTCTATAAAATATCTTCTTTTTTGATACTTTTATATTTGCCTTCAGGCAAATCATCGAGAATTAATTTTCCAATTCGAATTCTTTTTAGATCTAAAATAGAAAGCTTAACGCGTTCACACATTCTTCTAATTTGCCTTTTTAGCCCTTGATGAAGGATAATTTTTAGTGTTGCCATATTTTTGTCGGAATTGAATCTAATTATTTCAACTTGGTCGGCTTTGACCAAACCTTCTTCCAGCCTAACTCCTTTTATAAGTTTTTCGATTGTTCTTTTGATATTAGAAATTGGAAATTGAGATTTTATTTTCACTTCATATTCTTTTTCATGTCTAAATTTTGGATGGGTTAGCCTATTTGCCAAATCTCCATCGTTGGTGAGAATCATTAACCCGTGAGAATTTCTATCCAATCTTCCTACTGGAAAAACCCGCGGGGTCTTGGGTACCAAATTAGTAACAAGCTTTTGTGCATACACATCACGAACGGTAGATGTATAACCGACAGGTTTATTAATGGCATAATAAACTAATGATTGTCTTGGTTTAATTATTTTATTATTAACCAAAACAATATCAACTTCAGGATTGATTTTATCGGATAATTTAGCGCATCGATTATTGATTTTTACTTGACCTTTTTCAACCAATATTTCAACGCCTCTTCTGGAGCCGAAACCAGCGGCAGCTAAAAATTTATTAATTCTAATTTGCATAATAGTTTTATCACTATAACATAATTTCTGTTAATAAACCAATAATGCTATATTTTTTAGTTGAAAATAGGGAGAAAGTTTGTTAGTATAAATTTAAAATAAATTAGTCGGCGTCGTAGCCAAGTAGTAAGGCAGAGGTCTGCAAAACCTCTATTCGTGGGTGCAATTCCCACCGACGCCTCCATACTTATCAATCAATAAAATCATAAAAGGAAAAATAACATGAGTAAAAAAAATAAAAAATTTAAAGCCAAATTATCGCAAGCTATGCAACAATTGAATAATCACAAACCATCTTCGACAGCATCCAGCAATCAACCTCAAAAATCAGTTGTTTCATTAAAACAAGAAAAAACCGATACGCAAATCATTGACACTTTGGAAGTCAGAAAAGATATCAAACGAATTGTTTTCGCTCTCTCTGTTTGCATTGTGATTTTAGTTGCATTTTGGTTATTAGATCTCAAGACAACTTATCTTAATAATTTTATTAATTCACTTACACGATTTCTACATCTTGCCTAATGGATAATTTTATAATTTGCCTTTTTGATGGCGAGCTTCGATTACCATAATCGCAAGCATTGCAAGCGGCGCGGCAAAAAGGAACATAAATACTCCCATATCATGAGAATAAAAATTCATTGCCCATGTTCTCGTATATGCAAATGATGTAAATAATATTGCCAAAACCGGTATGACAAAAAACAATGTGCTAACAATTTGAGTTATCCAACTGATTGTTCTAACAAATCGATTGGTTTTTTTAAACTGCCAAAAAAGTGGAAGGAAAAACAACAAAATTAGAATAAACATTACTAACCCGGAATTATTTTCAATCCAAGAAATTGTATTTTCCCACCAAGTCGGAACTCCAACTTGACTATTGTTCGAAGCATTATCCAAAAATAAATCATGAGTCATTTCACTTGTGGTCATACTGCGCGTTAATTTTGTTAGATACATTTTATTTTTATCTGGTTTTATCCAAGCATTACCATTATCGTCTTTTGCCAGCTTTTCAATCTCGTTTTTTTTCGTCCAAGCAGCATAAGAAGTAGAAAATCCGAAAATATCTTTTTTATGATCGGCAAAAACGTATAAAGTAATGGGAACGCTTTGGCCAACAGAAGGATACATTGTTGTCAAAGGCATTATGGGCAAATTGCCAGTTCCTGCATCTGTGATAGCGGAAATTTTTAGGGGATACACAATATTTTGCGATTGAAAAACCAATTTAAGCGGAGTCAATTTTCCATTTTTTAGTTTTGTTTCCACATCCGCAGTAATTGCATCGGTATTAATTTTGGCTGCGGTTATAAACCATTTATTTTGGATATAATCGTCCAGAATATATTTTTTGCTTTCAGGATAAGTAAAATTATTATCTTTTAACCAAATATACAAGGCGTTGGCATCGTTAGCCGACAGCACTTTTACATCATAAATCCCTACCTTTTTTTCTTCTAAAACAACGACGCTTTTTGCCTCAGTTGCTGTTTGGGGACTTGCCACGCCCAATCCTTGTTTAGAATAAATAATTTCATTTTTTGTGGTGGTTAGTTGTTCTAAATTCGCAAAAATATCATCGGAAATTTTTGAAACTTCCGGTTTGGCAGGTGTAGGAACAATATAAGCAAAATCTTTGGCATTACCTTGAAAACTGGTTTGTAAAATTAAGGTCTCGATATTATTTTCATAAACTATTGCTGCTTTTTGTCCTGTTTCGTAAACCCAATAATTTGGCGGCGGCATGATTGCTCCGTCAGCATGAACTATAACTGGCAAAAAAAATAATGATAAAATAATTAATCCCAAAATTTTTTTCATTAAACCTCCATAACTCATTAATAATTATACAATCTTGTTTTATTTAATAACTTTTTTCTTTCGGCCGATATTGCAAAGCTTCGGCAATATGATCAACTTTGATACTTTCGCAATTTTCCAAATCCGCAATGGTCCGAGCAACTTTAATAATTTTGTAAAAAGCACGAGCAGATAAATTAAGCTGTTCGACGGCTTGTTTTAAAATTTGTTTTGTTTCTTCACTAATTGTACAATATTTTTTGATTTTTTGCTGATTCATTTCTGAATTAGTAAATATTTTATTACCGACAGTATTGCTATCGGAAAATCTTTTTTGCTGTCTTGCTCTGGCCAAAATTACTCGTTTTCTAATTTTCTCAGAAGTTTCTGCAATATTGTCAGAAGTTAATTTGTCAAATTTAACCTGTGGAATATCTAAATAAATATCAATCCTATCCAGAAGAGGTCCGGAAATTTTTTTCTGATATTTAGCGATTTGATGGGCGCTGCAAGTACATTGATGTTTAATATCACCAAAAAATCCGCAAGGACAAGGATTTTGCGAAGCAATTAAAGTAAAATTAGCCGGAAAAGTAAGTGACCCTTGAGCACGCGAAACCGTCACCACTTTGTCTTCTAAAGGTTGGCGCAAACTTTCCAATACTGATCGGGAAAATTCCGGCAACTCATCCAAAAATAATACTCCGCGATGAGCGAGTGTTATTTCACCGGGCTTTGGCCAAGTTCCTCCACCCACGATTGCAATATGACTAGCTGTATGATGCGGACTGCGGATCGGACGCTTGAATATTAAAGGATTATCCATTGAAAGTAATCCCGCAATTGAATAAATTTTAGTAACTTCCAACATTTCTTCTTTGTTTAATGTCGGAAGAATAGTACCGAAACTTTTAGCCAAAAGAGTTTTTCCCGCCCCCGGAGGGCCGCTCATTAAAATATTATGTCCGCCGGCCGCGGCGATTTCCAAAGCGCGCTTGGCTTGTTCTTGGCCTTTGATGTAGGCAAAATCATAATCAGAAATGTTTTTTTCTTGATCGGGAAAATCAAAAGTTTTTTTGAATCTTTGAATAATCTTTTCCTGTTTTAAGTGCATTATCAAATCTCGCAGATTTTCTACTGGAATAATTTCCAAACCATCCACCAAAGAAGATTCCGGCGCGTTAATGCTTGGTAAATATATTCTTTCATATCCTCTTTTTAATGATTCTATGGCAATCGGCAAAATTCCAGCAACTTTGCGCAATTTGCCATCTAATGCCAGCTCTCCGATAAAAATATTTTTATTGATGTCTTTTTGTTCGGGAATTTGTTTGTCTGCCGCTAAAATTCCTAAAGCAATTGCTAGATCATAAGCCGGACCTTGTTTTTTGAGATCTGCCGGCGCAAGATTAACAGTAATTCTTTGCATGGGAAATTTGGCGCCTGAATTTTTGATGGCGCTCCGCACACGTTCTTTGGATTCTTCAACGGCTTTGTCTGGTAATCCTACAATATTAAAAGAAGGAAGCCCTTTCGAAATATCTGCTTCCACTTCGATTGGATAAGAATCTAATCCCATAACGGCCATTGAGTCCACCTTGGCAAGCATAAATCATTTCTCCTTTTATTTTATTTATCATAACATACTTTTATCATAAATAGAAAAAATAGAAGAAAATATTTAATAAAAATTTTACCAATATTTATTGCCGGTCATGAAGGTGCCGGGGAGAGTGTAGGTGACTTCGAGCTGGGGCGGATAACCTGTTTCTGCTGGTCTGATAAATACATACTCATCATTAGAATGCATGAAATCACAAAAATCTCCTGGACTATCAGCATTTATATCCCTGGAAGATCTTAATCCTAATTTAGTATATCCTGTTTTTGATATCCACCCATAGCCGGTAGCGTTCATGGCAACAGTTGTGTAAGAACCAACCGCAATTCCAGCAGTACTAACCGAGCCGCCAGAAGTGGTACCTTGGGTACTATAGTCAGCAAGTACAAGAGCGCTACCACTGGCTTGAGTAGTTAAAACAATAGTGATATCAAAATCACGATAGCTAGTACCATCGCTATCGACAACAAATTTAAAATTTGCGCCACTAATTGTTGCGTCGTCCGGCAAACCAGTGGTATTAAAAGGAGTATACATTCTGTGAATTTCAAATGATTCTGCCGGGTCTAGGCAATAATAACTCTGGCCACATAATGCTATTCCGCTAGGTTGAACAAGACTTGCTGAGGCAGCATTTCTTGCACCAAGATAAGTAGAGTCATCTTTTCTAAGCGCCCCGTCTCCCCCACTATCAGAATCGTAAGTCGTAGTGGTATCAGTTCTGATTGGATAATTTGCATTATCCAGAAATGATTTAGGGATGTGTTTGGTAAGATAATATTTGTCATTTGCTTTGGTGAGTTTTAGTTCGATGTTGATACATTTGTTTTTAGCATCACAGGCAACAGCAGGTTTGATTCTTGATTGGAGGTCGGTGATGTCGTCGTTATCTTCGGCATTTTGATCTTTGATAGTGATAGAGTCTTTGGTTGATATTGGATCGTTATCGTTAATATTGGCAAGGTTTTTGGTTTGATTGGTTTTATCGTCTTTGACTTTGACTTTTTTGGTGTTAAAGAGATTAAGTTCAAAGGTGATGTCTAGATATTGGGAGGAGTCATTGTTGGAAAAAGTAGTTGCTTTATTGAGAGGATTATTTAAGACAATGTTCTTTTTTAAGCTATCAGGGAGATTGATGATTTCAATATCGTTGCCTGCTCCAAAAGCATTTTTGTAGGTGACAGTGTCGTTATCTTTGGTGCCGTCAACTGAGAGGAGGTTGGAGATTTTTTCTTCTTCACCGGCATCATTGACCCATTGCATACTGATGGGTTTAAAGGAAACTGAGTGACGGTTTCTGTTGGTTTTAGTCAGATGTTTATTGGCAGAAACAGTTGAGACATCAGGGTTTTCGAAAACATTATCAAATATTATGTTCATGTCAGTGGAGTTTTTGGGAACATAAGAATTGTAATTATTCTTTTTATCATAGAAGGAGCCATCAGAATCAGTTTGCCAGGCGGTATCGATGTTTCTCCACCAGCCAGATTCAGAATCGATGTAATGAATTGGGGCAGAAGAGAATTGAGTGGTATATTGATTTTTTTTGAGATCATCAGTACTTGCGAATGTGGAGGAGGTAAGACCGCGTTTGTCTATTACTTCGGCTTTGTCCCCCAAAGTTTCGGCATCGGGAGCAGTGTTAGTGTCAACGTTAGTTCTGATTTTAAATACCGGATCTTCCTGTTTTTGTTTGATTTCAGTGTTTTTGCTCCAAACTAAAGAAGAAGCCGCAATAATCATAACTGCGACAAAGAGACCGAATAGGATGGAAGAAAAACGGCTTTTCATTATATCCTTACATAATACATAAATAATTCAGGTTATGCGTTATTCGCTGATCGTTTAACGTCATTAGCCACGTTTTTCGTTTTTCGTCCGATTAACTATTTACAAAAGACGTTGCGATTGACGGTAACCGATCACCAATTAACATATTTTTAGATTGCTTCGCTACCGCTCGCAATGACAATAATTCACCCTTTATCTAAGGAGCAATATAATAGTTGACAGTGGCTGAGGTGTTGGCACCGACTGATCCTGTCCAGCCAAAATTTTGGTTGGCAGTAATTTTAATCGGATTGGTAAAGTTAAGCACTGCCCCGCCATTGGCTGCAAAATAAAGCGGACCAATCACGTTAACCGCGCCGGCTGTGTTTCTGACAAAAGTGATGGTTTGGGCAGAAGACGAAGAAACTGTTATGTCAGTAATATATAATGATAATCCTGCGCCGGGTGTAGCGATAATTTCGGTATTATTAAATGCACCACCAGTTTGGCTATTGTTTGCCGAGGCGCTTCTTGGTTGGTATCCGCTAACTGCTTGAACACCATAGGCATCAGTATAAGGAACAGTGGCATCGCCATCATCAACAGCTGTGGGATAGGTTGAATCATATCGGCCAAGCGTTTGGATGCCTTTGGTTTTGGCGGCACTGCCTTCCACTGCTACTTCTATGTCGTTGGTGCCGTCTGTAATATAAATTTTACCGATAGTATTTGCGCCGGTGGCGATTGATGCTACATCAACATCGCCAATATCAACTCCGCTGTTAGCTGTTAACTTGCCAATTCCATTGGTGCCAGCAGGCAATGCACCGACTATATCAACTTGGAGCTCGTTACCGGAAACAGCAACTCCAAGCACGTTGTCATGAGTCCATAGAGCGCCATTGGCATCAACTAATAATGTATTATAATCGCCGGCGATAGGAGTGATACCGCCGAGAGCATCATCGCGCATTGCCAAACTTGCAACGCCTGTATCTGTCCCTCCGGCTGCCGCATCAACGGCTTTGCCAAGATTCGTTGCGCCAACTCCGGGAATAATTGAAAGTATATCAACGTCACCGATATCCGTGCCTGTGACAAATTTTGCATTGAGCGCCGAAAGAGTAGTTTGCGTAGCGACATCTGCGATAGTTCCGAGATTTGCAGTAACTGTTCCATCTACTGTAATCGCATTACCACCATCTTGAATATTTACCGCGCTTGCACCGGCAGCGTTATTGATAGTGACATCGCCAATGTCAGTACCAGTTACAAATTTAGTATTTAATGCGGATAAAGTCGTTTGTGTAGCAACATCGGCAATTGTTCCAAGATTGGCGGTAACTGTTCCCGCGACATCAACTGTCTGACCTACAGCGTTGTCGACGTAAAAAGTACCAGTTCCGGCATCAGCCGTAACAGTGCCATCAACGGTTATCGCGTTTCCACCATCTTGAATATTAACAGCAGAGGCTCCGGCTGCGTTATTGATAGTAACATCTCCGATATCAGTGCCCGTGACAAATTTTGTATTTAATGCGGATAAAGTTGTTTGTGTGGCAACGTCGGCGATTGTACCGAGATTTGCGGTTACAGTCCCAGCCACGTCAACTGTTTGACCTACAGCGTTGTCCACGTAAAAAGTACCTGTTCCGGCATCAGCTGTAACAGTGCCATCAACGGTTATTGCATTTCCACCGTCTTGGATATTGACAGCAGAGGCTCCTGCAGCATTGTTGATAGTAACATCACCGATATCCGTGCCCGTGATAAATTTTGTATTTAATGCGGATAAAGTTGTTTGTGTGGCTACGTCGGCAATAGTTCCAAGATTAGCAGTAACGGTTCCCGCGACATCAACTGATTGACCGACAGCGTTATCAACATAGAAAGTGCCTGAACCAGCATCGGCCGTTATTGTTCCATCAATGGTGATAGCATTTCCGCCGTCTTGGATATTGACAGCTGAAGCACCAGCGGCATTATTTATTGTGACGTCACCGATATCAGTACCTGTGACAAATTTTGTATTTAATGCGGATAAAGTTGTTTGTGTGGCAACATCAGCAATGGTTCCTAAATTAGCAGTAACGGTGCCATCAACGGTTATCGCGTTGCCACCATCTTGAATATTTACCGCGCTTGCACCTGCGGCATTGTTGATAGTAACATCGCCAATATCCGTGCCAGTTACAAATTTAGCATTTAAAGCCGATAACGTAGTTTGTGTTGCAACGTCGGCAATAGTTCCGAGGTTGGCCGTAACGGTTCCATCAACCGTAATAGCTCCGCCAGCGTCTCCGATAGGTAATGGATTGGCAGCTGTTACAGTTCTGATTGTATTGCCTGCATCTTTCCACATTACAGCTGTGCCAGTTACAGTGGCAGCAACCGCGCCTTCGGCATATTGAGTTCCGCTGCCTCCGCCAGACACAACGCTAACCTTAAGAGCCTCATTACCAAGATCAGCCCAATCAACTTCATTGCCAGATTTATCCTGCAATTTTACTTTTCCGATAAGATTTGATCCTGCTGTAATGGAAGCCACATCTACATCGCCAATATCCACACCGGAATTGGCAGCTAAAACCCATGTTGCACCAGTTCCAGGGCGAACATAAACTCCGACATCGGCAGCGTTATTTATGGTGACATCACCGATATCAGTACCAGTTACAAATTTTGTATTTAATGCGGATAAAGTCGTTTGTGTGGCTACGTCTGCAATAGTTCCAAGGTTAGCAGTAACGGTTCCAACGATATCCACTGTTTGACCAACAGCGTTATCGATATAGAAAGTCCCGCTGCCAGCATCGGCAATAACGGCGCCATCCACTGTTATTGCATTGCCGCCATCCTGGATGTTTACAGCAGAGGCTCCGGCTGCGTTATTGATAGTAACATCGCCAATATCTGTTCCTGTGACAAATTTTGCATTTAAAGCCGATAACGTAGTTTGAGTAGCAACGTCAGCAATAGTCCCAAGGTTGGCAGTAACTGTTCCTGCGACATCAACTGTTTGTCCCGCGGCATTATCAACGTAAAAAGTGCCGGTTCCGGCATCCGCAGTAATAGTACCATCAACTGTAAGCGACCCGCCGTTATCAGAAACAGGAAAAATTGCTGCCGTGCCAGGACGCACATAAACGCCGCTATCGCTGGCATTATTGACAGTTGTGTCTCCAATATCCACTCCATCATTAGGAGCAAGTTTGCCAATAGCATTGGTGCCAGCTGGGATTGATGAAGCAATATCCACATTTCCGATATTATTATCACCTGCAGGAAGAGCTGAGCCGATTGTTACATTTGGCAAAGTTAAGACATCAACATCACCGATATTATTAGTGCCAGCGGGAATTGCCGTGCCCAACGAAACCATCATATTTCCAGCAGCATCAACCAGCACATTTTCTACTCCATCAGTAATATATATCTTTCCGACAATATTTGAGCCTGTGGATAAACCAACTGTCCATGTGCCACCTTGATTAGCAGTAACAGTACCATCAATTGTGATACTTGATCCACTATCATTAACCGCCAAAGAAGTAGAGGAAACATTTGCAACATATAGTGTCTCGCCAGCCAAAGAAACTAATAAATCATTAGTTTGTGTACCACCAGTATTAACATCAACTATTGTTTCAGAAAATCCAGGATCGGAAACATCAATTTGCCAAACGCCGGATTGCACAGCATTTACAGTCGGTTGATTTTTGATATTTGTATTTAAAGATTTATTTGCATCCAAGCTTAAATCATCTTTTTTTAACCCGTTAGTCGATACTGCCCAATTGCCAGATTGCTCAACTTTGCCGATCACATTGGTGCCCGCTGGCAAACTTGGCAGATAAACAACTCTAACCCCTTCATCCATTAGTTCCAAAATGTTAACACTATCTACCCCACCAACACTAGGTTGTAGAACAAGATTTTGAGTATTATCTACAATAATGCCATAAAAAACTGTATTTTCTTGAGATAAAGGAAAAACAGCAGCAACATTTGATGATTGAAGAAAACTATTTTCTTTATTGTTAGTATCAGCAGCAGAAACTGTTTCAATCGCCTTAGAAACCGATTTTATATTCTCTGTTTGCTGGTAATTTTTCTCGAGTGGTTGTTGGGCAGAAACTTTATTTGGATTAGTTGATGTATGATGCAAAGGTTCAATAACTTTGTTTTTAAATTGAGAAAGTGATGTTGAAAAAGTTAATTTTATCTCTGTAAACGAATCAGACAAAAGATTTTCTTCTTCAAAATAGATAGATAATTCTTGCAAAGGTTTGATAATAAATTTATTTCTAGTATTATCTGACCAGTTGTTCAACTCCACAAAAAAATCATTGATTTTTTGATCAACTGATTTTTGACCAAATTCGAACAAAAACGAATCAGTATTGTTGTTCGTTTTGCCATAAGAATCATCAGCGTTGGCAAAATTGTTCGAAAAACAAAAAAACACCAAAGATATTAAAACACATATAGTTGTTAGACCAACTTTATATTTATCCACAACGCCCTCCTACGAGCCACTTATTTGAATCATTTGTCTTCTATCATTATATAATATCAGCAGATTATTAACAACAATATGAAACCAAAAAGTAAAAACTGTTTTTCTTTTGATATTATTCGTGTTTATGTCATTGCGAGGAGTCCCGATACATTGGGGCGACGAAGCAATCTATATACAATCAGATTGCCGCGCTCGATTACTCGCTCGCAATGACTACACAAAATGGAAAACTCTTCCAATGGTATTATTCATTATTCAAAAAATTGATGAATTAATTTTTCAGCTTGATTGTCGTTTTGGATCCAGTTAATTTCCTTGTTTCTGCGGAACCAGGTTAATTGCCTGCGAGCAAAATCGTGGATTTTGAATTTTAGTTTTTGAATCATTTCCTGTTTAAGACAATTAACTATCGGCTCGTGATGATTTGCAAAATATTTTTGACTATTAACTTGTTGCAAATACTCACTTACAAAACGATATTCCAGTCCGAAACGATGCAACCTTTCGTACGAAACTCCTGACTTCAGCAACTTATCAATTTCTTCAATCATTCCTTCTTTAATGCGGCTATCTACTCGTCTGTCGATTCGTGCGTAGAGCTCCTCGCGAGGAATATCGATGCCAAGCATTAAATATTGAAAATTCGGCTTTTCCTTTTTGTATTCACTTAACGGTCGTGAATTATATAAGTAAGATTCTAGCGCTCTTGCCAAGCGCCTATGATTATTTATATTTTTTTCGGCTGAGGCTGGATCGAATTTTTTTAGCTTTTCAATTAGTTCATCGGCACTTAGCGATTCGATCTTTGATCGTAAGTGCGGATCGGTTTTGGGAAATTGATAGCCGTAAATAACTGCATTAATGTAAAGACCGCTGCCGCCAACTAAAAAAGGAATTCTGCCTCGAGAGAAGATGTTGTCGATTATTTTATAGGTTTCTTTTTGAAATTCGGCGACAGAAAAATCTTCGTTCGGATCACGAATATCAATCATGTGCTGAAAAAATGTTTTATCTTTACCGGTGCCGATATCCATGCCTCGGTATATTTGCCGGCTGTCTGCAGAAATCACCTCACCATTAAATTTATTAGAAAGGGTTTTTGCCAAATCAGTTTTGCCGCTTGCAGTGGGGCCAGCAATAACTATTATTTTTCTAGTTTGATTTAGATTTTTCTTCATCTTGTTTAATTAGGCGCTCAATATTAAAAACACTTTTGCCAGAAATTTTCATTCTTTTTTCGCGCGCCTTGCGCGTTTCTCGCATTCTAGATTTTTGTTCTAATTTTTCCAATGAATTATTTTCTTGCATTAATAATTTCCCAAATAGCTTTTCCTAATTTGCTAGAATCATGATACAAAGGATCATGATCGTTAATAATATTCTTTTTTATGATGCGAGTTTGCAAAATTTCTTTTTTACTAGTGGTAATATTTTTAACTTCACCTAATTTATGTTCCTTGAAACTTTTGGAAATCAATTTATTGTTTATCAAACAATAATCAACAATTTTATTATAGCTATGTATTTTCAGAGCGCGCAAATGATCTTCTATATCATATCCTTGGGTTTCACCGCGTTCCGTGGAAACATTACAAATAAAAATTTTTTGAGCGCGTTTATTTTTCTTTACCGCATTAGTAATGCCTTGTATAACAAAATTAGAAATGATACTCGTGTACAAACTTCCCGGTCCTATTAAAATCACGTTCGCCAATTTTATAGCTTTGATCGCTTCCGAATTAGCTTTAACATTTTTTTTGTCTAAATCAATTTTTTCGATAGGGTCAAATTTTCCAGTTTTCGAAACTGCCATTTCACCAAAAACATGTTGACCGCTTTTGTGCAACGAAGTAATATTGATGCAATCATAGGTGGCAGGAATTACTTTCCCTTTAATTGCTAAAATCTTACTTGCTTCTTCAATCGCTTTTTTAAAACTACCGGTATTTTTTTCTAAAGCTAGCATTAATAAATTTCCCAAACTGTGTCCGGAAAGACCTTTGCCGCGTCTAAATCTAAATTCAAAAAGCTTAGACATCAAGTTTTTTTCGCAAGCTAGCGCGATAATGCATTTGCGAATATCGCCAGGCGGCAAGATTCCATAATCAGCACGTAATCTTCCCGTAGAAGAACCATTATCGGTCATTGTAACTATTGCAGAAATTTGAAAAGGATATTTTTTGATTCCTTCTAAAAGAACGGACAATCCTGTACCGCCGCCAATAGCAACAACTTTTATGCGATTTTGGTTCATAATTTTACTGTTATTTAAAGAAATTATAAATATTCTGATATTTAACTATCATGCTATAAAATAACATTATATTCTTACTGGTGCCGGAGAGAGGACTCGAACCTCCACAGGTGTTACCCTACTAGCTCCTAAGGCTAGCGCGTCTACCAATTCCGCCACTCCGGCGCAAAATTTTATTCTTCTATTGTCAAATAATCAGCTATCTTGTCATAAGTAGCCGGTCCAATTCCTTTGACATTTTCTATATCTTCAATCGAAGCAAAACTGCCATTGGTATTTCTATAATCTATAATTGCTTGAGCTTTTGTCGGTCCGATTCCTGGTATGGTTTCAAACTCAGCTTGCAATGCAGTATTTATGTTTATTTTCTCTATATCTTCCTCATTTGTTTTTATTTCTTCTGCGTTCGTGGAAGTAATAACTTCTTGGTTAGTAGATGTTGATTTAATTTGAACTTCCAATTCTTTAATTTTTGTTTCCAATGTCAAAATTTTTTGGTTTAAATCATCTGCGCCAATATTTTTCTTTGCTGAATTTTCCAGATAAAGGAAAATCAAACCCAATATTGCAATTACTGCAAAAATCTTGATTATTAATATCTTATTTTTAATTAGCCATTTTTTTATCATTGCTTACTACTATTTGTTTAATTTTTGGATATTTATCCAAACCAGAATTTAAAATAAATTTAGCTTGGTTTTTTGCTTTTACCAACGTTATTGTATCAGTTAACTTGGCAATTTTCAATTGAAGAAAGCCTGATTGCTGACTCCCCAACAATTCTCCTGGACCACGCGAAGACAAATCGAGCTCTGCCAGTTTAAATCCGCTGGAATATTTTTCCATTGATTCAAGCCTCAACTTGGTTTTGGGATTTAAGGAATTAGTAAACAAAAGACAATAAGATTGAAATTTGCCGCGGCCAACACGACCTCTAAATTGATGAAGCTGAGCCAATCCAAAACGGTCAGAATCTTCAATCATCATAATTGTGGCATTAGGAATATCAACTCCGACCTCCACTACAGATGTAGAAACCAAAATATCAATCGCGCCTTTAGTAAAATCATTCATTATTTTTTGTTTTTCGGTTGCTTTCATTTTTCCGTGCAAACACCCAATCTTAAATTGTGGAAAAATTTCTTTAGATAATCGATCAAACTCCTTCTTGACTGATTTTTTCTCTATATCTAATAATAATTTGTCTTTTGTTTTTGACTCTTTAATTTCTATCAATGGACATATCACAAATGCCTGACGGCCATTCTTAATTTGGCGGCCAATGAATTCATAGGCAATTTTTCGATTCATAGGACTAACTAATCTAGTAACAATTTTTATTCTTCCCGGCGGCATTTCGTCTATCAAAGAAAGGTCCAGATTACCATATACTGAAATAGCTAAAGTTCTGGGAATAGGTGTAGCGCTCATTGCCAGATAATGAGGCATAAGCGTTAATTTATGCAAACCAGACGCAGATGAAGAAACACTTGATCCGCGAACAAAAAGTGCTGCTCTCTGTTTGATTCCGAATCTGTGCTCTTCGTCTACAACCACCAACGCAAGATTGGAAAAATTAATATCTCCTTGTATCAAGCTATGAGTACCAATAATTATATCCGAAGAATTAATTTGTTTGCATGCTTGATTTTTATTTTTATAATTTGTTTTTCCGCAAATTATTTTGCCGGCAGTTACTAGGGAAATTTTTACTTCTGGATGATTCTTAAATAATTGAATTAAATTATTATAATGCTGAGTTGCCAATATTTCCGTCGGCGCCATCCAAGCTGTTTGTTTGCCGCTTTTAATTGCAATTAAGGTGGCAATTGCCGCAACAATTGTTTTTCCCGAACCAACATCTCCGTTCAAAAGCCGGATCATAGGATGATCGTAAGAAATATCAACCATAATTTCTTTTAGCGCTTTGTCTTGCGCCTTGGTTAGTTTATAGGGTAAATTATTGATAAAATCAAAAAAGCTTTTCTTTTCTACATTTAATTTTGATGCTAAAAATTTCTTAAATTTATTTCTCTTTATTTGCATTTTTAAACAAAGCAAAAACAGTTCATCAAAAGATAATCTTTTTTTAGCATCCACTAATTTTTTCTGATCGGAAGGAAAATGAATTTGCCAAAGTGCATCCGACAAGTGCATTAAATTTTCTTTATTTTTTAGCTCAGAAGGCAAAAAATCTTCGATTTTGATTGTTTGCAAAATCTGTTTGATTATTTTTGCCAAAAATTTCGAGGTAATTCCTTTTGTTTCATGATAAATAGGCGCAATAATTTTTTGATTAACAAATTCCGGCGAAATAATATTTTTTTCTCGTTCATTGAAATCATAACCAATTTTACCAGCAAATATCCAAATTCCGTCTTCTTTCAAGAATTTTAATAAATATGGTTGGTTAAACCAAACCGCCTTGATTGTTGCGCCTGTGTCATCAATAAGTTCTGCTTTAATGATAAACATTCTTTTTCTTGCAGTTTTTACAGGCATTATTCGAGAAATACTAGCACGAATAATCGCATCTTGACCAATGCGAAAACTATTAATCGGCAAGGGATGAGAATAATCTTTCCAACTGCGAGGAAAATAATAAATAAGATCTTGAATATTTTTTATTCCAAGATAATTTAATTTTTTAGTTGATTTTGGACCGATACCGCCAATTTTCTCAACAGGATCATCTAATTTAACTTGATTATTTTTCATTGTATCCATATAGAAAACCCCTTTTTCAAGGGGTTTTCTTCTAAAACAAATTTATAATAATTATTGAGTAGCTTCAACGCTTGGTTGAGCAGATGAAGTGCTTGCCGGTGCAGGGCCTTCGGCTTGATAGCGTTTGATTGCTTCAACAACTTTGCCGTTATCTTTTAGATTTTCCCAGAAAAGAACTTGATCAACATTGATGGTCATTTTGTCTTCCGGACCATGAAGCTCATTGCCGAGTTTAATTAAGGTCAATTTGCCTTGTTGATCTTTTGATTGTGGTTGAACTTGTTGAACCTGGAGATAATAAATATCTTCCAATGTTACTGTCTTTGCGCCCATGTTGGTTACTTTACCAAAATAAACTTGTCCATTGGTCAAAAATACAGCTTGGTATTTTCCTTTTTGCGTGCCGGAATTTTTCATTAAACCAAAAAACTTAGTTGTGTAAGCTAAGTAGATTAAAGCAATAATTACTATTGCGTAGAGAATGTACAATACTGTTTTGTTCATAATTAAACCTCCGAAATAATTTCCGAATTAATAGGATATTGAAAACTCCTTTATTCGGTTTGCTTATATAATTAATTATTATTTTTAATTCTTATAATTTATAATAAGATTTTAATGTTTTTCTGTCAATTGGGCAGTTATCCACAACACTCGTTAAAAGAATTTAATACTGTCGATTATTTTTTGAAAATCGGAGTTTACTTTTTCAAAATCCTGCTCTTTGGATTGAAAAGAAAAATAGAATGCCACTTCGCCTAGTTCTTTTTGATCATATTCATGAGTAAAAATAACAAATCTCTGCTTCATGCGAGTTTTTTGGTCGGCTCCAAGATAAGTAAAATAAAAATCTGCTCCTTCAGTGCCATTGATGGTGATTTTTTCTTCGCGTTCTTTTTTGAAATCTGGATATCTTTTAGGATATTGATCATTGAAATTTTGTTTTAAAACGTCCAAAATAGAACCTTTTTGCGCGAGTTTTAGAATTCCAACGCGCTCTTCATAGCGAAGTGATATTAGTGCTCCCAGGTTAATTTCTTCTGCGCGAAAAATAATTTTATCTTTTTTGTCTTCATCTGTTAGCTTTATTTTTTGAAATGTTTCCGGATAACCAAAACTCAGTTTAAGATCATCATTTTTATATGTATAATATTTTATTTGTGGTTGAATAACAGTTGTTTTGTGATGATAAAAATAAAAATAATAAATGCCGCCTATAATGGCTAATACAATAAAAATGATAATATAATAGAATATTTTTTTCATATATTCATCATATAAAAACATCCCGCCCCAGGCAAGGGGCGGGATGCCATCCTAATATTTTATAGGATGCTTTTTGTACTCAACGCAAGATCAGATTTAGTTATTGGAAGCAGCATACTGAACCCAGTTTGTGCCATCAAATACAAATATTGATGTATCGTTTTGGCCTAAAACTGTAGCTGCAGAAATAATACCACCCGCAGCAGCTGGAAGAGTGATGTTATTAGCCGAAAGATTGATCAAGTATAATACATCCCCTTCAGAACCAGCGGCAAATGAAGCAGTACCTTCAGCGGCAGGAGTCCATTCAAAGTAGGAAGCGGTCATTGTAATTGCGCCAGCATCTGGATCAGCAACGGATGTCATTTTGCCTAAAGCTAGTTTATCTTCGATGTATAAACCAGCGCCAGTTCCGGTTAATTCAACTCTATTATCAGTTGTTTCGTCATAGGCAAGAAGTGCATCTTGATCAAGACCAAAATTTACACCAGTGTCATCAGCTAAGTACAATGAACCCCATTCTGCAGTTGCAGAACCAAGTGCTCGTGTGCTTGCTGCATCAGGATTTACTCCTTCGAATGTTGCAACACCGGCTGTGGTTACTGACCAATCATCGCCACCTGTTAAAGCTAAAGTAGTAGCAGCATTGTTGTTGCCGATTGCAATCACGTCAGCTGCAGTTCCTTCAGTAGCAATGGAAATTGTATCAGTACCACTATTTGTTACGCCACCGATATCAATAGTTTTAGCAACTGCATCATCGGCAATATTTACTATAGCGCCAGCGGCAGTAACTAAACCAAAGTCATCGGCAGTTGTAATAGTAACATCATTATCTGCTCCAGTTGAAGTAACAGTTACAGCACCAGCGCTAGCAGTTACGGCAGCAGTACCAGTTGTAGCAATTAGAGAAGCACCTGTACCACCAGTTAAAGTGGCAGTTGTACCGGCTGTAATAGCAACTGTGGTATCAGCATTAGCAGCTAATGCGCCACCTCCAGCTTCTAAAGTCAAAGAAGCAGAAGCGGCATTACCAACAGTGATTGCTCTTGCAGTAGCACTATTACCAATTTCAATTGCGCCAGTATTTGCGTCAGAACCAATTGCGATAGTAGTAGCACCAGCAGAATCAATTGTTATACCTGTTGTTGCTTGAAGATCGATAGTTGTAGTTGCAGCTAATGCAAATGCTGCGCCTGAGTCTACAGTCATACCAGTAGCACCAGCATTAAGGTCTAACAATAAACCATCAATTTGTACTTCAGTAGCAGCAGCATTACCAATGTTCAATGTTCTTACGCCTGCTGTACCAATATTGATGTTTTGAGCAACTGCATCGTTACCGATGTTAATTGCAGCAGCTGAAGAGTTAAGTGATAAAGCGCCAGTAGCATCGATATCAAATACTCCACCATCGGCAGCAGCAGTGATAGTTGAACCGCCTAATACTAAACCAGCGTCGGAATCAATGGTAGCTGCGCCAGTGGCGTCAACACCATAAGTTCCAGTAACTGTGTCTAGGTAAAGACCAGTAACAGTGTTTGTATAATCATCAGCAACTGTTAAAGTCATATCGCCATTATCTGCACCAGCAGTTGTAAGGGCAATAGAACCATCAGTTGTATTAACAGTTACGTTAGTAGCAGCATTTACGTCAACATTAGCTGAAGAGGTAAGATCTAACTCACCACCATCAGTTGTCAAATTGACTGTAGCACCGCTAACTGTGGAACCAGCGTCGGAATCAATGGTAACTGCGCCAGTGGCGTCAACACCATAAGTTCCAGTAACTGTGTCTAGGTAAGTACCGGTTACTGTGTTGGAGTAATTTTGTCCAACAACGATAGTTAAATCAGAAGCTGCGCCAGTGGCATTAATAGTCATACCAGTAGCACCAGCATTAAGGTCTAACAATAAACCATCAATTTGTACTTCAGTAGCAGCAGCATTACCAATGTTCAATGTTCTTACGCCTGCTGTACCAATATTGATGTTTTGAGCAACT
>Ga0265297_10005609_pt1 | contig 18959 bp, 20 predicted proteins | sample Munlanlwell13791_FD_192502 | JGI IMG/M metagenome (GOLD analysis project Ga0265297, IMG submission 192502) | Leachate microbial communities from a municipal landfill in Southern Ontario, Canada - Leachate well 137-91 | ecosystem: Engineered > Solid waste > Landfill > Unclassified | place...
TCCCGAACTCGGAAGTGAAACCGTTTAGCGCCGATGATAGTGTGGCACGTTGCCATGTGAAAGTAGGGAATCGCCAAGCGCTTTATCCAAAAACCCAGGACTCAAACCCCTGGGTTTTTTTTTGCCCGGTGCCTAGCAACATATGGAGTACCTGGAGAGGTTACCCCGGTCAGGTCTCAGGGCTGGGTCCATCCTACCGACGCACCCTTTGCCCGCCTCTACCAGTTCCGCCTTAACAAGCCTCGTATTCTTGCTAAATGCCATGAAGCTCATCCTACGAATTGTCTTTGGTGTATTCCTAGACACGCTGTTATCACAGCTTGCCATTGTTGCTTGGTACGCCCGTCAGAAAGGCACTAGGAAAGACGCAGCGAGAAACTTCGCGTCAACCAGGAAAAAAATTCTCTTAAATAGAGAGAGGTGGGTGCGTCCACGCTTTGCTTTTGCAAGCCCGCCAAAGTAATAATCCTGGCGCAAATGAGCCGTCTACTTATCCGAGGTCGTACAAGGCGAACATGCTAAAAGAAAAACAGTAGTAAATGATAACCACCAATTCTGTCTAGCGATCATCGCTAAACAGAATTGGTAGTTTTGATTTCGGTGTTTTATTAACCGAACATTTATAACCAGCCAAAAGCAGACGTTATTCTTCAAATATCCAATATTAATAGTTATGCCAAAAGGTATAACGAATAAGGGGGTGATGGGTTAAATATGTGATTTATTTGTATAATATCAGCTATGACCTGTTATCAAGAAATCACTTGCCCGGTTTGCTGCAGTAACCCAATTATGAAAGCTGGCCGTAGCACAGAGGGAACACAGCGTTACCGCTGTCAACACCCGGATTGCGATACAAAAACCTTCATGCTGAATTACCGCTATAAAGCTTGCGAACCCGGCATAAAAGAACAAGTGGTGGACATGGCCATCAACGGTAGTGGTATCCGTGATACCGCACGCGTTCTCAAGATCAACAAAAATACCGTGATCAGTACGTTAAAAAAAGTCGAGCCGTATCGTCCCAGTCAATCCCAGGTTTCAGGCTTTAAATACCACGGGAAACCTTGAAGTGAGGTTAGGGTTGGCTTGTGAACAGGCAGAGATGGGTGAGCAGTGGTCTTATGTCGGCACCAAGTCCAATCAGCGTCGGCTCTGGTATGCCGTTGATCATGCGACAAACATCGTGCCGGCTTATGTGTTTGGCAAACGCAAGAAATCGTGTTTAAAGAATTGAAAGTGCTGCTTGCCCCCCTTTGGCATGAGCCGTTATTACACCGATGAGTGTGGCGCTTATTAGCGACACCTTGAAAACGATAGGCATCAGGTGGGCAACGCAACACTCAAAAGATTGAACGCAAGAACTTGAATTTCAGAACCTGGATTAAGCGGCTCACGCGAAAAACCATCTGTTTTTCGAAGTTGGTAACGATGCAGGATACGGTCATCGGCTTACTGATTAACAAAGTCGAAGTTGGCTTGGATAGCCATGCCAAATTACAGATTTAACCCATTACCAATCCTTCTTAGCCAACTCGCTATGCTGCACAGAATAAGAAAAATAAACAATCAACCCAATGACCAGCCAGATCACAAAGCGCAGCCAAGTAAGCGCAGGTAAAAATGCCATTAATGCTGTGCAGGACAGCATGCCCAGCACCGGAAATAACGGACTGAACGGTGAGCGGAACGGGCGTTTCATGTCTGGCTTGGTGATACGCAACACCAATACGCCCAAACATACCAATACAAATGCGGCCAAAGTGCCGATATTGACCAGTTCAGCCAGATCACCGAGCGGTATGAAGCCGGCGGCTATCGCCATGATGATGCCGGAGAGTACGATGACGCGTACAGGGGTTTGGGTTTTAGGATTCACTTCGCCAAAGAACGGCGAGAGCAGACCGTCGCGGGACATCGCAAAGATAATGCGGGTCAGTCCGTAATACAACACCAGCATCACGGTGGTAAGGCCGGCAATAACGCCGGTTGAGATTAGCGCTGACGCCCAGTTGTAGCCGAGCAGATTCAGCGCGTGAGCGACCGGCGAGGATACGTTGAGATCAGTATAGTTGACGACGCCGGTCAGCAGGCCGGATACCAGGATATAGATCACGGTACAAAAGCCTAGCGAGGTGACAATGCCAAAAGGCAGGTCGCGTTGCGGGTTGCTGGCTTCCTCGGCAGCAGTAGATACCGCATCGAAGCCGACATAAGCGAAAAACACCAGCGATGCACCGGCCAGAACTCCGGCGGTTTTGCCGTCAGGCAATGTCTGAAACCAGCCATACGGCATGAACGGATGCCAGTTTTCCGGGTGGACGTTGAACACGGCAACGGCGATAAAGACAGTGATGGTGAGCAGCTTGACAAATACCATTGCATTGTTGACTTTGGCGCTGTGTTTTACGCCCATGATCAGCAGCAGCATCAAGATCAAAATAATGGCGGATGCGGGCAAGTTGATCAGGCCGCCGAGTTTGGGCGCTTTGGTCAGCATCTCCGGCAGCGGTATGCCGATGGCAGTGAGTGCATTGTTAAAATAGCCCGACCAGCCGTTGGCGACAGTCGCTACGGCAAGGCTGTATTCCAGCAGCAAGTCCCAGCCGATCATAAAGGCGAATATTTCCCCGAAAGCAACATAGCTGTAGCCATAGGCGCTGCCGCAGCCGCCGACCGAGGCGGATAGTTCCGCATAAGACAAGGCGGCAAAAGCGCAGGCGAGTCCGGCAACTACAAATGACAGAATCACGGCGGGCCCGGATTGGGTGGCGGCGGCAACGCCGGTGAGTACAAAAATCCCTGTGCCGATGATTGCACCTATGCCGAGAAAGGCCAGGTCCCATTTAGACAAACAACGCTTAAGGCCACTGCCTGTATCATCGTCTGAAGTAACGTGTTTGCTGCGAAAGATTTGTAGGGACATTTGGCGGTCTCTTGTTATTTAATTTAAGGTGAAAAATACTAATAATTTGAGTATTCGTTAAATTATAGGGGGAATAGTAATAATCCCCAAAGTAAGTCCATGAAATCAGCAAAATTATGCTCGAGTAAACCTTGCATGTTAGTATATGCGGTTTTTTTAGATTGGCGGATCTTGAGCAATTATCTGGGGGTTGCCTGTCGATGCGGACTTATCCGCGTCTACAACTAGCAAAGCCGGCTGTTTAAGGAAGTTATTATTTTAATATGTTTTCTGAGAAATTTATCGCAATGAACATTCGCGCTCTACTTGCTTTTACTATCATACTGTCAGGCATTGGCGGTCATGCAAACGCAACGACCTATGCTATGCCTGAAAACAGTAATGATAGCGTAATCACTGAATATCCTGATGGCATGGCCATAACCCGCGCTGAGCAGGATGAGACCTTATTGGACGTGGCGCGCCGCTTTCTTTTGGGACAAACAGAAATCGTCAGGTTGAATCAGGATGTTGATCGGTGGCTGGTCAAAAAGGGTGAGGTTGTTCGTTTGTCGAACAGACGGATTCTGCCGGATTCGCCTCACAATGGACTTACCTTAAATATTTCCGAATACCGGATGTATTATTATCCGCCGACTAAAAAAGGCGAGAAGCCACACCAAGTTATGTCTTATGCGCATGGTGTTGGCAGACAAGATTGGAAGACGCCGCTGGGTCGAACTAAAGTTGCGCGGAAAATAATGAATCCTTCTTGGCATCCGCCTGAGTCAATCAGGCGCGAACATGCGGCGAATGGCGATCCTCTGCCTCTTGTTGTCCCACCGGGGCCGCATAATCCGCTAGGGTCACGCGCCCTACATCTGGCGTTGCCAGGAGAATACCGGATACACGGCACCGATATTGACAAGATTCATGGCATCGGCATGCAGATTACGCATGGTTGCGTGCGGATGTATCCGGAAGATGTTGAAGAGCTATACGAGCTGGTTGCCGTCGGAACGCCAGTCTATATTGTTAAGCAGCCTATCAAGGTTGGCTGGCTGGACAATGTTCTTTATATAGAAGCGCATCCTGATCTGGAAGGAGAAGAAACGACGCTGGACCAGCGCTTCGCCGTGGCGCTTAGGTTGATTCAAAAAGCCAATAATAATCAGGAATTGCCTGATTTTGACCAACAAGCTTTGAATAACGCACTGAAGGAACAGACTGGAGATCCTGTGGCGATCCATGAGCGCCTGCCGCCACTGGAGGAAGCGTCGTTATCGGCTCCCGTACCTTCCGTAACGGATCCTAAACCAGCACCAAAACCGGCACGTAAAGCTTCCCCGGATGGTTACTATCACGGAAACTAAGCTATAGAGTTACATTGAAAAATATAAAAGGTTATTTATAACCGCAGGGTGTAAGTGCCCTGCGAGTAAACCTGTTAAACTACTCAACTTTAACGCATAGCCTTTTCGGTGATTCCTTTGAAAAAAATCCTTATTTCCGACAAATTGGCAGAAGCCGGCATTAATTATTTACATGACCAGCCCGGCATACAAATACATATTGAGACCGGGCTTAATGAGGACCAGCTTTGCAACCTCATCGGCAATTACGATGCGTTATTGATTCGTAGTGATACGCAGGTGACAGAAAAGGTGCTGCAGGCTGCAAAGAATCTTAAGCTGATAGGACGCGCCGGTATCGGTGTCGATAATGTCGATATACCCACAGCAACGGAGCTGGGGATTATTGTCATGAACACGCCGGATGCAAATGCGACAACCACAGCCGAGTTGGCCATTGCGCATATGATGTCGCTAAGCCGGCATTTACCGACCGCAGACCGTTCGATTCGTGCCGGAAAATGGGAACGCTCCAAATTGATGGGTTCTGAAATCGCTCATAAGACGCTGGCGATACTCGGTTTCGGCACGATCGGGCGGATCGTTGCGCAACGCGGTTTCGGCTTAAAAATGCAGGTGATTGCATATGATCCGTTTGTCGCGCCTGAGATATTTGAGGATTTGGGTGTTGAGTCGGTAAGTCTTGAAGAGTTGGTGACCAAGGCGGATTATCTGACCTTGCACTGCCCGTTGATAGAAAAAACCCGCAATGTTATCGACGCCGCTCAGTTGGCGAAGATGAAGAAAGAGGCGATGATTATCAACTGTGCCAGAGGTGGATTGATTAACGAGGCAGCACTGTATGATGCCTTAAAAAACGGCCAAATAGCCGGTGCGGCGCTTGATGTTTACGAGAATGAACCGCCTGCCAATTCGCCGCTGCTGGAGCTGGATAATATCGTTTTTACCCCGCATTTGGGCGCATCGACCAGTGAAGCGCAGGTAGCAGTCAGTGTTGAAATCGCCCGGCAGGCAGTTACGTTTTTAAAGACCGGCGAAGCGATTAATGCCTTGAACCTGCCCAGGGTGTCTGCGGAAGAGTTGAAAAAGTCGTATGAATTTATGACGCTGGCCAATAGCCTGGGCAAAGTATTGGTTGGCCTGGCGACCAAGCCGTTAGAAAAAATAGAAGTTGCGTTATTGGGCCGGGCGGCGGAAGTTGAGGTGCGGCCTGTTTCAGTCGCTGCCCTGATCGGCGTGTTAAGCGGACAATTTTCTACGCCTGTAAACCGGGTGAATGCCGAAAATATTGCCAAACGCCAAGGCATTGCCCTGGTTGAATCGAAAACCGAAGACACTCAGGACTATTTGTCGCTGATCAAGGTGACCGGGCATTGCTCCGATCAGACGATTACGCTGGCCGGAACCTTATTGGGCGGCTGTCATCCCCGACTGGTTTGTATCGACCAGTTTGATATTGAAGTAGTGCCGGCAGGCACCTTATTAGTGACCCGGCATGATGACAAGCCGGGTGTTATATCCGCCATTAGCAGCGTGCTGGGCAACGCCGATATCAATATCACCAGAATGCAGGTGAGTACGGCCGATACGCAGCAGAAGGCGATGGCTGTTATCAGTGTCTCAGAACCTTTAACCGAAGATTTGTTGCAGCGGCTATGTCATATTCCCGCCGTGCATAAGGCTGTCCAGATTAACTTATGAATTTTGATGTCATCTGCTTTGATTGCGATAGCACTCTAAGCAAAATAGAAGGTATAGACGAACTCGCCGGACGCGTTGGCTTAGGTGAAGAAATGGCTAGGCTGACCGATGCGGCGATGAATGGCGAAGTGTTGCTGGAAGAGGTTTACGAGAAACGCTTATCGTTGATCAGGCCTGATCTGGACAGCATCAACTGGCTGGCTGATTTGTATATTGAACAGATAGTCGGCGGCGTTCAGGAAGTGTTTGCAACTTTAACCGCGTCGGGCAAGGAACTGCACATTATCAGCGGCGGAATCCGTCAGGCTATTTTGCCGCTTGCAAGATGTTTAGGGGTGTCTGAGAGACGGGTTCATGCTGTCGATATTTATTTCAATAAAGACGGCAGTTACCGTGACTATAATCAAGAATCGCCGTTGGCCAGATCAGGCGGAAAAGCCGAGATTTGCAGGCAATTGCTCACATCGCAAGGTTCACTGGTTATGATAGGCGACGGCAAGACGGACATGGAAGCCAAGCAGGCCGGAGCCGTTGTGATCGGTTTTGGCGGCGTGGTTGACAGGGCGGTTGTCCGTGAGCAAGCCGATTTTTACTGCGCCGAACCGAGTCTGGTTTCCATACTGGCGCATATTTTATAAGTTTGAGAAGATAAGCCGCAGGCAGGCTGCGGACCTGACCGATTGATTTAACCGTATTTAAGAGAGAGATAATGGCTGGGCATAGTAAATGGGCTAATATCAAGCATCGCAAGGCAGGACAGGATGCTAAGCGGGGCAAGATTTTCACTAAAATGCTTCGTGAAATTACCGTAGCGGTAAAAACCAGTGGACCGGATGCGGCAAGCAATCCAGCCTTACGCACAGCGGTGGATAAGGCTTTGGGCGCAAATATGCGCCGCGATACTATTGATACCGCGATCAAAAAAGCTTCCGGCGCGTTGGAAGGCGTTAATTACGAAGTTGTTCGTTATGAGGGCTACGGCCCTGGCGGCACGGCGGTCATGGTCGATTGCCTGACCGACAACCGTAACCGAACTGTTGGCGAAGTGCGCCATGCTTTTTCTAAAGCGGGCGGTAACTTGGGTACTGACGGTTCTGTCGCCTATATGTTCAGCAAGATTGGCATTCTCAGTTACGCGCCTTCCGTTGACGAAGATGCACTGATGGAGGCGGCGTTGGAAGCCGGAGCGGAAGATGTTACCACTCATGATGACGGCTCAGTCGATGTGATAACCACGCCGGAAAATTATCTGGAAACAAAAGATGCTTTGGTTGCGGCAGGCTTTGCGCCGGATAATGCCGAAATTACTATGCAGGCGGCAACGATGGCTGAACTGGATGCTGATGACGCGGAAAAAATGATGCGCTTGATAGACCGGTTGGAAGATCTGGATGACGTGCAAAATGTCTATTCCAATGCCGATATCAGCGATGAAATTATGGAAGGACTTAATTGATAGTTGGCTGTAGCTGATGCGAATTTTAGGGATAGACCCCGGTTCAAGAATAACCGGTTACGGCATTATAGAAGACTCAGTGCAAGGTTATAAATATATAGCCAGTGGCAGTATCCGGATTAAAGCCGACTATTTTCCTGATCGGCTCAAGCAAATCTTTGACGGTATTTTAGAGGTTGTCGATCGCTATCAACCTGAGCAAATGGCCATAGAACAAGTGTTTATGCATAAAAATGCCGACTCCGCGCTTAAACTGGGACAGGCCCGCGGCGCGGCAATTTGTGCGTTTCAGACTACCGGTTTGCCGGTGTTTGAATATGCGGCCAGGCAAGTTAAACAGGCTGTAGCGGGGAAAGGCAGCGCCGAAAAAATGCAGGTTCAGCACATGGTGAAAATTCTGTTAAATATTCAAGGCGAGTTACAAATCGATGCCAGCGACGCGCTGGGTATCAGTATTTGTCATGCCCATTATCAGCAAACTGCACAGCGGTTGAAGCAGGGTTTGTTGCGATGATCGGTTTTCTGCGCGGCAAGCTGGCATTTAAAGCGCCGCCACTGTTGATGCTTGATGTGAACGGTGTCGGCTATGAAGTCGAAGCGCCGATGACGACTTTTTATAATCTGCCGGCCATCGGTGCAGAGGTTATGCTGCATACGCACCTGGTTGTTCGCGAAGACGCTCATATTTTATTCGGGTTCTCGACTGAAGCGGACCGCTCGATGTTCAGGACCTTGATTAAGGTCAATGGCGTCGGTCCGAAGCTGGCGTTGACGATTTTATCGGGGCAGAGTGCCGAAGAGTTTCATCGCTGTATTCATAATAATGATACGCAAGCATTGGTGCGTTTACCGGGAGTCGGTAAAAAGACGGCCGAGCGCCTGATTATCGAAATGCGCGACAGGTTGCCGGATTTAGGCGATGCAGTCGGTTCATCAGTAATCAGCTTTGATCAACCGCAGCGGGTCAATAATCCGAAACAGGAAGCCATCAGCGCTTTGTGCTCGTTGGGCTATAAGCCGCTGGATGCCAGTAAAATGGTGCAAAATATCAGTGCCGAAGGTAAAAGCTGTGAAGACATTATCCGGTTGGCGCTACAAGGTACGATAAGATGATTGAAAACGATCGTATGGTTACGGCTCATAGTCATGCCGATGAAGAGCGCCAGGATCGGGCTATTCGCCCCAAGCGCTTGGCCGATTATATCGGACAGAAAGAATTGCGCGAGCAAATGGAGATTTTTATTCAGGCGGCAACAGCACGTCAGGAAGCGTTGGACCATGTGTTGATTTTCGGGCCGCCGGGCTTAGGCAAAACGACGCTGGCTAATATCATAGCCGCTGAAATGTGTGTTAAAATTCGCCAAACATCCGGGCCTGTGCTGGATAAAGCAGGCGATCTTGCCGCATTGTTAACCAATCTTGAACCCCATGATGTGCTGTTTATCGATGAAATACATCGCTTGAGTCCGGCGGTTGAAGAGATTTTGTATCCTGCCATGGAAGATTATCAGCTTGACCTTATGATTGGCGAAGGTCCTGCCGCACGCTCCATTAAACTGGATTTGCCGCCCTTTACGCTGGTTGGAGCTACTACTCGCGCCGGATTGTTGACTTCGCCGTTACGCGATCGCTTCGGCATTGTGCAACGCTTGGAATTTTACACGGTTAGCGATTTGGCGACTATCGTGATGCGTTCAGCCAGTGTGTTAGGCATCGCAATGGAACCGCGAGGCGCTACTGAGATAGCCCGCCGCTCTCGAGGTACCCCACGAATTGCCAACAGATTGCTGCGCCGAGTTCGGGATTTTGCCGAAGTAAAAGGCAATGGCACGATTACTGAAGAACTGGCCTTTCAGGCATTGGAAATGTTGAAAGTGGACAGTAACGGTTTCGATTCATTAGACCGCAAACTGCTGTTGGCCATGATTGAAAGTTTTGCCGGTGGTCCGGTAGGGCTGGATACGCTGGCTGCCGCGATCAATGAAGAGCGGGGCACTATTGAAGATGTCGTGGAACCGTATTTATTGCAACAAGGCTTTATCATGCGCACGCCCCGTGGCCGTGTAGTTACTCAGAATGCTTATTTGCATTTTGGCTTGCAGCCCCCGAAGCACTTGGGTATGACCGAGGATTTGTTTGAATAAACAAACATATACAAAAAAATTTATCTGGCCGGTACGCGTTTATTACGAAGACACCGATGCCGGCGGGGTAGTGTTTTACGCCAACTACCTGAAGTTTTTCGAGCGGGCCAGAACCGAAATGCTTAGGGCAATGGGTTATGAACAGGATGAGCTGATCGCCAACGAAAGCATTATTTTTGTAGTACGTTCCGTGCAGGTCGATTATCTGAGTCCCGCCCGATTTAATGAGCAATTGCAAGTGAGTGCGGAGGTAAGCCTTACTAAAAAAGCCAGTCTTACTTTCGATCAAGTTATTACACGAGGTGATGATGTTTTATGCAAGGGCAGTGTTCGAGTTGCCTGTTTGGATGCACAAGATATGCGTCCTAAAGCTATTCCTGAAAAATTATTAGAGCAATTAAAAGAATGAATACTGATTTATCGATTTTCCACTTAGTTACAGAAGCCAGCTTTGTTGTCCAATTCGTCATGCTAACATTGCTAACCGCATCGGTGGCATCGTGGACATTTATTTTTACCAAACGTAAAGAATTGAACCGGGCGGTTGAAATCACCGATGAATTTGAAGAACAATTTTGGTCGGGCGTGGTATTGGCCGATCTTTATAGAAAATTGGCGGCAAAGGATTTTGAGCCGGAAGGCATAGAGAAAATATTCCTTGCCGGATATAAAGAATTTTCCCGGATGCGACAAGCCGGTAATGTGGAGCCCGGCGTGCAGGTGGAAAGCGCCCAGCGGGTTATGCGTATCGAATTATCACGCGAATTGGAACGCCTCGACGAGCATTTGGCATTTCTTGCCACCGTTGGCTCGATCAGTCCTTACATCGGTCTATTTGGAACGGTCTGGGGTATCATGAATTCCTTCATGTCGCTGGGCAGTGCCAAGCAAGCGACTTTGGCGCAAGTCGCGCCGGGCATTGCCGAAGCATTGATTGCCACGGCCATCGGTTTATTTGCCGCGATCCCCGCCGTTATTTCTTATAATCGTTTTTCTACCCGATTGGACAGATTGACTGGTCGGTATGAACTCTTTGTTGAAGAGTTTGTCGTGTTATTGCAAAGGCAGGCACACCAAAAATGAGCGGGCCAGAAATAAGCAGGAAAAATGGGCGCAGAAAGCCCATGGCGGAAATCAATGTGGTTCCCTATATTGACGTAACTTTGGTGTTGCTGATTATTTTTATGGTTACAACGCCGATGTTGCAAACCGGCGTTCAAGTCGAGCTTCCCCAAGCGGAATCGGCAACCGTAGAGTCGGAAGGCGATAATTTGCCTGTTATCGTGTCAATCAATGAACAGAGCCAATATTTTATTACCATTGATGATAAAGAGCCTGAGATAGTGCAGCCCGAAGAGGTGGAAAGCCGGGTGATGGAGGTATTGGGCAGAAAACCGAAAACCCAAGTGCTAATCGGAGCTTATAAAGGTATTGAGTATGGCGTTGTGGTCACGCTGATGGCGGGATTGAAAAATGCCGGTGTGTCCAGTGTGGGTTTGATGACCAAATCAGGCGAACAATAGATTTGATGGACAATAAAAAGAAATTTTCATGGCCGATTATCCTGGCTCTGGCTTTACACCTTACGATTTTAGGCTTGTTTGCCTTAAGCGCCTTATTTAAGCCTGATAAAACAGAATCGAGCGCAGCGCCGGAAATCATTCATGCTGAAATTATCGATGAAGCTACTGTTAAGAATACGCCTGAAGTTACATCGGAACCTGTAAAGCAAAACGAAAGTCCCGCTGAAGAGAAAATACAGCCGGAAACTCAAAAGAATCTGGAAAACGAGCAAGCTGCACAGCGGGCTGAAACAGAAAAAGCCAAAGCAAAAGCTGAAGCGGCCGAGCTAGCCAGAGCTGAAGCTGCTAAAGCGAAAGCGGCCGCGGAACAAGCCGAAGTCGCCAAAGCAAAAGCCGCAACAGAAAAAGCCAAAGCCGAAGCTGCCGAGCAAGCCAAGGCCGAAGCAAAGCAAGCTGAAGCAGCCGAGCAAGCCAAGGCCGAAGCAAAACAGGCTGAAATCGCCAAGGCGAAAGCCGAGGCCGCCGCACAGGCCAAGGCCGAAGCCGCCAAAGCGAAAGCGGCCACAGAACAAGCGGAAGCCGCCAAAGCCAAAGCTGCGGCCGAAAAAGCTAAAGCCGAAGCCGCTGCACAGGCTAAGGCTGAAGCTGCGAAAGCGAAAGCGGCCGCGGAACAAGCCGAAGTCGCCAAAGCAAAAGCCGCAACAGAAAAAGCCAAAGCCGAAGCTGCCGAGCAAGCCAAGGCCGAAGCAAAGCAAGCTGAAATCGCCAAGGCAAAAGCTGAAGCAGCCGAGCAAGCCAAGGCCGAAGCCGCCAAAGCGAAAGCGGCCACAGAACAAGCGGAAGCTGCCAAAGCCAAAGCTGCGGCCGAAAAAGCTAAAGCCGAAGCCGCTGCACAAGCTAAAGCCGAAGCTGCGAAAGCGAAAGCGGCAGCAGAACAAGCTACAGCAGAGAAAGCCAAGGCTGAGGCCGCTGTACAAGCCAAAGTTGAAGCAAAACAGGCTGAAATCGCCAAGGCGAAAGCCGAGGCCGCCGCACAGGCCAAGGCCGAAGCCGCCAAAGCGAAAGCGGCCACAGAACAAGCGGAAGCTGCCAAAGCCAAAGCTGCGGCCGAAAAAGCTAAAGCCGAAGCTGCCAAAGCGAAAGCGGCAGCAGAGCAAGCCGAGGCAGCTAAGGCAAAAGCCGCAGCAGAGAAAGCCAAGGCTGAGGCCGCTGCACAAGCCAAGGCAGAAGCCGAACGAGCTGAAGCGGCTAAAGCCAAAGCCGCCGCACAAGCCAAGGCGGAAGCAGAGCGACTAGCAATGGCAAAGGCTAAAGCCGAGGCGGAACAGGCCGAAGCGGCAAGGATGGCGGCAGAGGAGGCGAGAATGGATGCCGAACAAGATCAGCTGGCGATAAAAACAGCCGCTTCAGCGATTCGGAAAAAAGTAGCCAGTAGCTGGATTCGCCCGGTTTCCGCTGCCGAAGGTTTGAAATGTACAATTCAGGTTACATTAATGTCAGATGGTACAGTAATAGATGCAGTGGTTGTTGCCAGCAGCGGAGATCAGGCTTTTGATCGTTCGGCGGAAAATGCTGTTCACAAAGCGTCTCCGCTTCCAGTGCCTAAAGATAAAGAATTGGCAGTTAGAGAATTTAAGTCATTTAAGTTTTTGTTTGATCCTGATCGATCCAGATAAGATGAAACACGGTATTATCATCGCTAAGAGTCGGATGATTATTTGATGGTCTTTTTTCAGTTAAATTACTGAGGTAAGCAAGTGAGTTTTTTTAAAAGAATTTTATTGGTTGGTCTGATTAGCTTCTATGTGCCAAGCAGCTATGCAGAGATGACGATTGAAATTACTGAAGGCATTGAGAGTGCATTGCCTATTTCAGTGGTTCCTTTTGCGATGCAAGGGGCGTCCGGCGTTCCGGTTGATGTCAGTTTTGTTGTTAATGCCGATTTAGGGCGTAGCGGATATTTTAAAACGCTGGACAGGCAAAGCATGCCGGCTAAGCCTAGCACCGCGGAAGCAGTTCAGTTCAAAGACTGGCAGGCTATAGGACAGAATTATCTGGTTATCGGTCAGGTGACTGAAGAGCGTGGTCAGTACAATGTTCAATTTCAGCTGTTTGATGTTTATAAGGGGCAGCCAATAATGGGCTACCGAATGGCATCGTCAGCGGGCGATTTGCGCAGAACGGCTCACCATATCAGCGATCTGATCTTCGAAAAATTAACCGGTAAAAAAGGCGTTTTCAGCGGTCGAATTGCTTACATTACCAGTATCCGACAAGGCAGACAAAGCACCCATAAACTGCAAATTTCCGATGCGGATGGTTTTAATGCGCAAACAATAGCCTCATCCGTGGAGCCCTTAATGTCTCCGGCATGGTCGCCTGATGGCAGAAAGATAGCTTACGTATCATTCGAGAAAAAATCAGCGGCCATTTATGTTCAGACCTTGGCGACCGGCGAGAGAGCTAAGGTTGCCGAATTCCCCGGCATTAATGGCGCGCCTTCGTGGTCGCCCGATGGATCAAGGCTGGCTTTGACATTGTCTAAAGATGGCAATCCGGATATATATGTCTTAAATTTGGTGACGCGCGCCTTGACTAAAATGACTAAAAGCTTTGCGATTGATACTGAGCCAACCTGGTCTCCTGACGGCGGCAGCATCGTATTTACTTCCGACCGAGGCGGAAAACCACAGTTATATATAGTGTCAAGCCAAGGCGGCGAAGAAAGAAGATTAACATTTTCAGGTAATTATAATGCCAGGGCCAGCTTTTCGCCGGATGGCAGAAGCATCGCTATGGTGCACGGGAATGGCAACAATTACCGTATTGCCGTCATGGACTTGTCCACCAAAGCATTCAATGTGCTTACTGATGGTCCATCAGATGAATCGCCGAGCTTCGCTCCGAACGGCAGTATGATTTTGTATGCTTCACGAAAAGGCAGCTCGGGTTACTTATCGGCCGTATCATTGGATGGTAAAATGCAGCAGAAGCTGGTGTTTGATAGCAGTGAAATTCGCGAACCGGCTTGGTCACCCTAGTTCGGTTGGATATAACACGATTTTTTATATTATTTTGGAAATTAAAAATGAAATTGAATAAAACAGTATTGGCATTAGCAATAAGCGCATTAGTTCTATCAGGCTGTAGTGAAGATGAACAAGACGCGAGTCTTACTGATGGTACTCAAAATGCGGCCAGCGGTATCAATGATGCATCAACCAGTGGTTTAAATAATGGATCAGGCTTGTCCGGCTCAGAAATGAGCGGTTCAGGAATGTACCCCAATGCCCATATGGGTCCAGAATTCAGCGATCCAAACAACCCGCTGTCAAAAAGCACTATCTATTTTATGCTGGACAGCAGCCAAGTTCAGGATGACTTTGTTCCTGTAATTGCAGCGCATGCGCAATATCTGGTGAACCATCCCGGCCAACGCGTTGTCATGGAAGGTCATGGCGATGAGCGCGGTTCTCGCGAGTACAACATTGCATTGGGTGAGCAACGTGCAAAATCTGTAGTTAGCATGATGAAAGTTCAAGGCGTTTCTGATGGCCAGGTGCAAATCGTCAGTTATGGCGAAGAAAAGCCAGCGGCAGAAGGGCACGATGAAGCAGCCTGGGAGCTTAATCGTCGCGCTGAGATAGTTTATCAAGGCAAATAAAATGAAAGCTCTTCTTATCATGCTGCTATGTATTTGCAGCGCTGCCAACGCGGAGCCTTTGCCGCCAGTTATTGATAACTCAATGTATCCGGAGGGTGAAATCACTCCCGCAAAACCATCATCTACGAATGCGGTATATGAAATGATGGGACGGCTGGAGCAATTGCAAGCTGAAGTGCAGCAACTTACAGGCAAGATAGAAGAGCAGGCCAATCTTATTGGGGAGATGAAAAAATCTCAAAGTACGATGTATTCGGATCTTGATGGGCGGATACAAGGCCTTGAAAAAAAAGCTGAAGGCGTAAAGTCATCGACTGCTGAAAATCCCCCGATGCAAGAAGGCTCAGTTGGATCCGAAGCCAAGGTGACCGAACCGTCAGTTGCGGCTCCGTCCGCAGTTACAGAGGCTCAGCAGGCGCCTGTACAGAAACAGGATGCGGCGTCGGCTTCAGGCGAAGCTTCCGCTCCTCGACTACCTTCTGTAGGCGACGAAAAACAGCAATATCAGCAAGCCTATGAAGCGCTTAGAAATGGGCATAACGCTCAGGCAATTGCTGAATTTAACACATTGCTGAGTAAAAATCCGAAAGGCGAGTACGCAAACAATGCCCAATATTGGCTGGGCGAAGCCTACAGGGTTAATCAGGATGTTGACTCGGCCCGTAAAGCCTTTAATAGCGTTATTGAAAATTATCCGGGCAGCTCAAAAGTGCCCGATGCTTTATTAAAATTGGGCACTATCGAGATTGAGCAAAAAAATCCAGCCAAAGCGCGTGAATATTTAACGCGCGTTACTACGGATTTTCCCAGTTCGACAGCTGCCCGTTTGGCGGCAAAGAAATTACTTCTGCTTGATTGATGAAAAATAGTAGTGGTGAATTTGTTACGTATAACTGAAATTTTCTATTCATTACAGGGCGAGTCGAATACGGTAGGTCTGCCCACTGTGTTTATTCGGCTCACCGGCTGTCCATTAAGATGCGTTTATTGCGATACGTCCTATGCTTTTTCTGGCGGGAAAAAAATAGAGATTGATGCCATAGTTACCCAGGCCGAACAGTACGGAACCAAGTATATTACCGTAACCGGCGGCGAACCTTTGGCGCAGCCGGGCTGTCTTGAGTTAATGACAAAGCTGCTCGATAAAGGCTATGTTGTTTCGCTTGAAACCAGCGGCGCGCTTGATGTGTCGGCGGTCGACCCGCGCGTTGTTAAAGTCATGGATTTTAAAACACCCAGCTCAGGTGAATTAAGTAGAAACCTCTATCAAAATATCGAATACCTAAACCAAAAAGACCAAGTTAAATTTGTCATCGGTAATGATGAGGATTACGACTGGTCAAAAACCCTATTAACGGAATATGGCTTGCCTAATCGTTGTGACATACTGTTTTCACCGGTGATGGGGCAGCAACATCCAACCGAACTCGCCGAAAAAATCCTTAAAGACAGATTACCTGTTCGTTTTCAACTCCAATTACATAAAATACTTTGGGATGATGCCCAAGGTAAGTAAATCGACATGCAAAAAAAAGCCATAGTCCTTCTATCCGGGGGGTTAGATTCAATTACCGTACTTGCCCTTGCAAAAAAACAGGGATTCAAATGTTATGCCCTAAGCTTTGATTACGGTCAGCGGCATAATGCCGAGCTAGTAGCCGCCACGAAGATAGCCGCAGATTACCAGGTTGAAGATCATAAGATTATCAAACTGGGATTAAGCTCGATCGGCGGTTCCGCACTAACCGATGAGCATATTGCTGTGCCCAATACGCCCCAGGAAGGCATACCGGTAACCTACGTACCGGCAAGAAATACAATCTTCCTGTCCTTTGCCTTGGGTTGGGCGGAAGTTTTAAATCTAACCGATATTTTTATCGGCGTTAATGCCGTGGATTATTCCGGTTATCCGGATTGCAGGCCTGAATTTATCAAGGCTTTTCAGCAATTAGCAAACCTTGCCACTAAGGCAGGTGTAGAAGGCGAGCATTTCACTATACATGCACCGCTAATCGCGCTCAGCAAGGCGGAAATTATTAAGAAAGGGGTAGAGCTAGGCGTGGATTATCAGAGCACAGTTTCGTGCTATTCTGCTGATGAACAAGGCCGTGCTTGCCAAGTCTGCGATGCCTGTCGTTTAAGAAAAGCTGGTTTTGCTGAGGCGGGAATAAAAGACCCAACTCAATATCAATCAAATTAAAAAAATCTTGACGTAATTAAATTAGTCATTATAATAGGCAGTCTTTGTTGGGTCGTTAGCTCAGCCGGTAGAGCACCGCACTTTTAATGCGATGGTCGCGCGTTCGAATCGCGCACGACCCACCATCAAAGGCTTTGATTTAAAAAGCTTTTTAAGGATAAAAAGCTTCAGTAACTGTGTACTAAAACCATCGACTACAGTGATAACTACAGTAGTCTTGTTTTTAACCTCAAAACGAGGAAACACAGATGCTCAATTTCCACATCATCAAAGTTAATCTTAAAAACGGCGAAGTCCGTTACCGCACCATTCTGACCCAATCGGGTAAAGGCATCAAAACCAAAACCTTTAGGCGCAAGCAAGACGCTCGTACTTGGGGCACTCGCGCGGTTTTAGATTCCCAGGAATACGAAGCCAAAGGCATCAAACCCTGCACCATCCAATTCAGTCGTTTGGCGGATGAATACATGCGCTGGTGGACCGGCAAAGACCATGACCGAGTAAGGCTCGTGCTATGGTGGGAAAAACGCTTAGGCAAATATCTCTTAAGCGATATTACGCCGGAACTGATCCGCGACACGCTCAAGCCGAAAAAATCACAAGCTCCGGCAACCTACAACAAACACCTCGCCGTGTTATCGGCCATTCTGGATTACGCCACGCTTCAGCAGGAGGATGACAGTATTCTGGAACAATACATCGAGGATAATCCCTGCAAGCGCGTCCGTTCTCTCAAGCTAGATAATAAGATCGTTCGTTATCTGTCTGACGAAGAAAAGCCACGTCTTTTGAAAGCGGCGAAAGATATTGGAGGTAAGTTTTATCTCAAAGTTCTGATGGCGTTGACCACCGGTATGCGCAAAGGTGAATTGGATTGGCTACGCTGGAACGAGATTGATTTCGATAAAGGTCTGGCGATGCTACCCGACACCAAAAACGGAACGCCACGCCATACGCCGATACCGAGCGTTATTATGGATCAACTGAAAAAGCATCGGGAAATCGGCAACCGTCTATTATTTCCATCCAGCACCGACATAAACAAGCCTTTCGACTATAAAAAGCAGTGGGCAAAGTGCCTGAAAGCGGCAGACATCAAAAACTTTAGATGGCACGATATGCGCCATGATACCGCCTCAACTTTAGCGCGGGATGGCCGTACATTAAAAGAAATCGCTGAAATCCTGGGACATAAAAGCCTAGCCAGTACCGACCGCTACACGCATTTGTCGACGGCACACAAATCTCAAGTGTTGAATGACACGATGGCTAAGTCTATTAGTTTATAGTCCGATTTACTCGTAGAAAATGCCCTGTTAGATGAGATTATTACTTGCCTAACAGGGGGGGGCTCAGTAATGAGTTGCACTTTAATGAAATAATTAACCTTGATTAAAGCTGTACCTTCAAAAATTTTAAAATTTAAAAAATGGCTGACGTTACCTGAAACAGCGAAAGCATTTTTCCAGGGGCGATAAAGTTTTGTTGTAAAGTAGAGATTTTATAAGGATGTGAAAAGGTAGGGGGGTAATAAGTGCAGATGTTTAAAGATTTCCGTGTAAACCAGTTCCAAATGGACTTTTTGGCTCTAGTGAGCATGGCTACGAAATGGTCTAACAGCGCCTTCGAGGAGAATCTAGAAAAGTGTTGCGCTTCTCTTGGTCTCTCAAGGCGAATGTTATGAATGGCCGCTTTCCCGAATTGAGCAGTTCTACAGTTGGCAATTGTGATAGTCAGCTCATGGCCGAATTCGAGCATTCAAAACCTGTTCGGAATTCTAACAAATTGGTAGTAGCTTTCTAGAAATCAGTACCCTCACCTTTAGTGCATTACCAGGTGCAATTCTGCTTGTTAACTGAAGAGAACGGTGTTTATTTTGATTTCACAGGTAATCAATGGAAAAAAGTGGACGGTGAACATGAAAAATAGTGTTCACCCTAATGAGAATACCCACATCTGCCTGACTTTGTCGGGTGGGTGTTTAGACGGGGTA
>Ga0265297_10005610_pt1 | contig 18956 bp, 18 predicted proteins | sample Munlanlwell13791_FD_192502 | JGI IMG/M metagenome (GOLD analysis project Ga0265297, IMG submission 192502) | Leachate microbial communities from a municipal landfill in Southern Ontario, Canada - Leachate well 137-91 | ecosystem: Engineered > Solid waste > Landfill > Unclassified | place...
GCTCTTCAAGCTCCTCTTCATCCTCCTCGTCTTCTTCCTCCAGCTCTTCCTCTAGCTCTTCTTCCAGTTCCTCCTCATCCTCCGGAGGGTGCGATCTATGCACCCCGAACGAGTTGGCAGAATGTGTATGTGAAGGAAACTTTAAGTTGTGCGTGAATGGGTGTTTTTGGACCGATTGTACAGGACCCGACGATGAATCATCTCATTCAGAGTGCGTTGACGGAGAGTGCGTATGCGTAGCTGGACAAGCCCAGGATGGCTGTGATACATCAGCTGATTGCCAAGAAGAAAACAAACCAATTGCTCATACATTATCATCGTTAGCCGGAAACTATTGCACAGGATTAAATGGAATGGGAATAGCCTACTTTAAATGGTATTACCTTGACCCAGGAGCAAAGAGGCAAACACAATATACAATTCAAATAGACAATAACTCAGACTTTTCATCGCCTGAAGTAAACAGAACTGTATATTATACAAACGCAGCTTCTGGCACACTACAACAACAGTTAATACTGGTAAAACAACTTGAAACATCTCCAGGGTGCGACTTTATCACATACAATACAATATACTATTGGAGAATCAAAACAAAAAACTCTGCAGGAGTAGAATCGTCATGGATTTATCATAATAGTTCATATGGTACCACCACATCTCCAGGAACGTCATACACATATGAATATGCTCACCCGGCTCCAGTCGTGGCATATTCTGTTCCAGAGACAACATCCCCAGGAGCAGAAACAGCATTCTCGGATTCATCCTTGTGTTATGTCTATGGTGGAACCAGTCCGTTGGCATGTTCCTCGATTGCTCAAAGTTATCTATGGGACTTTGGCGACGCAGGATACAACTCTGCTTATGCCTCCACCGATACCACAATGGGAAGCGTTACCCATATCTACACAACCGCCAACGACTACATTACGAGCTTAAAGATCTGCGACGACATAGCTTGTTGCACAGCTCAAAAGCCCATAACAGTGGTGGCTGGGTCCGGGACATCTCTGCCTAAGTGGAGGGAAGTGTCTCCGTTCTAAATATAATTTTCTCCACATTAAAAACGCTCCTTGTAAGGAGCGTTTTTAAGTATATATTAGATTTATATTATTCCAGGGATAAACATATATTTTACTTTTTGCGAATAAGCGACATAATCAGGGTCTTTTGATAAATGTCTTTCTTCTGTTAATGCTCTTAAAAAATATATGATTGTCCATCCTAATAGGCTTATAATTGCCACCATTCCAAACTTGATTATAAATGGAATTCCCATAATTAGCCAGCTTATACCCTTTGATGCATAGGCTGGGTGCCTTACATATTTGTATGGCCCTTTTGTTACAATGCCTCTGTTAGTTAAATTAGATGCTTTAAATCCTAAGGCTATTGAAGCCCAAACATAAACCCCAAAAAGCAAGAGCGAGACTATTCCCATTATTATTGTTGTGTTTACACTGCTGAAAGTAGAAAAATCTGATGTGTACCAGCCCAAAACTCTTCCGGTCAAATCATTGACTGGCGGGTAACAGGCCAGTGTTACTAGCCAGCCAAGAGCTGTTGGCTCAACCGATTTTACAATACTTTTTAGCCCAGATGATTCAAATAAATATCCACACGAAAAAATAATTGTATCTATAACTAGCATTACATGTAGGATGGCAGGAAAATAAATTTTTAAGATACTTTTTTCATCCATTGTAAACGCACCCATAGAGTTAAGGGCAGAGATTGATCCAGATAAAGATAGCCAATTACCAATTAAAAAATTTAGCATAACTGGGGTAAAGTATAGCTTAACTAAATAAAAAAGCATAGAGATTTTTTCTTCTCTTGAGACTTCAGGGTCTTTTTTCATCTTATCTGTAAAGATCCATTTAAATATTTTTTTTACGCCGTTATATATAAGCCAAACCCTTTCTTTCTGAAAGTCTATATCTTTTTTAAAAAATAGTATAAAGAGGCAGTAAAACAAAATTACATCAGTTATTATCCCAATGGGTCTAAATACATAGTTGCCGTATGATATAAAATTAAAGATGGTTGAGTCTGTCCAAGTTCCCCAAAGATTTTTTGAAAAGGGAAGTAGAGACCACAGGATAACGGGTATTCCATAAACTAGTAGTGTGGTTAATATTAGTTTTGTTTTTTTATTCATTGATTTTTTTGTTTTTAATTTTATCTAAAATTGCTCTTTTGTACAAACTTAAAACGGAAAAAAACATTTCAATACTGTCTCTTGAAACCTTTACTTTTGACCCTGGTATTTCGTCCCACTTAACGCCAATTTCTTTTATTTGGCAATTTATTTTTTTTGCCAGCCATAATATTTCTATATCAAAAGCAAATCTTTTTATATATTGCCTCTCAAAAATATTTTTTGCAATGCTTGTTTTTATCAATTTAACGCCACATGAAGCATCTTTTATTTTTGGAATTATGGGCATGCATAAAAAATGAAAGCATCTTCCAATAAATTTCCTCCTTGGTGACATGGTCGTTTCGGCCCCGTTAATTATTCTGGAGCCTATGACAAAATCAGCATTTTTTGTTTCAAAAAACAATTTATTCAATTCTTCTGGGGGGGTGGCGGCATCGGCGTCATATATTAAAATAAAGTCAGACTCGGCATTTTTAATACCCGCCTTAACGGCATTACCCTTGCCCTGGTTAGGAGATATTTTGTGTATTTTTATTGGAAGAGAATCTCTAAATGATTCGGCGATAGAGACAGTCTTATCCGTTGATCCGTCATCAATAATAAAAATTTTATTTATTAAAAAATTGTTTTTATTATGCGACAAAAATGTTTGCCATTTTTTAAGAGTTTCCGGCAGTCTTTTTTCTTCGTTGTATGCAGGAATTATAACAGAGATTGTTTTCATGACTATATTTTTGCAAAGGCCTTCACGGCTATTCTAAGTGCGACCCATATAAATTCAAGCGATATAAATAAAATGCATAAAACAGGAATGATAGATTTAAGACCTTTAAATTTATTAAAAATTCTTGATAATCCTAAGCCAGAAAAGATTGTTATAGGAATAAATACAGAATTCAGATACCTAAAATCAGAATTACATACGGCAGAATATTTAAATAGAAACAACGTTAACATAAAAAAATTTATAATTATGGCAGTTATAAAAATATAATCTGTGTCTTCCCATTTTTTAATAAAGAAAAAATTTGCTACCAATCCGACAGGAAGGCAAAGTCCCAAAATTAATATTACCTGCATTAATAATCTCATGTAAGGAAAAAAACTTGTGACATTATTGTATTCATATTCGCCGAATATGGAAGACCCATACAGGAAAGTCGGCCAAGTTCTTGCCACCTTTTCGTTGCCAAAAACATGAGATTGGGCTTCTTGTAATAAGTCAGATAAATTGAATGTAAAAAGATAAGAAAATGTTTCTGGATAGACTCTCTGGTGTGCCCACGAATAGCTTTCAACAAAACGAAATTGGTTTGTAGATGGCATATATGCCCGCCACAAACCCGCACCAAAACATATAAAGCCTATTAAAAAAACAGCAAATATTATATTTAAAATTTCTGTCTTTTTATTTTTTCCATATTTATAAATTAAAAATCCGATTATTATAAAAAAAATAAATCCTGATGAAATTTTAGTAAGAGAGGCAAGGGCTGAAAATATTGTAGATAAAAATATATCTTTTGATTTTTCTGACTTAGTATAACTTATTAGAAAATAAAAAGCCCCGGCCGATAACAAAGTCAGCATAGGATCATTGCTTATCATTATTGAATGAAAGACGAAGGACGGGGTAAAGGCAAATATTCCGACAACAAAAAATTGCAACCATCTAGAATCGGTTATCTTGCGGGCCATTAGAAACATAAACAAAAGGCTTAGTATTGAAAAGAAACACGAATACCAGATTAAAATTTTAAATATATCATCGCTAGAATTAAAGAAGTTTTGCAAAAGCCGATACGAGAGGCCGGTAATAATGTAATATAGCGGTTGTTGCGGATATTCAAGCCCTTTATTAACCTCTGGTAAGGAAAGATTACGGGCCACAAACTTTATATATTGGATATGATCACCCGTATCATGGGTATAAGTTGTGGTTCCCCAAAAGTTGTCATAATTTTCTCTCACGCCAAAATATCCTGTAAATAGAATTCTTAAAACAATTCCAAGAATCACTATTATTAATACGGGGGTCCAAACAAAATTTTTTTTAATCAGGATTTTTTTCATAGATTGTTTTTATGAATATTGTTAAGGCATAAGCTACTGGGATTCCTACTGCCAAAAATACAAGCATCCACGCAACAAATGATGGACGTTGGGCAAATCTAAAAGAGTATCCCCAGCCCGTATTTTTTCCAGAAACAATTATAGTATTTTGCCCGGATTTTAACGGAATATTAAAAATATATCCATGTCTCCAGTCATCTAAAACATCTGTTTCATATTTCTTTTTTATGGGGGATATATCTATATCTCTGCCATTAACCGATATTTTATTTATAAAATCATCCATGGAAATATTGACTTGGGGCTTCTGATTGATTTTTGAATCTACTATAATTTTATAATTCAGGTCTCGTTGGGCATCATTATCATTCCTGTCGGGTAGAGTTATTTTTGTTTCACTTCCGTTTTCTAAAACAAATAGAGTGTCTTTGACGGAAAATAAATGTAGCCAAAAAACAAAGAACGAAAAAATGGCAAAAATAAGGCAGAATATTAAAACTTTTTTATCAAACTCAGTTTTTTTAACAGCCCTGAATTTTTTATAAAGTAACGACAATGACGGCACAGACATTAGTATTAGTAATGGAACATATGGAATCATATATCTTTCCTCTCCAACGTTTTGTAAATAGATTGTGACAAATAAAGATAGAATTGCTAATCCAAATAAATAAAAAAACTTTTTGTTATAATTTTCTGTGCGTATTTTTTTCGTGAAAAGTCCTATTATCGTGACTATGCTGGCAATAAATAAGATTGCGGTTAGAATTTTAAAGATTATTCTAAGGGGCCCCCAAAAAGGCATGTCGCTTGTAGTGGGAAATAAATGGCTATGAAAGAGTTTTACTATTGAATAAGAATTTTTTACTATTTGGAAGGGTTTTTCTTTTATACAATCTAATCCGATTTGATAATAATATTTTTGGTTTTCAAAAGGAGTGTTAGTCGATATGGCTTTCTCATCGGGATAATCTATGTTGGCTGCTGAAGCAAACCAATACCAATATCCTTGGTCTGTAAAATATTTTACCGATTTAACATCGCACCATGTCATCGCAAAGTTAAATCCTCCGCTGGACGAAATAAAATTTTCCCTTCCGCCTGTGTAATAAAAATTAAAAATACACATACTTGTTATTACTAATCCAGCAAAAAGAATAAAATTAGCAACAAGTTTCCAATTGATTTTTTGCCACAGACACCATAAAAGAAAGCAGGGGATAAACGCAAGTATTATCGGCCTGGTTATAGTAGCAATTCCCCAAAATAGCCCAACCCATATGCCAGTAATAGGTTTTTCTGGATTTTTAATTAAAAAATAAAAGCCAAGCAGAAATGTTGGAAAAAACAAATTTTCACTCATTACAAGTGCATTTAAAAAAATAAATGGCCACCAAAAGGTAACGACAGCTAAAATTATCAATGCTATCTTAGATGAAAATAACCTTTTGGAAATCTGATATATACACCAAAATCCAATAGCATAAAAAACGCCGAATAGTACGACATTAAAAGAAATCCTCTGTGATTCAAGGCCAAGCCACATCAGGACTCGATATATTAAGCTCAAAAAAATATGAAAAAAAGGCGGCCAATATGTTGAAAGCTCTATATGGGTGCCATTTGCCATTCTCATAGCATGGACATCATAGGTTCCTGCATCAGACCAAAGGTAATCGTTTGGACTGGTAAAGCAGAATATATATAATATGCGTACTACAAATCCATAAACCAGCATAGTCCATGCCAAAGAGTCTTCTTTTTTAAATAAAAAATTGAAATTCATTTTATAATTATATCAAATTAAAGGTCTATTTCAAAGTAGAAGATATGCCCAAGACCCTTGCAAAATGGAAATATATGTTGTAATATAATGTTATCTAATTTTAAATTTTAAAAAATAAAAGAATGGCAGTACCAAGACATAGTCATACAAGGTCAAAAGTCGGCAAAACCCGAATGCACAAATACATCGGGCGTGTTGCTTTAGCTTTGTGTCCAAAATGTGGAAAACCTATCTTATCTCACACAGCCTGTAAAAACTGCGGATATTATAAAGGTAAAGAGGTTATTAATGTTATGGCAAAATTGACTAAAAAAGAGGCAAAGAACAGGGAAAAAGAAATCAAAACAGCTGAGAAAGATTCAAAAAGCTAAAAACAATGGCATCAAGGCACCTTTCACGATCAATAGTTATGCAATCCCTTTATGAATGGGATTTTTACGGAAAAAAAACGGATTTAAAAGCTATTATTGAGAGGAACATAAAAGATTTGGGCCCAGGCCTGGAAGAACTAGATTTTATATGGAAGTTATCAGAGGGAGTTCAAAAGCATATGCAAGAGATTGATAATATAATAGAAAAAGCAGCTCCAGAGTGGCCAATTTCGCAAATACCAATTGTTGATAGGAATGTTTTAAGAATTGGACTTTATGAACTGCTTTATGCGGATAAACAAGAAGTTCCTCCAAAGGTGGCAATAAACGAGGCTATAGAACTAGCAAAGACATTTTCAGGGCAGACATCTGGTAAATTTGTAAATGGAGTTTTAGGAACGATCTTTAAAGAATTGCAAGCCAAAGAGGGGCAACAAATAGACGGACAATAATAATATATGAAAGATTTTTCAATACTTGAACAAAAAATTGGAACTGATTTTAAAAATAAGGACTTATTAATACAGGCTTTCGTGCATAGATCATATCTAAACGAAAATCCAGATTTTAAGCTTGACCACAATGAAAGATTAGAATTTTTGGGAGACGCGGTAATGGAGTTAATAGTCACAGAACATTTATATAAAGAGTATCCAGATAAAACAGAGGGTGAATTAACAAATTGGAGAGCAGCCCTAGTAAATGCCAAAATGTTGACCAAGATTGCCGAAGAGTTAGAATTTAGCGATTTCCTTTTACTTTCAAAAGGAGAATCAAAAGAAACCGGCAAATCAAGGGCATATATCTTGGCAAACACATTTGAGGCTTTGCTCGGATCTATATATTTGGACGCCGGCTATTATGCGACAGATGAATTTTTAACAAAATATCTTTTGCCAAAGTTGGCAGAGGTAATAAAGACAGGATCATATAAAGACGCAAAATCAAAATTTCAAGAAGCGTCACAAGATAAGGAAGGTGTAACTCCGTGCTATAAAGTAACAAAAGAAACCGGTCCAGACCATAACAAAAATTTTACAGTAGGAGTTTATCTTAAAGACAATCTTGTGGCAGAGGGAGAAGGGAGTTCAAAACAAGAAGCAGAAGAAGAAGCTGCTAAAAAAGCATTAGAAAATAAAAATTGGAAATAAAAAACAAAAAAGCATGTTAACTATTAGACTAACAAGAAAAGGAAAAAAGAATCAGCCGTTTTATAGGGTTGTATTGGTTGATAAAAGAAATTCTTCAAAGGGAGGTAGATCCGTGGAAGATTTGGGATATGTAAATCCTTTAACCAAAAAAAATTCTTTTAACGCAGAAAGAATTAAATATTGGATTTCAAAAGGAGCTCAGACATCCGAAACCATACATAATTGGCTGGTTTCTGAAAAGATAATTGATGACAAAAAGATCCACGTCGCAAAAATATCTCCCAAAAAACAGGCTGAAATAAACAAGGCAAAAGCCGATGCCGAGGCAGCTATAAAAGCTAAAGCAGAAGCCGACGAGGCGTCAAAAAAAGCTGAACAAGAGGCCAAAGCAGCAGCTGAAGCAAAGCCAGAGGAATTGCCAGCAGCGCCAGAGGAACCTAAATTAGAGGAACCAAAACCCGAAGAAAAGCCAGCTTAATTTTAAACTTTAAATACCCCCGAATAGGGGGTATTTTTGTTTTACGTGCGTTTGATTAATATATTGACAAAATTACTAAAATATGATATGATTAATATATATCGCCAAGCTAAATTGCTGTGGGCTAAAAAGCAAATTAACAACAAGTCTTCTGAAAGGAACTGAAAATGCAGCGCTTTTTGCAAATTGTCTTGACTGTTCTGCGGACCATTTGGGTTGGTATTTTGTGGACATTAGACTATGTAACCCCCATAATCGGATACAGCCTTTTGTGGCTGTTGGACCGCGTAGGCGAAGTCCTTTGGGCTTCTGTCGAGCGTCTTTTGCGGCAGGCTAGGCGAATTGCTTTTGGTAATTGGCGTCGCACTAGTGTGACATTGCTGGCGACAACTTTTGTCGCGGGTCGTTATTGGCCACATCAGGTGATGCCGATATTGACCCCGATAATGGTGCTTGCGCTTACTATGTTTGCTTATAGATTAATGTTTCATGGCGTTTGGCCAATTCGATGGCCAGGGCAAAGACGGCAAAATCGTCACAACCGCGATTAGCGATTCTAAAGTTTGTGGGAGTTCTCAAAACCCTCTTTTTTGTTGCTCGGTTGACAAGGTTCTATTCAGTGAGTATACTTGAAGTAAGAAAAGGTCGCAAAGATAAAAAGACATAAGACAAAAGAAACATGGCAGTAGATAATGACAGAGAGTTTCTTGAGACAATTGTCAAGGAATTAGTTGATCACCCAGAAGACGTCAAAGTTGAAAGAAAAGTTGACGAAATGGGGGTGCTTCTTTCTTTGAAAGTAAACCCACAAGATATGGGTCAAATCATCGGAAGAGAAGGTTCAACAGCCAAGGCAATCAGAAATTTGGTCCGCATCGTCGGATTAAAAAACCACGCCAGGGTTAACCTCAAAATTGAGGAACCAGAGGGCGGAAGAGCTCCAAGAGCTGAAAAGAAAGTCTCAACAGACGAATTAGATAACATTTCTTTGTAATTTACAAGAAGCGAAAATCGTGTTATAGTAAACACGATTTTTGTTTATAAGACAAATGATTAAATTTGATGTTATCACAGTTTTACCCGAAATTTTTAACTCATATCTTGGGGAGTCTTTGATTGCGAGAGCCCAGAAAAAAAAGTTGATAAAAATAAATGTCCATAATTTAAGAAAATGGACAACAGACAATCACAAGACAGTTGATGGCAGGCCTTTTGGCGGGGGGTTGGGGATGGTATTGATGGTGGAGCCAATTTACAAAGCTTTAAGGCAAATTAAAAAAGACAAGAAGGCAAAAGTTATTTTGTTTACTCCAAGAGGCCAAAAGTTCAACCAAAAATTGGCAACAAAATTGGCAAAGCAAAAACAAATAATTTTTATCTGCGGAAGATACGAAGGCGTTGATCAGCGCGTGGCCGAAAAATTGGCGGATATGGAAATCTCCATCGGCGACTATGACTTGATGGGAGGCGAGCTACCTGCAATGATTTGTATTGAGGCGATTTCAAGATTGGTGCCGGGAGTGCTGGGTAAGCCCCAATTATTAAAAGAAAGAATTACAAAATCCGGCGGATTTATTGAGTATGCCCAATATACAAGACCCGAAGTTTTCAAGACAAAAGAGGGCAAGGCTTGGAAGGTGCCGGCAGTATTGCTTTCGGGCGACCATAAAAAAATAGAAGAATGGAAGGCTGGCCACGGCAAAGCGATTGAATAGTTTGATTTTTTGTGGTATAAATTATTGTATGGACAAGGGCGTGTGGCTGAGCAGACAAAGGCACTGGACTGTAAATCCAGCGGGTTCTACCCTTCGTAGGTGCAAATCCTACCGCGCCCACACTAAGCTTTGAGGAGCAGAGCAAAGTGCCGATGTAGCTCAGCCAGCAGAGCATCTCCATGGTAAGGAGAAGGTCCGCAGTGCAAATCTGCGCATCGGCTCAAAGTAGAAATATAAATTAACAAAAAAATATGGCAGTAAAAAAGACAATCACAAAGATGGCCTGCGGAACCTGCAAAACCGTTAACTACTTTACAAAAAAGTCAAAAAAGTTAAAGGAGGAAAAGCTTGCATTAAAGAAATTCTGCAAAGGCTGCAAAAAACATACAGCACATAAAGAATCTAAACGCTAATATATTGTGCGTCAAATAAAAAATCCGAGTAAATCACTCGGATTTTTTGTTTATGGCAGCATGAAAATAAAAAAATAATACCCTCGGCTTTTGCTGAGAAAAGCGGAGGGTATTTGGGCCACCTTAGTTTTGGGGCTTTTGCCGCACGACTATGTTGGCGGCTTCGGCGGATAGCGCCGGAGCGATAACTCAGGGCAATTAAGTTTGCCAAGGGGTTGCAATTAAGTTTGCAACCCCGTTTTTTTATACAATTTTAACAGCTGAAAAATAAAATAAAAAAGTGTTAGCTATGGCCCCTGGTTTTTTTGTGTTTTGTGTTGACTGACATTGTTTTTGTTGATATATTTTATAATTAATTTAACGGCCGCCCTTTTACAACCCCAACGGAAAGGAGGACAGAAATGTCCAAACGCAAGGAAAGCCGCCAAAGGGCAGAACCCGAAGATACTTCTCTGAAGATGCGGGTTGAAGACATGAAGCTGCCTGTCGTCAAGGCATTCAACCCGTTTAAGGTCAGGCCATTGCCCGGCCAGATTCGGGAGCGCTTCTTTGGAATTGAGGACTTGGCCGGCAGCATCAACGCCGTCGGCCAAACAACGCCGGTTCTGGTTACCGAGATCTCGGAAAACCCGAAGTTCGACGCCCAACTGGTTGACGGAGAACGCAGGCTTCGCGCCTGCAAGCATCTTAGGGTGCCCGTCATGGCATTCATCTGGGACGGTAAAACCGACCCCGAGGATATCTACGCAAGGTCTGTTGCGGCCAACTTCGGCCGCCAGGCTCACGACTGCATTGAGATTTCAAAGGCAGTCCAGCGGTTCAAAAACAACGGCAAGACGGTGGAGGAAATCTCCAACATCTTCGGCAAGTCTGTTGCGTGGGTTAATCAGCACTACAGTCTGAGGACCCTGGACCCGATGGTTCAGGGTTGGCTGATTCCCAGGGTCGTGGACGAGAAAAAGAAATCCGACGAAGGGCTCTTGAGCTCTGAGTCAAGGAAGATCAAGGCGCCTCTGAGCTTTTCTTTGGCGCTTTTGCTCGTCTCTCTGCCCGCGCAGATGCAGATTGCCGCGGGTCGCAACATTATTGCCGACAACATGTCTCTTGTGGAGGCTCGCCGCCACATTCTGAACCTCAGCAGGGGTTCTGGCCATTTAGTTAGACACAGGTCTCCCAAGGAACAGTTGGAAACGTTCCTGTCAGTGTCCCGTCGTGTCGGGCATATGGTGGGCATCTACAACGATATGCCGTCCGACGAATTTGATGGCATGCTTGGCAATGTGACTCCGCATGATTTGGCAAGGATCAAAAAGTCCTTGGACAAAACGGCGGAGGAGATCTCGGGCTTGGCTGAGTGCATCCAGGACGAGATCGACAAAAGAACCGGGCCCCAGGCCCAGATTGCATAACATGCTCCTTTCAACCCCTTAGCGCCTTGGCGGTTTTTCCGTCAAGGCGCTCTTTTTGTTAATGCAATTAATAAATTGATTTTTTTGTTGTAAGCGGTATATAATATCTATAATTATGAATACCAATAAAATTTTTATTTTTGATACCTACGAAAGGGTAAAGAGGGAGTTTGTTCCGCTCAAAGCAGATCAGGCAAATATTTATAGCTGCGGGCCAACGGTTTACGATTTTCCGCATATAGGTAATATGAGAGCCTACATTTTTTCTGATACACTAAGAAGAGTATTGGAATTTAATGGCTACCAGGTAAAACATGTGATAAATATTACAGATGTCGGGCACCTTGTTTCGGACGGTGATGAGGGCGAAGATAAAATGGAAGTCGGCAGTCAGCGCGAAAATCGTTCTGCTTGGGAAATTGCTGACTACTACACAAATATTTTTAAGCAAGATATCAAAAGGCTAAATATTAAAGAGCCCAGTGTTTGGAGTAAGGCCACCGACCATATTGCCGAGCAGATAGATCTTATTAAAAAACTTGAGGAAAAGGGTTTTACATACTTAACCTCTGATGGCGTGTATTTTGACACTTCCAAATTTGGCAATTACGGATATATGGCAAGGCTGGACATTGAAGGCCTGGCTCCTGGGGCCAGGGTGGAGGTAAATGACGAAAAGCGAAACCCAACTGATTTTGCACTTTGGAAATTTTCTCCAAAAGACCGCAAACGCCAGATGGAGTGGCAAAGCCCGTGGGGAGTTGGATTTCCCGGGTGGCATATTGAGTGCTCGGCTATGGCGATGAAATATCTTGGCGAAACGATTGATATTCACACTGGGGGAATTGATCATATCCCGGTTCACCACACCAATGAAATCGCTCAGTCTGAATCTGCAACAGGAAAGCAATTTGCCAGATATTGGATGCACGTTGCCTTTTTAACTGTGGAAGGAAAGAAGATGTCTAAAAGCCTGGGGAACTTTGCAACCATTGAAGACATTGTAAAAAAAGGTTACGACCCCGTGGGCTTTCGCTATATGGCGCTAACATCCCACTACCGATCTGGCTTGAACTTTACATGGGATGGTCTTTTGGGAGTTCAAAAAGCCCTTGCCGGGTTGCGAGAAAAAATCAGCCAGTGGGATAGCAGCAACGCTGAACCATCGGCTGAACTATTGGAAGAGTTTAAAAAACGAGTTAATAACGATATAAATACTCCGCAGGCATTGGCTCTAATGTGGGATGTTGTAAACGATAAGTCACTTGGCCAAGGAGTTAAAAAGGCGACGATATTGGAGTTTGATAAAGTGCTTGGCCTGGGCCTTGAGGGTAATATTGTTGCCGAGATTCCTGACGAAATTATGGCTCTTGCCAAACAACGCGATGAGTTTAGAAAATCAAAACAATGGGGCGAATCAGACCGAATCAGGCAAGAAATTTTAAGCAAAGGATACGAGCTTGAAGATACTTGGAGCGGACCAAAGATTATAAAGAGAGGATTATAAATTTGGGCTGTTTAAAGGGATAGTAAAGTAGAATGTGGCGCCCTCGCCATAAGTTGATTCTGCTCCAACAATGCCTCCGTGAGATTCAATAATGCTTTTTGTAATGGCCAAGCCTAGGCCTGTGCCACCTTTTTCTGCAAAAGCGCTTTTTACTTGGAAGAATTTATTGAACAATTTATTTATTTGGTCTGGGGCTATACCCTTGCCCGTGTTGGTTACTGCAATAAATAAAGAGTCCTGTATTTTAAATTCGTCGGTTTTAATAAACCAATTTATTCCCGCTTGGGCAGCCTTTTTCGCCAAACTGTCTCCGGGCTTATAAACTAATCCTTGGATAATTATATTTCCATTTTCTTTATTAAATTTCAGCGCGTTTGAAATTAAGTTGTTTAACACTTGGGAGATAGTATGCGGGTCAAAGCTGGCCTTGTCGGGAATGTCTTGGGATAGCTGGCTTGATAAATTAAGTTTTTGGTCTTTGGCGGCAATATCAAAAAATAAAATTCTACCCTTTATAATATCCTTTATGTCCGAAGGCTGTTTTTTGAGGTCAAACTTACCTGCTTCAATTTTTGCCATATCCAAAAGGTTATTGACCAATCCCAACATATCAGATGAGCTGGCATATATCATTTGCAAATATTGCTCCTCCTGATCCGCCTGCATTTTTATAGACCTCATTGATTCTATCATTTTTTTTATGGAATCAAGGGGCGATCTTAGTTCGTGAACTATCATAGAAGTAAAGTCGTCTTTGATTTGCTGGACTTCTTTTTCGCGACTGATATCGCGCAGCACTGCCACACAGCCAACCGGCTTGTACCTGTTTTTTACCGGAGAAATTACAACTTTAAAAAATCCGGCCGGAACTTGGATTTCATCTGAAACAAAAATTCTGTCCATTCTAAGGCTTTCTTCTATTTTATCCTGCAAATCAATTTTGCCAGCTAGGCTTTTATTAAAGTCAGCTAAAGACAGATCTTTTTTGTTATCAAGGCCCGCGGCCAGCCTGGCTTTTGGATTGGCCACCAAAACTTTGTAATCCATGTCTGTCATAATCACGCCGTCTTCCATGCTGGCTACCATTGCGCTCAGTCTGCTGTTTTCCATATCAATCACATTATGTAAGTTTGTGATGGCATCGGTGCCTTGCTCTATAACTTTTTGCAGGGATGCAATTTGTTTTGGCTCGTATGGGGTTTTGTCTTCTTTGGCAATGGTTAACAATCCTATTACCTTATTTGACACTACCAATGGAAAACTCACAAACGCCCCAAGTTTTGTATTTGAATCGGAATCCAAAACGGAGCCCCTTGTTACCTCATCCATCGGAAGTCCGGAAATATTTTTTCCGATAAGTCCGGATAATTGGGAAATCATTTTTTCCTTAAGATCTAAAATAAAATCAAAAGAAACAGATTTTGTCAGATTGCTGCGAAAAATAATTTTGGCCGGTAATGGCAGTATGTAAGACACGGCGTCATAATCTGCCAAATCTGAAAGCGAGTCCGCAACTACATTTATTACGTCTTGTATATTAAAAGAATAATCTATTTTGCCCGACAGCTCATTTAAAACAGAAATTTCATATGCTTTGTAGTCAACCTTTTTGGGTTCTTGTGATAGAGAGGCTCGCCTTTTTTTATCAGCCCTCATTTTGAATATCACAAAAAGCTCGGCCAGGGCAGCCAGTAGAAAAACAAAAGACAGTATTAAAATTATTAATCCAATTTGCATTGTTATATTATAGCACACAAACCTAAGCTATATAAAAAATTTAAAGCTTGTTGTCTTCTATTTCAAAAAAATATATAATTACTTAAATTGTATCACTACGCTAATTTTAAAAATATGAGCAAAATACTAATCGCAGACGACAACAAAGCAATTGCAATGACCCTTCAATTAAAATTAATCCAGGAGGGTTTTGAAGTAAAGCTGGTTCCAAATGGTAGGGACGCATTAAATCTTTTAGAGTCGGAAAAATTCGATCTGGTAATTTTAGATTTAATAATGCCCGAATTAAATGGCTTCGGAGTTTTAGAAGCCTTAAAACAAAAAAATATAACCGTACCAGTGATTGTTGCATCAGATCTGAGCCAGGTGGAAGATTTTGACAGGGTAAAACAAATGGGAGCCATTGATTTTTTTGTTAAATCCAATATGTCTATGGTTGAAATGACGGAAAAAATTAAACAATATTTAAAAAATGAATCTGGATCAAAGTAGAATAAGATCTATATTGCTAGTACAAAATTATATAAATGAAGCCGAAGCCAAGGCTGCTGATGATTTTGTTAAAAGTCAGAACGGCACTTTTTTGGATTATTTTTTTAGACAGGGAAGATTGTCGCCAGATTTGGTTGGCCAAGCAATAGCCGAATTTTTTAAGGTTTCGTATTATGACTTAAATACCAATATTCCCGACAGGGCATTGGTATTAAAAATTCCAGAGCAAATTGGTAAAAGATTTAGAGTGGTTTTAGTAAAAGAAACTGATAATGAAGTCATTGTTGCAACCGATGATCCATCAGAACCAGCTATAAGACAAGAGCTATCTCAATTATTTGGCAATAAAAATATAATAATTTGTTTTTCTTTAACCGAGAATGTTGATTCTGCCCTTGTTGTTTATAAAAAAAATCTCAACGACAGATTTAACGAAATAGTTAAGATGGGTCAAAAAGTAGCGCCAGAAATAATAAATGAAATATTTGGTGACGCTTTAGACCTCAAAGCATCTGATATTCACTTTGAACCACAAAAAGAGGCAGTGGTTATTAGGCTGAGGGTGGATGGGTTTTTGCATGAAGTAGCCAGAATACCAACAGCATATTATGAAAACATTTTAAACAGAATAAAATTGCTTGCAGGTGTCTCAACTGTTGAACATTTTTCAGCTCAAGATGGAGCTATAAGATACGAAAGAAACAAAAAAGCTATTGATATGCGCGTTTCGATTGTTCCGACGGTTGAAGGTGAAAAAATAGTTATCAGGGTTTTAATAGAAGATAAAAAAAGTTTTTCGATTGGAGATTTAGGGCTTTCAAAAGATGACGAAGAAAAAATAATGCGTGCATCCAAAAAGCCATTTGGTATGATTTTGGTAACAGGCCCAACGGGTTCCGGTAAAACAACAACTTTATATGCATTGTTGAAATATCTTAGTAGTCCAGAGAAAAATATTGCAACTATTGAAGACCCAGTTGAGTATAAGATTCCTGGGGTAAACCATATACAAGTAAACTCTGCCACAAACTTAACCTTCGCTGAGGGATTAAAATCTATTGTGCGACAAGACCCTGATATTATTTTAGTTGGAGAAGTTAGGGATAGAGAGACCGCCAGCATAGCAGTTAATGCTTCTTTATCTGGGCATTTATTATTTTCCACCTTCCATGCTAATGATGCTTCATCTGTTATTCCTAGATTTTTAGAAATGGGAGTTGAATCATTTTATCTTTCTTTAACCTTAAAATTAATAATATCTCAAAGACTGGTGAGAAAAATTTGCGAAAAATGCAGATATAGTTACAAAGCTTCGTCTAAAGATTTATCAGCTGTTTTTCCTCAAGCCGAGAGATTTTTTGATAAAGACGCGGAGATAACTTTATATAAAGGAAAGGGTTGTACTAACTGTTCTAATACGGGATACAAGGGGAGAACCGGAATTTTTGAGGTTGTGGAAATTGGTCAGGAGATGCAAGACCTTATGCTTAAAAATCCTTCCGCTCAACAAATTTGGGCCTATGAAAGATCCCACGGAATAAAACCTTTGTTTGTGGATGGTCTTGATAAAGTAAAAAGCGGAGTAACAACCTTAGATGAGCTATTGCGTGTAGCCGATATTCCAGAAGAAATTACTGTTTCATCAACTCCATTGGTACCTAAAAAAATAAAATAATTACAATCAAAATTGTGAATAAAAAACAACAATTTTCATTTATCTTCTTGGCGATCATTCTTTTAGTTTCGATTGACTCGTTCTTTATTGTAAAATATATAATAAATCAATCTAGGTCAGCCGACGTGAGTGATAAGGCGGATGCTCAGAGCAACTCGAATGTTTCGGTAAATCGGGCATCTGTTTATTGTGCAGAACAAGGGGGAACTTTATTAGACCAATTTAGAGGTGATGGGAGCGACTATGTTTTATGTTATTTTGAGGATGGTAAGGTTTGTGAACAATGGGCTATGTTGAGAGGTGACTGCCCAGTAGGCGGAATAGATGCTTCAGTGTTTAATACGGAAGCACAAAAGTTTTGCGTTTTGTGCGGGGGTAAAATAGCCGATGGAAATGATGGGGCATGCTCATTTAAGGACGGATCCATATGTTGGAACGAAAATTTTTATAACGGAACTTGTCTTAAGGGGGAGTATAAACATCTGCCAGAGTAAAATTAAGGGGCGCCCGAAAGGGCGCTTTTTACATTGAATAAGCCCGTTTTTTGTGTTATATTTATATAGAAGGGGGCGTAGTTCAATGGCAGAATAGAGGTCTCCAAAACCTTTGATCAGGGTTCGAATCCTTGCGCCCCCGCCACTAAGATGAAAATAGATTTTTCAAAATACAAAAAAATACTTTCAGATTGGAAAGCTCAGAAAGACTTTTCCAAGATGGATATTAAAACTTTTTCAAAAATGTCAAAAACGGCAGGCGTTCTTTTGTTATTGATTTTGCTGTACTCTTTGTACCAAATCTATATACCGGTAAATTATGCCTCAGAGGAAACAATAAACTATGTTATAGAGAAGGGGAGTAGTAATAACACAATTGCGAATGATTTAAAAGACAAGGGTATAATAAAGAATGCGTTCTTTTTTAGAATGTATACTTTTTTATCGTTTAACCATAAAGGGCTTATGGCGGGCAAATACACAATTTCGCCAAAAATGTCCATTTACAAAATTGTCAAAAAAATGACAACCGGTGACACGATAAGAGACAGGTTTGTGATTTACGAAGGAATGACGGCTGCAGAAATAGGCCAATATTTTGAATCCAGAGAAGTTTGCACCCCTGAAGAATTTGCCCAAATAATGCACAGCGATTATTCAAAATTTTTCCCATTTTTGGCCGATAAACCAGCTGATGCAACCTTAGAAGGGTATTTATTTCCTGATACCTACGAAGTTTCAACCGACCAAACTTGCGAGCAGATGATTGACGCAATGTTGATTAACTTTGGTAATAAACTCACTCCCGAGTTGCAAGAAAAGATAAAGGCTCAAGACAAAACAATTTTTGAAGTGATTACAATGGCTTCGCTTCTTGAAAAAGAAGTAAAAACTTTAGAGGATAAAAAAATTGTTGCCGGCATTTTACATAACAGGCTTGAAATGGGAATGCCTTTGCAGCTTGATTCTACAGTAAACTATATTACGGGCAAAAATGACCCAGGGGTTTTAATAAAAGACACGCAAATTGATTCGCCATATAACACATATAAATATAAAGGCCTGCCGATTGGACCAATTTCAAACCCGGGAATGGATTCTATAACTGCAGCATTGGAGCCGACAGAAACAGATTATTTGTATTATTTGTCTGACGGCAAAACATATTACGCCAAAACCCTAAAAGAACATGCTGCAAACAGGGCAAAATATCTGGATTAACCAGGTATTGACTTTTTGCTGATTTTAAATTAAAATACAAGCATAATTAAATAGCCATAGACAGCAGGCAATTTGTAAGACCTGCCGAGGCAAAACAATGTCTTTTGATATTGATTTTGAGGTCGTCCCGAGTCTGTGGTAAAACACAGCTTTTTAATTAGAAAATTATATCGTTACGCTAAAAATATGGCATTAACAAAAGAACAAAAAACAAAACAGGTTAAGGATATCAAAGAAAAAATATCCAACCAAAAATCAATTGTTTTT
>Ga0265297_10005611_pt1 | contig 18956 bp, 22 predicted proteins | sample Munlanlwell13791_FD_192502 | JGI IMG/M metagenome (GOLD analysis project Ga0265297, IMG submission 192502) | Leachate microbial communities from a municipal landfill in Southern Ontario, Canada - Leachate well 137-91 | ecosystem: Engineered > Solid waste > Landfill > Unclassified | place...
CAACCGGGCGTCAAGACGGCCTGGCCCTGTATTGGGTTGATGCAGATCAACTACCAACTCCATTGGCCGCATAGTGTCAGCAAGCTGCAGGTTGGCTGGATCAACATCAAGTCAGGCGCTAGGCTTTTTGCACAGACTGGCAAAAGCCCGTGGTATTGCGCCAACCCAGCCGGGGTAGTCGCACCTGCCTACATCTACAAGACCAAGTAGGCAAGGCTCTTAAGTAACTCGCAGCAGTAGGTCTCTGTTATACCCATTAGTCCTTTAGCCCTGGCGGGCCCCAAACCCGCCAGGGCGCTTTTCTATCTGTAAATCTTTATATCTCATCTGTTATACTGCTTTTAATGTATTACGAACAAAGCACCAATCAGTTTTTGGAACATCTAGAACTACCGCCAGATTACAGGGTCGACGGTGTTATTTGCTGCGGTACGATTTACGAAGAAAAATTTCTTGGTGTTTTGTCAGACACGCTAAAAAATATGAAAATAACCGCGAAACCGACAAATCTTGCTCATAATTTTTTAAGATATGTTTACGAAATAGACGTAGACGACAAACGGCTTTGGTTTATGACAGGATACGGTGGAGCCATGCTGAGCGAATATTTGCACTGGGCCTGCCAGTTTGGGTCCCGTAAAAACATCTTGATAGGGTCGTGCGGCGGCTTAAAAAAAGGCATGCAGCCAACAGATTTTTTAGTTCCTACAAGTAGCTATGGGCAAGAAAGTTCGGTGCGTATGTATAATCGCCAAAGCCCAAACCAGCCTGCCAATAGGACTCTCGCTGATAGTTTAGTCAACAGATTGAAAGGGACTGACGTAAAAATATGGCAAGGCCCGATAATTACTTGCCAGGCCATGATGGCAGAAACCTGGGATGATATTCAAAATTGGTCAAGAGAGGGCTATTTTGGAGTAGAAATGGAATCTTCTACCTTATTTGCGGTATCGAATCATTTTAACGTGCCATCAGCGGCAACCCTGTTTGTAGGTGATAATCTGATAGAGCAGCACACTAATTTGAGCAAAAGTTACGCCGAACAAACCCACATACGTAGGGCGAGGCGCCTGAGTCAGTTTAAGGCAACCCTAGAAGAGCTATTGACTAGCTAGACATGTCACAGGTCGCCCGCAAATATCTTATTACTTAAGCTTGTCAATTGAGCGTGGTATATTTATACTCTTGCAGGAGGAAAAAATGCCCAACAAAGCAGAAAATCAATACACTGTCTACACTACAGATAAAGAATATGCCAAAAAACTAGTTGCCGAATCAACGTTCCCGGGTGTGACTATTGCTACCTGCAAAGCACTTTTTGGTGCCCTAAAAAGTGAAGTTTTGGTTGATCCTCATGGGAACGCAAGAGTTTTTGAACCCAGCCCAGATACCGATGTAGAAAGTAACGTGGATATGCTAGAAGGTCTTTACGTTGCCGGTGTACACCGAAAATCAGGTGTATTTAGGTATTTTGTTGCTTGTGAAGCCGTTGATTTTAAGCCTGGTGACCGAATTGCTCTTAAGGATAGAGAAGGCAACACTGTTAAAAGCGGTAAAATCGTTAAATTAGAGCAGATAAAAGACCCTCAAGCCGAAGAAGAAGTCCACACCGGCACAGAATTTCTTTTGTACAGATAGCCGTTTTTATTTTACTTATGCTTGCAAGGGGTCATTGATGGTGGGTATAGTTTAAAAATGTCTGAAAAACTGAGAGTACTAGTTGATATGGATGGGGTACTGACGGATTTTGATGCTGGGCTAGTAGAAGCATGGCAAAAAAAGTGGCCCGAAGACCAGCCAGAAAAGATTTTAGATAGAGACACCTTTTGGCTAGATGCTATGCCAGACTTTGTACCTAATGCAGATGCCAAAAGCCAAGAAATCATCTTTGAACCTGGTTTTTTTGAGTCGTTAAAACCGCTGCTAAACGGTCTTGGGATTACCGCTTTAAACCAAATGGTTGAGCTAGGCCACGACGTGGAGATTGTCACGTCTGTAGGGCCAAAGAGCTTAACTGCTGCTACCGAGAAATACCAATGGGTCCACAAACATATGGGAGTACAATGGGTACCAAAAATAACGGTGACCAACAATAAAAAAGGTGTAATTGGTGATTTGTTGATAGATGATTTTATTATCCCTAGTGGCGGTCTGGATGGTGCCAAGTGGGAGCACGTAGTCTATGACCGTAAAGTCAACAGATTTTCACCGGACCCCGCAAAAAACAAGATTTTACAGGCCAAGCGTAGGCTAACCTGGCAAAACTGGCAAGAAGTGCTGCCAGAGTTAGTCAAATAACTCTCAGCTATTGCAAAATAATCAATATTATGGTAATATATGTATTATGAGTAAAGGTGAAGGTAACTCTGATATACCAGCGTTTTTGGGAGACTCAAACAGTGGTCCCCAAAAGTTATATGATTTTGACCGATTAATGTCAGAGGCCGTGAAATCACACATCAGTGGCGACTACGAAGCTGCCCTAAATAATCGTATAGACGCTTATTATCTAGTTGCTAATAGAGATGACCTAAAAGCTGGCAATGCGGCAAGGGATGTCGCTGCTACCTTCGACCGAATGGCTAACACTAGTAACATTGATGCAAAAACAGCTTTAGAACACTGTGATAATGCCGATTTTTGGTTAAATTTAGCGGTCGAACATCACGAAAAAGCCTTACAAAGCAGCTCTTTCCCTAATCGCGAAGAATATAGGCAAATATCTGCAACTGAGGGCCAAATCGCCAGGCAGGGTTTGCACAAGATACTAAATAAATTTAATAATGGGGATAACGACCCAGAATTAAATCAAAAGACCTACGAAGCTTCTATTAAGTCTCGCCAGCACATAGCTGAAGCTATGGGGCAGTCATCTGGTGTTAATACTTTGGCGGACCAATTTAAGATTAATTTTATTACTACGCACTCGCTTGTTGAGTCAGAACTTGGTAACAGAAAACAGGGGTTTTGGCTAGGTGTGCAAGGCGTGGTGTTATCGGTCTTATCCGAATCAAAATTATTAGATACTAGCTCGACTAGTTTATCTAACAAAGAGCGTTTTGGCGCCAAAAAGAAGTCGTTTTTACGTGGTATCGGCGCTATTGCTGTTAGCGTTCTTGGCTCAAAAGGTGACAATTTGGCTCGTAAAATAGCTTAATTGGCATAGAGTATATTTTGTTTATGCTTGCCTTTAGGGGCAAATTTTAAGATTATTTAAGTATGACAAAAAACCAAAAGTTGGGTAGGTATATTGTTTTTGAGGGCTTGGATTCGTCTGGTAAATCAACTCAGGCCGAGATGTTATTGGATGAGTTGCGTAAAATTGGCCAGCAATGCCAATTTATTGCCGAACCAGGTGGTACCGAGGTTGGCGACAAAATACGCGCCATCTTAAAGGACGGCTCATTAGAGCGCACCCCAGAGACAAACCTAGATTTATTCACAATTTGCCGGCGGGAAATCATCGCACAAAAGCTTGGCCCAGCAGTACTGGCAGGTATTGATGTAATCAGTGACCGTAATTGGTGGAGCAGTGTGGCTTACCAGGGTTTTGGCGAAGGAGTAGACGTTGGGCTTATAAAAAGCAGATCAGAAGAGGCAATGGGTGATTATTACATGCCAGACCAAATGATATTTATAGACACCCCCGTTGATGTAGTGCATAAAAGAATGCACCTAAAAGGTGGTTCTGCCGAAGATTATTTTGAGAAGAAAGGCCCCAGCTTTTTTAAAAAAGTTAGGCAAGGTTATATTGCGTTATCCCAAGAATTTGGCGTAGTACCCATAAACGGCGATCAGACCCCGGAAAAAGTGCACCAAGATGTCATGCGCCAGATCAACAAGGCTTAAGCAACTATTTTTGCAGGCTCTTGAATAGCGGAGTAGAATTAAATTAGCAGTTTAAAAAGGGCAAATAAAAATGGCTACAACAGTAGAAAGCATTGGGCGGTTGGATAGTGAGTGCGTTGATTTTAAAAACCCTTGGTCGCAAGATGTCACCGTTAGTGACCCGACCAAACTTAAAACGCATCACGAAAAAGCTTTTACCGGCTTTAGCCCCGATGCAGATTTTGATGATGTGCTAAGAACTAATGCTCAATTTGCCTCCAGATACCTAGCTTGCAAAAAAGGGATATTAACGCTTGGCGAAGATGACAGAGAAATGCTTGAGCTAAACGGCCAGGCAATGGCGGCACATAACGGGCAGTGGGCTAGGGCAGCATCATTTGCTGAGATTGAATCTATTGACCCAAGAGCTAATTATGCAAATATTGGCGGAACAGTTTTAACACTTGTAGACCCTAACAATCTAGAAATAGACCGATAATAATTTAATAACCAGGGAAGAAGTCGGTTTTTAGCCGTTCTTTTGGTATATTTAAGCCCACCAGGTAATCACGATAATCTATCACCATTTTGCGTGGGCCAGAGAAGTAAAATGTGGTACCTGGGTCCTTTGAATATTGTTCTAAATTGCTGATTAGCGTGGGGTCGTTGCCTATAAACTTTTTGATGTGCAAATTAGGGTTTTTAGCTGTAAAAGATTGGATTTCTTCATCAAAAACAAACTTATCGTCAGAGTTAGCATACAATAACTCGATTTGTAAGTTTTCATCTGAATTATTAAGTTCTGCCAACATTGATCTGTAAGGAGTTATTCCTATACCGCCAGCCACAAAAATATGCTTTTTGGCCTGGGTATCCAATAAAAAATCACCCTCAGGCGTGTCGGCATCGATATAATCACCAATCTGTAATCCTGACAGGGCATTCTTAAAAGTACTGCCAGTTTTATCGGTGAACCTAGTAGTTATTTGAACGTTTTGCTCAAATGGCGCCGCAGAAATGGTGAACCAACGCTCAACACCTCTGTCGTCTGGATTGCGATGGTCTAAGCGATAGTGTAAATATTGGCCGGCTTGCCAAACCACAGGTTGCTCGGGCTTAAAAACAAAAGAGATAACACCGTTGGTTTGTGGTTTTTTGGTAACTAGTTGCATTTTCATATACTTCTCCCTTACCCCTATCATAGCAAAAGAGACCCCTTGCGGAGACCCTTAAGCGTTTATCAAATTTTTATTTTACTATTGTTTGGTGCTGGTAAAGTTCAGCACTTTCCACCCGCCATTTTCTTTCGTCAGGTTGACTGTGAACTTGTAGGTGTTACCATCTTTGCCCTTAATCAGGTAGACAACAGTGGCAGTAGCAGCAGATCCAGCTTCGCCGCTCGTTTCGGAACTCTGATTTTGCGGTTTACCATTCAAAATCGGGCCGATTTGATCAACAATTTGCTTAAACTGATCTTGAGGCATTTGAGTTTTAGCTTCTGCCGCGAATAGATTATAGGCAGCTGCAGCATTTTTAGTTTGGATGTCTTTTACTAACGAATCGGCAACTTTTTTGGGTCCGCTAGTAACCAGAATTAGTAAAACCACAACAATAACTATAAGGGCGACCACAACAGCTGCTGAGATGGCGATAATTTTTTTAAGATTAGCCGGTTTTTTAGAAGCTTTTTGGGGTTCGATTGCTTCTACCTCTTTTACTGGGGCATCTTCTTCTGCCATTTTTCCCTCCTAATTGATAGCTAGATAATACAGCTAGGCTACCAAAGTAGTCAATTTATATTACTTTTGAGCCTATCTTCTCTTAAACAGAGATCTAGCGGCGCTAAATAATGCCAACCCAGCGAACGTGCCTACTGCAACTTCACCTGCGAAAAGTGCATGGGCTTTTATCTCTTCATGCCGGATTTCTTTTTCTTCTAACTTTTCGACGAATTCGCTCACTTTTTCGGTTTCCATTAGATTATCGACTGCGAAATCAGCCAAGAATTCATAAGCTTCGCATAATGATTCGACTGTCTTTTCGGGGGTCAAATCCTCCTCTTCAGCCTCGTCTTCACCCGATTCTTCTTTTTCTTTCGTCCCTGCTTGGCTATTGCCCAGCAAGTAAGACGTAAAGGTATCCTGTTTCATATCAAGGTTTTTGGTATTAACGGCGTCGGGTTTAATTTTATTTACCAAATTAGCAATATCGATGACCCAGCGGGACCAGTTAGCAACACTGCCTTTTACTAGTACCTCGTCACCGGTTAATCTAAAGAATTCATTTGCCCGGAGCTGTTGCATGGCATCATTCATAGCTTTGCGGCAGTCAATAACTTTATTCAAGCCGTTAGTAGTTGGTTCTTGTAGCGCTGTTTGGACTGTAGCTAAAAAATCTTGGTGTTGCTGGGTAATCGAATCTAAAAACTCCATCACCTCAATTGCTTGTGGCGTTTCTGGGTTTTTGTCTTCACCTGCCGGTATTTCCATGTCCGAATCATAGCAAGCATTATTTTGCAGAGTCAATATAATGTAGCAAATAAGTCAACTATATTATTTAAGCTTATGTTTATTTGCTAGAATGTAAATAGATATGAAACAGATAATTAAGACTAACGGGCTAGATGATGAACGCCTTGGTGCAATTGCTGGGCACGCTCTTAAGATACTGGGTTCGTTAGTCGAGTCCAAGGGGATTTATGCCTCTAACGATGGCCCATGGAATGGCAAATACCATCATTATTTTGGCCGCGACACGGCAATAACTGCTTTGTTTATTTTTGAAGCCGAAAAGCTGACAGGTAAGTATCAATTGTCCCCTATTGCTTTGCAGGCCTTGATGGCAATGGCTAAATACCAAGGCCGGCAAAATAACCCAAAAACGGGCGAAGAGAAGGGTAAAATACCCCACGAGATAAATACCTCCCAAGAAAATATTAACCGTTTACAGGCGCAAGCAGAGGCGAGTGGCGGTAAGCTGTGGTATGTTGACCAAAAAGACCATGTTTTAAAAAATTGGGATAGCGTCGACAGCACTCCGCTGTGGATTATTGCAATTTGCCGCTACATTCAAGATGGCAGGCAAGTAACACCAGAGATATATCAAAAACTAGTAGCCGCGATATGGTGGTGTATATCTAATCTAGAAAAAAGCGGTGGCTATAGCGGCTGGCTGCCAGCCGAATATCAGGCCGGTAGAGAAAGTGGCGGATTGACTAACCAGTCCTGGAAGGATAGCCGGTCTGCTTTTTTGCTAGATAACGGGGAAATACCCAACTACCCCATCCACGACGTTTTTTCTAACGCTGCCACTTGGTCGGCCTTAAGGCACGGCGCAGATATTTTAAGAGAACGAGACAAAAAAACCTCTAAGGCTGCCGCTAAAGCTGCTAAGCAGTTAAAACGGCGGTTTAACAAAATTCGGCACGGTTTTAGGCTAAAAGGCAGCATCTATTACGCCGAGGCTTTGGATGCGCAGCTACAACAACTAACTACCTCTAGCATTGATGTTGGTATGGCCTTGAGCATGAGTTTTGGTAAAGAAACGATTTTTTATACGAAATATCTTAAAAATATCGTAGCAAAACTGATGAGCGATGAATTCTATAACGAAGAGTTGGGGCTAAGAACCTACACCCAAAATATAAAAAACTACTCTTTAAATGACCAATATCATCGCGGGCCACAAACTTTTTGGCCCTTTACTGGCGCTTTAGTCGCCCTCGGTTTGGGCACTATTGGTCGTCAAATGGATGCCGAAAAAGTTTTAAGATCCCAGCTTTCTGGGCTTAACCAATTTGATTCGTTTGTAGAACTCTATCAGCTTAAAGATGGTAAAGCTGGTTTATGGCACGATACTGGCTCTAAACAAACCAGCACTCTTAACCAGGCCTGGACTGCGGCGGCTGCCTATTGGGCTAGCAACTATTTGGTTGCTAATAGATAGGCCTAAACACTGTTATACTTAAGCGACAAGGAGGATTATTTTGAGGAATTTTATTATTGGAGTCATTGTGGCTGTCGTCTTGATTGGCGGTGGCTGGTTAATTTACGACAAGACAAAAACCAAAAATAATACTTCTGGTAGCACGAATGGCCAAAACACTAGCAGCGACACATCGGCTACCACGGTTGATTTAAGTAACCAGGGGTTGACGAGCCTACCGAGCGGGACGGTTAATAAAACTGACACCACGGTTTTAAATCTATCTCATAATCAGTTGACATCTTTACCAAGCCAAATTGGTAATTTGGTAAACCTAAAAGAACTAAACGTATCTTACAATCTATTTACGGGTGCTTTACCGGGCGAAATCCGTAAGATGACTAAATTAGAAACCATTGATGCCAGCTACAACAAAATTACGGCTATACCGGCCGAGATAGGCCAGCTGGCTAGCCTAAAAACTCTAAATTACAGCAACAACAATCTAGATACTATGCCAAACGAGATAGCTAACTGTAGTAGTTTGCAAACGCTAAATCTTGCAAACAATAAGTACAAAACCATCAGCAGTAAGGTGTTAGAGCTAAAGAATCTCAAAAGTTTAGACATTAGCGGTAATCCACTTAATACTGGCGAAGTAGATAGAGTCAGAACAGCACTGCCCAACGCTGTAGTAGTGTTTTAGGCGCTAAGTCCTTATGCTTGCCTTTTAATCGCCTTGAGCGGATATTAAATATCAAAGAGGAGGCAGCATTAAGATGGCTTTTGACACAGATAAATTACTAAAAGGGGGTTTAGTCCCCTTTGAGGGCATTGATCCGGATGAACCAACGATTGAGTTAAAAGAGGGTTTGACTGACCATGAGGTAGAAGAAAAATACCGTGGTTATCTTGAAAATGCAGAACTACATCGTGGTGAACCGGTACTACTAGTCTCGAGAGATGTGACTAATTTCCTTAAATCTGGGCCTGGCGATCGGCATAGGCATATGGGTATAAAAACCGACATAAGGGTGGGTATAGTCACAGAAGATTTTAAGGCCGCCCCAAGCGAACCAGGTAGAATTTTAACTGGGCCAAAACATGTATCTGAATCCAGCGTGGGGCTATTTGAACATGATAGGCCCCTTGATATCACCATTTACAATGCCAGAGATTCTTTTAAAAGCATCAATGATAGATTCTCGAGAATTGATAATAAACCGAAGCCTTGTTTTGAAGCCGTTTTCGGCGCCGAAAATATTGCCAATTGGTTTAACGGTGACGACGAAGATCTAAAAATATTGTATAGCGAAGAAGAATATATCAAGCGCATTAGCGAAGCAAGACACGGGGACCATCTAGCCTATCTTAAGATAGCTGAAGTGCTCGGGTTTGAGCCGGTGATGACCGAAGCTATAAAGCTTAGTTTTGAAAGGCGCAGGAATGCTATTGTTCTACGACTTTCCCAAATAGCTGTTATGGCCTCTAAAGCTAAAATTGAGAAAGTACTAAAAAAACAAGACGATGCATCTTTGCCTAAAACTGCAGAGGCCTTAAGGAGAGAGAGCCAAGAAATTGGCATATCCCATGGGAACCTTGTGGGGTATATTTCAAACGAGTTATCTAAGGGCATGCATGTCGCTCTCGATGAGTAATTGTTACAAGCTATTAATGGGAGATAAATAATGAAAGAGCTATTATTTGATTCAACACCAAGTGCCAATATCCGCACTCGATCAGGCAAAACCCAAGAGGCCGTGTGGCCTACATACGTAGAGTTTTTAGAAGATTTAAGCCAACATCCGGGCGAGCCAGTGCTGGTGTATAGGATCACAGAGAACTCTCACTGCCACGAACGGGGTAGCCACGCCGAAAAAGAGTTGTCCATGGGGATTATCAGAGATGATGTGGCGCCAGTGGCTCCTGACGCCGAAAAACTATTTGAAAGAGTGGTTTTTGCTGATCAATGTATCAGGGCAGACTGCAAAGATATATTTTTTAATGAATACGACCATGTCACAGGAGAGTCTGGTGGTACGTTGGGTATAGACGTAAGATGCATGTCTGATAGTTGGAACTTACGTGAAGAGATTTACGAAGATTTTGACCACAGTAACGCCAAACTTATTGAAGAATCATGTTATCAAATCGTAGTTGGGCTAGAAAACATTGCAAACTGGGCAAATGTTCGGGGTGATAGCCTAAGACGAGCGTTTTTTGAAATGTCTATAAAATTGGGGCTTGATCCAAGTTTAACACCTGAGCTAAAACAACTAATGTTAGAAAAAAGGGTGGGGCTTGTGCGGCAGTTGATGAGTAGAGCGGCCGCTAATGTCTCGCAGATTACAAACACTCTGTCTGGACCTGATAAAATCCAAGAGTCTAAAGAACCTGCTCGTGATTTTGATGAAATTAAGGCAGAGCTAAATAAGGTTGGTGTTACAGAAGCCGAGCTAGGCAGGATTGTTTTGCAGGCAAATGGCATAGACGTAATTCAGATAACATGAACGAAGCAGATAATAATAAATGTAACGAAAAACTAGCTTTTAACACTAAAAAAGAGGCCGAAGCTAGCGCTGTGGTGGCTAATTACCAACATGGCACAAAGCTAAAGGTTTATAAATGTAAAGACTGCGGTTTATGGCACTTAGCATCCGCCTAGGTATCCCCAGCTCCTAACATCTACCGTCCACCGTCAAATATCATCGTCCATTATCCAATCTCTAATCTGTTACAATAGAAGGCGAATTATGAGTAAATACTACATCACAACCGCTATCCCCTATGTTAATGCCGCCCCCCACATCGGTAATGTTTTGGATTTTATATATGCCGATGTCTTGGCTCGTTATCACCGCCAAAACGGCGACGAAGTGCTATTTAGCACTGGCACAGATGAGCATGGCAGCAAAATTGCCGAAAAAGCCAAAGAGGCAGGGCTCGCTCCAGAGGTGTTTGCCGAGCAAAACACTAAAAAGTTTTTAGATTTATTAAAGCTTTTAAACATCAGTAATGACCGATTTATCAGGACTACCGATAAGGGTCATGAACAAAGGGTCCAGATAGTCTGGAAGAACCTCCAAAAAGACATTTACAAGAACAAATATGTTGGTTTGTACTGTGTCGGCTGCGAAGAATTTGTGACGGAAACGGTTGCCAAAGAAAACAACATGATTTGCCCTATTCATAACCGACCGTACGAAAAGCTAGAAGAAGAAAACTATTTTTTTAGCCTGAGCAAATACTCTGATGCCATCAAAAACGTTATAAAAGACGATATTTACAAGATTGTGCCAGAAACCCGTAAAAACGAGATTATGAGCCTGATTAACAGTGGTCTGGATGATATAAGCATCTCTCGCCCTATAGACAAACTAAGTTGGGGCATACCGGTACCCGGCGACAAAAACCAGGTGATGTATGTATGGTTCGAGGCACTCTTAAACTACATTACAGTTTTGGGCTACCCAGAGCACAAAGATTTTGCTACTTTTTGGCCAGCAGAGACCCAAGTGATCGGCAAGGATGTTATAAGGTTTCATGCGGCTATGTGGCCCGGTATATTGCTAGCACTTGGCTTGCCACTACCACAGTTACTTTACGTGCATGGGTTTTTGAATGTAGACGGCCAAAAAATGAGTAAATCTATCGGTAATGTTGTGTCGCCACCCGAAATTATAGAAAAGTACGGAGTAGATGCCTATAGGTATTACTTTACCCGTCACATCTCTAGTTACGAAGATGGTGATTTTACTTGGGATCGCATGGAGGCAGCCTATAACAACGAGCTAGCCAACGAGTTAGGTAACGCCGTACAGCGGGTGGCCAGTATGATTGATAAATATCAAAACAAGATAATCGGTGAAATCCCACCAGCTGAGCATGACATCCACGAATACCAGCAGGCGATTAGCCGTTGTCGTTTTGATAAAGCACTCGACGAAGTGTGGGAACAGGTTAGGGGTATTAACCAGTATATCGATACCGAAAAACCATGGGCAATAGCTAAAACCAATGACATTTCACACTTAAGAGAAGTCTTAGCTTACGCTGCCAGTTGCTTACTAGAAATAGCCACCTTAATAAAGCCCTTTATGCCCGCAACTGCCGGTAAAATTGAGTTTGTGTTCAAAGAAGGTGTTGTACGTCCTCTCGAGACTTCGTTATTCCCTAAGCAAGAGGCTTAATAAGCGGGCGATGCAATGTTAGAATTTGTTGACAGCCACTGCCATATTCACTGGGCGGATTACAAATTGGGCTCTATTGAGGCTCTAAAATCTGCTAAAAAAGTAGGGGTTAACAATATTGTTTGCGTTGGTACTGATGTTAAAGATAGCCAGGTGGCTATTGATTTTGCAAATAATAACAACAGTGTATGGGCAACAGTTGGCTTGCATCCGCATGATACTAAACAAGGCCTAACCGAGCTTGATAAGCTAGAACCTCTGCTAAATAACCCAAAAGTTATAGCTATAGGTGAATGTGGCTTAGATTATTTTTATAATCATTCGCCCAAAAGTGACCAAATTAAAGCCCTTAGATATCAAATTGAGCTAGCACTTAGCCATGACTTGCCAATAATATTTCATGTCCGTGAAGCGTTTGACGATTTTTGGCCAGTTTTTGATGAATACAAAAGCATAAAAGGGGTGTTCCATAGTTTTAGCGCTGCCCAAAAAGATTTGGAGCAAATACTGGGGAGAGGCTTAAGCGTAGGGCTAAATGGCATCGTCACGTTTAGTAAAAACCCAGCGCAACTAGAGGCTGCCAAAAATGTGCCGCTAGATAAATTATTGCTAGAAACCGATGCCCCATTTTTGGCGCCAATCCCGCTTAGGGGCCAGGTTAACCAACCAGCAAACATCCCCTATATTGGCGATTTTTTAAGTAAATTAAGGGGTGAAACCCTAGAAGAAGTTGCCAAAGCAACAACAACAAACTTTAATAATTTGTTCTTAAGTGGGATAAACAAAGCATGACAAGACCAGATCTATATTTTGATTACGCCGCCGCCACTCCTATGCTGCCAGAGGCGATAGAGGCTATGAGGCCGTTTTTGAGTGAAAGATTTTATAACTCTAATGCACTATATCTGGGGGCCCAGGCCAATAAACAAAAACTAGAAGAATCACGCCACATTATAGCAATGGGTCTTGGCGCAAAACCTACAGAGGTTGTTTTTACGGCTGGCGGTACAGAGGCCAATAACCTGGCTATCAAGGGCGTGATGGGCTTAAGCCCGGGCTGCGAGGTTATTACTTGTACGGTAGAACATAAATCGGTGTTAGAACCAGTAAAAAAATATAGCCACAAGATTATCGACGTTGATGAGGTGGGGGCGGTTAATCTAGACGAGCTAAAAAAGGCCATATCTGACAAAACGGTACTTATAAGCATAATGTATGCCAACAACGAAATCGGTACAATCCAGCCAATAAAAGAGATCGGCCAGATAGTTGCCAAAATTAGAGCAGATAGACTGGCCAGGGGCATAGATACGCCTATTTATTTGCATACTGATGCTTGCCAGGCCGCTACCTGTTTGGATCTGCAAGTGTCCCGATTAGGGGTGGATATGCTGACTATCAACTCGGGTAAAATATATGGCCCCAAACAGTGTGGCGCGCTGTATGTAAAAACTGGCGTGCGGCTGGAACCCCAAATATTGGGTGGCGGCCAAGAATTTAACTTGCGCAGCGGCACAGAAAACCTAGCCAACATTGTGGGTTTTGCTAAAGCCTTCGAGATCGTTAGGGGTGATTATAAAAACGAGTCAGACAGAGAAGCAGCCCTAAGAGACAAACTAATTGATTTTGTAGAGCACAAAATACCCAAGGCAGTGATAAATGGCCCTAAAAATAAACGACGCTTGCCAAATAATATACATTTCACGATTGTTGGGGCCGATGCCGAACGGCTGTTGATGGCTTTAGACGAACAAGGTATTGCAGTAGCTATGGGCTCTGCCTGCGGGGCGTCCGAGGACAGCCAATCGCATGTATTACACTCCATCGGCTTAGATTATGAGCAAGCAGCGAGCAGCATCAGGGTGTCCTTGGGGCGCAACACTACCGCTGAATCAATTGATATTTTAGGTAAAACATTGCTAAAAATATTAGCAATAAATTAACCAAAAGCGGTATACTATCTTCAAAGGGTTTCTACCCCTTATGAAGCAGGCACAAACACTACAAAAAATACTAATCGTGTTAGGGGCTGTTACAGCAGCTTTGTGGTTAGTTGTGCCAGCTGCCGCCCAAAGTGTTACCCAGGGGTACGGTGCCGATGCTGCTTTACAGCGAGGCATGATTGTTGGGCTTAAAAAAGATGATTTACGTAAAGTAGAACCAGTCAATTCTGATCAGTTCGACAGAGTCCATGGCATTGTTGTCGGGGCAAATGACTCAGCTGTACTCATCGGGCGTGACAACGAAAAGGTCTACGTTGCCACAGGTGGCCGTTTTACTGTGCTAGTTAGCGATCAAAATGGCAGTATCAAAATAGGTGATTTTGTGACAGTATCATCTGTTAGCGGCATCGGCATGAAGTCCACCCAAGCTGATCCGATAGTGGTTGGCAAGTCTTTAGATTCATTTAAAGCCGATGACAACAACCAGGTTATCGGCACCGCCACAATTAAAGATTCAAAAAATAAAGAGCGCCAGCTTAAATTAGGGCACGTTACGGTAGACGTTAGTATTGGCAAAAACCCAATGTTAAAAACTGATGACAGCTTACCGGATGCTCTAAGAAGGGCCAGTGAGCTAATCGCTGGTAAAGCAGTATCGCCCGTTAGGGTTTATATAAGCTTGGTTATTCTTATCGTGACGGCCATAATCGCTGGCAGCCTAATCTATAGCGCCGTTCGTAGTAGCCTAATAGCCGTCGGTCGTAACCCATTAAGTAAAAAATCAATTATTCGCGGGCTATTTCAGGTGGTTATAATTGGGCTTATGGTTTTCTTGAGCGGTGTTTTTGGCGTATACTTACTACTAAAGCTTTAAATATAAATAAGGGGGTGGCAATTTTATGACAGGCATGCAACTCGCAATAATCGTCGGTTGCCTGATATTTGTAGTTATTCTCGTTGCTGTGATAGTAATGCGCCCCAAGTGGGGCACCAAAAATAAAGCTGCTGGTAAACTGCTTGCCGACGCTGCCGAAAAAGACGCTGAGCGCATATTTAACGATGAATTCCGCGAAGAATTGCGTAACCGTGGCCGTTTGCATTTCGAAAAAATAATTGGCGAAAACGCTATGTTTTTGCAGCAAGATTTGCGTCTTACCACCAGCCAGCTTAACGATTACATGAAGGACGAAATCAAGCGTGTTTTACAAGAAGAATTTGCCAAGTACGAAGAGTCAATCTCTAATGCCAAAGACCTCGCCCTAGACACCATCCAAAAAACTCAAGAAGTAATCGAACAGCAAAGAGTTGTGCTAGAAAAGCAAATGGTAGAAGAAGCAGCGGCCGAAAAGGCTCGTGTACTAGACCATTTCGAAAAAAACATGGCCGATATTATCAACCACTATATTTTGGCGGCCATTGGCAACGAAATTGATTTAACCGCGCAGCTAGATTACATATTCCAATATCTAGAAGAAAATAAAGCAGATATAGTCGAGGACATCAGGAGTGGATCTTAAAGTACCGGATAATTTGACCAGTAAACAAGATATTGCGCATATTCATCTCGAACTGCGTTTATTTAACGATAAAGCGATGCAGAGCATCATGCGCCACGAGGACCCAGTCAAATATCCGGCCATATCAGACAGGTTAAGGGCTCTAGCTAGCGAAAACCAGATCGACTTAAGAGATACAAAAGCTTGTGAAAGCCTGCTTGCAAGGTTAGAGGATCTAAAAAGTAATGCCCCAGCTGTGCACATCAGCTTTCCGGTAGACCCATCTGTTGAGGTGCTGCAAAAGTTGATAGTATGGCTCCGCAAAGAAGTTGACCCCAGGATTATTATTCAAGTCGGTCTGCAGCCGACAATTGCGGCCGGAATTGTGCTCAGAACACCTAACAAACAGTTTGATTTTAGCCTCCGCCGCCACCTATATAAGAACCGGGATAAGTTATTAGAGGTCTTAAAAGGCGAAAAGACGGCTGATAAGGTGGCCGCACAATGAGCAATAAACACTTTGATTTTTTGGTAGAATCCGGCCATCCAATTGGTGAAGTTATTGCTGTAAATAAATACCTGATTAAAGTTAAGGGCTTGCACCCTGTTAATCAGCATTCGCTGGTTTTGTTCGAAGACGGTTCAAAAGGCTTGGTGCATTACATTTACGAAGATCATGTCGAGGTCCTTCATCTTGGGGATTCTAGTTTGCACATCGGCATGACAGTTGTTGTGCAGCATGACGAGCTTGTATCTAAGGTTGGCAAAGACTTTATCGGGCGGGTTGTATCTGTTACTGGTGATCCGCTAGATGGCAAAGGCCCAATCGCTGCCGATGATACCTGGCCAGTTTTTAAAGAAGCGCCGTCTATTTATCTGCGTCAACAGCTTAGTGACCCGCTAGAAACCGGCGTGACGGTAGTCGACAGTTTGTTCCCGATTGTTAAGGGCCAGCGTATGGCCATCTTGGGCGATAGTAAATCTGGCAAAAGTACCTTGATGACCCAACTGGCAATCCACCAAAAGGGCACTGGTATGACGGTAATCTATGTGCTAATCGCCAAACGTCGAGCCGATGTTGACATGCTGCTTGCTAGGCTCAACGAAACTGGTGCCATGGAAAACACCATAGTGATAGTCTCTACCCTGTTTGAGTCGTTAATCATGAGCTATTTGGCGCCTTATGTTGGCTGTTCGATGGCCGAATATTTTTGGCAGAAATTAAACCAAGATACCATTATTATTTACGACGACTTAACCAGCCACGCCATGACCTACCGTGAAGTTTCGCTGCTGGCAGGTGTTAGCCCAGGCCGCGACTCTTACCCTGGCGATATGTTTTATGCTCATTCGAGCCTTTTGGAGCGTGCCGGGCGCCTAGCTAGCAACTCTAAAACATTAACTGCACTGCCGATGGTATTGGCCTCTGGCGGCGACATTACCGCTTATCTGCCCACAAACATTATGTCTATTACCGATGGCCAGTGGATTATGGATATGGATATCTTTAGGGATGGCATAAGGCCGGCCTTGAATATCGGGCTTAGTGTTACTCGTGTCGGTGGTGTTGGGCATAATAAACGCCAAAAAGAGATTGTCGCTAGGGTTATGAAGACTTTAGCCTCTTACCGTCAGGCGGCAGAATATTCTAGATTTGGTTCCGAGCTGGCACTAGAATCAAAAAACGACTTAGCGGCCGGTAAAAGGATTCATGAGCTTATCTGCCAAAAACCTACAGAGACGTTTAATTCTATGGCCCAACAACTTATGTTCGAAATAGTACTAGATGTAGCCGAGGGCGAGATGCTCGATATGCAAGCACTTAGGGCCTTAGCGCCAGATTTCGCCACTAAAGTCAAAGAAGACGATTCTAACTATGACTCTGTCAAAACCGAGCTAAAAGCCAAAAGTCTGATGGAGATCAAAAAATGAAGCGCCCGCTAGAGATTCAACGCGAAGCTGAGGGGATGCGTACTCTGTCTGATTTGACTAATGTCTTTGAGGGCATCGCCAGTATGCGTATTGCCCAGATTAAAAACCAAGTGCTGCAGAGCCAAAACTTTTTTGACCGCTTGTGGCAGATGTATACCCAGATTAGGGCAGGCACACCGTTTGCTTTTGGGCGCCATAACTGGGACGAGAAAGTTGTTGATAAAGAGTTATACATTGTCATCACGGCCGAGGGCGGCTTTAGTGGCGATATCGACCAAAAACTAATTCACTGGATGCTCGAAAGTTACAACAAGGACAAAAACGACATTATCGTTATCGGCCACCATGGTGCGGTCCAGTTAGCCCAAAGGGGTGTTAGCTTTAAAAAGTATTTTAAACTGCCAGCCAAGGACGCCAACATCAATGTATCGCCAATCATCAAAGAGGTCCAAAACTATAAATCTACGATGGTTTTTTACCAAACCTACGTTTCTTTGATGGTCCAAGACGTCAAACGCATATCTTTAAGTAACGCCGTCGAAGAACAAGGTAAAGACGTGCTAAAATCGGCCGAGATTATTAACGAAGCCACCTATATTTTCGAACCAAGCACCTTTGCGGTGGTAGACCACCTAGAACGATCGATGATGAATATTGCCTTGAGCCAGGTGATTTTAGAATCAAAACTGGCCCAATACGCTAGCCGATTCCAAGCTATGAGTGCTGCCCACAAAAGGGCGACTGATTCTGTTGATGAGCTCAAGCTGATATACAATCGCGCCAAACGTGCCATAAAAGATGAGCGCTTAAAAGAGATTATTAACGGTCTCAGAAAGGCTGCCCACGCATGAGCACTGGCTCTATCATTGCCGTAAAAGACCTTATCATAAGGGTAGAATTTGCCGATAGCCTACCAGATATCGGCGAAGTTTTAATTGTCCAAAATAAACAAAAAAGCCCACTGATGGTTGAATCATTGCAAAATGACACCACGGCAATTTGCATCAATTTACGCTCTAGCAAGCAGATTCAAAAAGCCATGGCCGTAGAAACAACCGGCAAAGGGGTAGAAATCCCGGTCGGTGACGCAACAATCGGCCGTGTTTTTGACGCCTTGGGTGGCATATTAGACGGTAAAGAAGAGCTGCCAGCGGACACGCCTACAAAAAACATCTTTAAGCTTGGTATGAAGGGCACTGGTTTTATGGCCAGCAAGCCGGAGATTTTGGAAACAGGTGTTAAGGTTATAGATTTCTTTACCCCATTTGTTAAGGGACGCAAAATTGGCGTAATCGGTGGTGCTGGTGTTGGCAAGACGGTGCTAACGATGGAGCTAATCCATAATATTGCTAAAAGTGGCGGTGGTTTATCGTTTTTCGCCGGTATTGGTGAGCGCGTTCGTGAGGGTCACGAACTATACGAGACTTTGCAAGAATATGATCTGTTAAAAAACACTTGTATGTTCTTTGGGCAAATGAATGAAAACCCGGCGCAACGTAGCTTGATTGGTATAGCGGCTGTTGCTTCGGCAGAATATTTTAGGGATGAGCAGGGTAAAGATATATTGTTTTTTGCGGACAACATGTACCGCTTTGTGCAGGCCAAAAACGAGCTGGCGACTATTATGGATCAGATCCCTAACG
>Ga0265297_10005612_pt1 | contig 18944 bp, 16 predicted proteins | sample Munlanlwell13791_FD_192502 | JGI IMG/M metagenome (GOLD analysis project Ga0265297, IMG submission 192502) | Leachate microbial communities from a municipal landfill in Southern Ontario, Canada - Leachate well 137-91 | ecosystem: Engineered > Solid waste > Landfill > Unclassified | place...
CAGATTCAATCCCCTCGTTATCAGATGGACACGTCGAGTTTATCCTTGGTCCGGGATATGGATAAATGTATCCTTTGCAAAAGATGCGTGCGCACCTGTATCGATTTGCAGGAGGTGGGTGTTTTGGAGGCTTCGAAGCGGGGGGCGGACACAAAGGTGGTGACCTATTTCGATAAGCCCATGGCGGAAGTTATCTGCATAAACTGCGGGCAATGCGTTGATCGTTGTCCGACCGGCGCCCTTATCGAGAGAAATAATACGCAGGAGATTTGGGCGGCGATCGATGACCCGATCAAGCATGTTATTATTCAAACTGCCCCAAGCCCCCGGGCCGCTATCGGCGAGGAATTCGGTCTTCCTCCGGGGACAAGCGTCACGCGAGAATTGAATACGGCCTTGCGCCGGGTGGGTTTTGACAAGGTTTTCGATACGAATTTTACCGCTGATTTGACGATCATGGAAGAAGGGACCGAGCTGTTATTGAGGCTCAAGAAGGCTTTGGTCGACAAGGACCCGAGCGCCAAACTTCCCCTGATGACCTCGTGCTCTCCCGGCTGGGTAAAATTTATCGAGCATTTTTATCCGGAGAAACTGGATCATCTTTCGACGGCGAAAAGCCCGCAGCAGATGTTCGGGGCCATCGTCAAAACGTGGTATGCGAAACGAAATAATATCGATCCCAAAAATATCGTAAGCGTTTCTTTGATGCCGTGCACGGCCAAAAAGTTCGAGTGCGAAAGGCCCGAGATGAATGCTTCCGGCTACAAAGATGTGGACTTCGCTCTCACCACCAGAGAGCTGGCCAGTATGATTAAAGAATGCGGGATCGATTTGCCGCGTTTACCGAAATCGGATTTTGACGATCCTTTGGGGATCGGATCGGGCGCGGGGTTGATTTTTGGCGCAACCGGAGGCGTTATGGAAGCGGCCATCCGCACTGCGTATGAAATCGTTACCGGCGAAGAGGTCCCCTTTGATAAATTAAGGGTTGATCCGGTCCGCGGGATGGAAGGGATCCGCATCGCCCAGCTTCCGATCAAAAAGGCCGTTGAGCAATGGAAATTCCTGGAAGGTGCTACCCTGAAAGTCATGGTGGGCCATGGCACCGCCAACGCAAAGAAAATATTGGAACAACTCAAACAAGGGCAGTTAAACGATTATCATTTTATCGAAATCATGGCTTGCCCGGGAGGGTGTCTGGGCGGAGGGGGACAGCCGATTCCGACCAGCGCGGAAATCCGGGCGGCGCGTGCGCAGGCGCTTTATGCTGAAGATGAAAGTTTGACGATTCGTAAGTCTCATGAAAATCCCATTGTTCAGGAAATTTACCGGGAATTCCTGACCGACGGGCCCTGCGGGCATATGAGCCATAAACTCCTGCATACGACCTACACGGCCCGGGGGAAGTGGATCGGGAAAAAGCGTAAGGCGGTAAAAAAGTAAGAAAGGCCTTAGAAGAAAAAGGAGGATGGTATGCAGTATGATCCCAAGAAAACAGTAGAAGAATTCAATGTTCTGATGACGGATATCCGCAAGGCTATCCCCAAAGAATATGATGTTTTTATAAATGGAAAACAGGCCATTACTCAGGCGAACAGGGTCCCGGAAAAGACAAAATGGCTGTTGTTGCTTATTGCCAGCGTTACTCAAAAGTGTCCCGTTTGTATTCCCCGGGCGGTGCAACATTGCCTGGATGCGGGCTGGACGAAAGAGGAGATGCTGGAATCGTGCATGGTGGCGGTTTTAGTCGGCGGTTCAAGCGTTATGACCTATGTGACACTCGTTGACAAGGCTATTTTAGAACTGCAGAAGTAATTTCTCACTTTAATTTTTCCTTCCTGGAGTTACTTGGAAACCTTCAAATTTCATTCCCTGCGTGTCATTTCTATCTTTTTGTGAAAAGATTCACAATAATTATTGACATTGTAACAATAAATGTTACAATTCCACTGTATTTTGTGAACCGGGGAGCATTATGCTAAAAGCAAACAAGAAAAGTATTGCCAGGTTATACCGCTATCGGAATGCCTTGTATCGTTTAAGATATATGGGTTTACACAAATTTTTTTCCGATAATTTAGCGGATGCAGTCGGCGTAACCGCTTCTCAGGTCAGGAAAGACTTGGCGATCTTTGGCCCATTAGGAAATAAAAGAGGAGGCTATTTAGTTGATGACTTAATTAACAAGTTAAACGAGATATTAGGGAAAGACAAGCCGCAGAACATTATTATCGTCGGTTATGGGAATATTGGCATGGCCCTGAAACACTATAAGGGTTTTGAACGCGAGGGGATCAATATCGTTGCCGTGTTTGACAATGATCCTTCGAAGATCAACCGTGAGGACAGTGTCCCGGTCTTGCCGTTGGAAGAGCTGAAAGATTTTGTTGAGAAAAACAAAATTACGGTCGGAGTTATGGCGGTCCCGGATGTCGCGGCCCAGCAGGTCGTTGACATTATGTGCTCCGGCGGAATCAAGGGCATATTAAATTTTGCCCCTATACGGTTGGATATCCCCGAAGGTTTCGTCATTAATAACGTCAATGTGGGGGTAGAGCTGGAGACAGTCATTTATTTTGTTAACGCTTTAGAGAAGTCAGACAACCAAGATGAGAGAACTGAATCTTAAGACGCAGACACAATTGGCCTTGTTGGCGACTATTTTGGTCACCGGGATTTTAATGACCACGATGGGGTATTATGTCATTCAGCATGATATTATTTCCCGCGCCCAAAAAGAGGTAACGAATGCGATTTCGGCCGCGCAAAGTGTTTATCAGGGCCAAATTGATAATATCCGCACCGGACTGTCGATTGTCGTTGAGAAGAAGAATTTAGGGAATTTAAAGAAGATATTGGGCATTGATTATGTCTTTGAGATCCCGGTTGAAGAAAGCGCTCGGGTCGCCAGTGAGATTGCCCGGGCCGCTTTCGGTGGCCAGCCCAGCGGAGGGACGAGGATTATTGGCGAAGAGGAATTGGCTCAGATCTCGCCGCAACTGCCGGAAAGGATAAAGATCGCCGTCATTTCCACTCCCAAGGCACGCCCGACAAAAAAGAAGGAATTAACGAGCGCGTTAGCGATTGAATATGCGGTGCCCATGTTTGACGACAGAGGAAATGTTACCGCGATCCGGTATGCCGGAAAAATTATCAATCAGGATTTTACCCTCGTTGACCGGGTGCGGGATTTGGTTTTTAACCAGGAACTTTATGAAGGGAAACCCCAGGGGACGGTTACTATTTTTCAGGATGATGTCCGTATCGCCACCAATGTCTTGGATAATAAAGGGGAACGGGCAGTCGGGACCAGGGTTTCCGATATTGTTTACCGCAAAGTGGTCGGTCAGGGGGAAAAATGGCTGGATCGCGCTTTTGTGGTCACGGATTGGTATCTGACGGCCTATCAGCCGATTCGGGGCATCAATGGGAACATTATCGGTATTCTTTATGTGGGGTTACTGGAGAAGCCTTTTATTCATATGAAAAGAAACTTGTTCGTGATGTTGTTCAGTGTTATCCTGTTTGCTTCCATTGTCGCGATGGCCCTTTCCTATAAATTATCGGATTCCCTCTCCGCGCCGCTGACCATCATTTTGCAGGGGATCAGAAAAATATCCGGGGGAGATTTGAACAGTTCGATTCAGGTGAAAACGACCGTCAAGGAATTAAACGAGGTGGAAGATTCCTTTAATGAAATGGCCCAGAAGTTGGTCGCGCGGGAGAGAAGTTTGGCGGTTACCAATGAAAAACTCTCTTCGTTAAATAAAAGCTATTTGGATATGATTGGATTTGTCTCCCATGAGCTTAAGGGCGTTTTGGGATCCATCGTCATGAATATCTTTTCGGTCAAGGAAGGCTATTTGGGAGAGTTAAACGAGAAGCAGGCGAGGGCCATTGACGCGGCCGCGAAGAGTTTAAGTCATTTTGAAAATATGGTTAGGAATTATCTCGATTTATCCCGGATTGAAAAAGGAGAGCTCCAGGTGGCGAAGACCGAAGTCAACCTGGATGAAGAGATTTTGAAGCCGGCCATTGAACATTTCGAGAAAGAGCGCCTGGGGAAGGGCATGACAATCGAGAATAATGTTTCACCGGAAATCAAAATATCCGCCGACCGGAATCTTCTGACGATTGTGTGCAATAATTTGCTGGGGAATGCGATTAAGTATGGTAGCCGAGGGGGGCGGATCGTGGTCAGCTCGCAGGTGAGCGACGATTTTGTTTTGATGCGTTTTTATAATGATGGGCACCCGATCCCGGAAGACCAGAAGGGGAACCTTTTTAAGCGTTTTTCGCGTCTGCCTTCGAGAGAGAGGGTGAAAGGGACGGGGTTGGGGCTTTTTATCGTTAAAGAGATCATTGAGAAACACGGCGGAAAAATTTGGTTAGAGGTTAAAGAAAAAGGCAATGAATTTGTATTTCAGTTGTCCCGGGAGTAATTTCTTGGCGTATTCATTTACGGATTTTTAAAAAAGAAAGATAGGTCGCTATGGAACAGAATTCAAAAGAAAGACTCAAGGAGATCAAGCAGAAGGCCATTCATGAGAATCTGGATAAATGGACGGCCTCCACCCGGATCAATGTCGGCATGTCTTCCTGTGAGATCGCGGCGGGTTCGCGTATCGTGATGAAGACCTTGAAGGAGGAAATCGAGAAGCGCGGCATAAAGGACGTCCATATCGGACAGAAGGGGTGCGTGGGGCGCTGCCACCTGGAACCGACGGTTGAAGTCTTTCAGATCGGGCATCCGCCTTTTAAATATGAGAACGTCGATGCCAAGAAGGCCCGGGAAATCGTGTTAAACCATCTGGTCAAGAGTAAGCTCCCGCCGGAAAACAAGGCGGCCGGATATGAATATGTCAGCCAGGACTGTTTGACGGATAAATCCCGTTTTATTTTCGGCGATATTGATTATTTCAAAAAACAAAAAAGGATCGTGCTGCGTAACTGCGGGGTGATCGATCCGGAATCGATCGATGATTATCTCGCGGTCCGCGGCTATGAGGCCTTGACCAAGGTGCTGCTGGAATATTCGCCCGAAAGGGTCATCGATGAAGTCGCAAAATCCGGGTTGCGTGGCCGAGGGGGCGGGGGATTTCCCACCGGGGTTAAATGGAGATTTGTCGCTGAGCAGAAATCCGATGAAAAATATGTTATCTGCAACGCGGATGAGGGTGACCCGGGAGCCTTTATGGACCGTAGCACGATAGAAGGCGATCCCTTTTCGTTGATCGAAGCCATGACGATTGGCGGATACGCGGTGGGCGCTCAGCGGGGCATCATCTATATCCGCGCCGAATATCCTTTGGCCGTCGAGCGGCTTAAGATCGCCATCCGGCAGGCCAGGGCCTTAAACGTCCTGGGAAAGAATATTTTGGGGACCGGGTTCTCTTTTGATATTGATATTATTTTAGGGGCCGGGGCCTTTGTCTGCGGGGAAGAAACCGCGCTGATCCATTCCATTGAAGGGGACCGGGGCATGCCGAGGATGCGGCCGCCGTATCCTTCGGTCAAGGGGTTATGGGGTAAGCCCACGCTTATTAATAATGTGGAAACATGGGCGAATATTCCGGTCATTATTCTGGATGGTTACCAGGCCTTTGCGGCGATAGGGACGGAAAAAAGCAAGGGCACGAAGGTTTTCGCTTTGGCGGGAAAAGTGCGGAATACGGGTTTGATAGAAGTGCCGATGGGGACGACCTTGGGGGAGATCATTTTTGATATCGGCGGGGGAATCAAGAAGGGAAAGAAATTCAAAGCGGCGCAAACCGGCGGGCCTTCCGGCGGGTGTTTGCCGGTGAAATTTCTCAATACCCCGGTTGATTATGAATCTTTGGTGGCCGCGGGCTCGATCATGGGTTCCGGCGGGTTGATCGTTATGGATGAAACGGATTGCATGGTCGATGTGGCGAGGTTCTTCCTTGAGTTCACCCAGGACGAGTCATGCGGGAAGTGTACGCCCTGCCGCGAAGGGACAAAGCGGATGCTGGAGATCCTCAACCGCATCGTCAGCGGCCGGGGCCGGGAAGAAGATCTCGCGAAATTAGAAGAATTAGGAGAGACAATCAAAAAGACCGCGTTGTGCGGGTTGGGGCAGACAGCGCCCAATCCGGTTCTATCAACCATGAAATATTTTCTCAATGAATACGAAGCCCACATCCGGGAGAAAAAGTGCCCTTCGTTTGTTTGCGGCGAGCTTTTTGTGGCTCCGTGTCAACACGCCTGTCCGGTTAATATTGATATCCCGGAGTATGTCGGATTGATTCGCCAGGGTAAGATCAAAGAAAGCCTTGAAGTGATCATGGACCGGAATCCTTTGCCGTCCATTTGCGGGCGGGTTTGCCATCATCCCTGCGAGTCGAATTGCCGGAGGGGGAAATTGGATGATCCTGTCGCGATTATGAAGCTGAAGCGTTTTGCCGCGGATAATGCCGATCGGTATCATGTAAAATTAAAAACATTCAAGGGCCAGAAGCGAACGGAAAAGGTCGCGGTGATCGGTAGCGGCCCGGCGGGTCTGTCGTGCGCCTATCAGCTGGCCCGGCGGGGTTATCCGGTGACGGTCTTTGAGGCGGAAAAATTTCCGGGCGGAATGTTGTCTTTGGGCATCCCGGAATATCGACTGTCGCAGAAAGTTGTTCAGCGCGATATCCAGCGGATTAAGAAGGCGGGGGTCAAAATCGTGACGGGTGTCCGTTTTGGCGAAGAGATGACGATCCGCGATCTGAAAAAGAAAGGTTTTAAGGCGATCTTCCTGGCCATCGGCGCCTGGAAGGAAAAACGGCTGGCTATTCCCGGGAGTGATTTGACGGGGGTCCTGAACGGCATCGCCTTTTTGAAGAGTTACCGCTTAGGCAGGATCAAGAAAGTAAATGATACCTATGTGTATCACAATGGTGCGCAGCGCATTGCCTTCACCGGGAAACGCGTCGCCGTTATCGGCGGCGGTAATGCCGCGATCGATGTTGTCCGCACGTCGCTGCGGCTGGGCGCGGCTGAGGCAAATGTCATTTATAGACGGACAGAAGATGCGATGCCGGCCTTGTCGGAGGAAATTGAAGAGGCCAAGGACGAGGGGGCAAAATTTCATTTCTTGCTGGATCCGGTGGCGATACAGGGACGTGATCATAACGTCACCGCGATCGAGTGTTCGCGCATGAAATTATCCGAATTTGATTTAAGCGGAAGAAGAAAAGCCGTATCTACCGAAGAGAGAGACGTCCTGCCGGTGGATATCGTGATCTTTGCCGTCGGCGCGGTTCCGCAAATGCCGGCCGGCCGGGAGGATGCCGGGATCGAAATGACTTCCCGGGAGACGATCAAGACCGATCCGATAACTTTGGCCGCGAGCGGTAAAGGGGTCTTTGCCGGCGGCGATGCCATCGGCGGCGGCGCGACGGTGGTGGAATCACTGGCCGACGGCGAGCGCGCGGCGATCTCCATTGACCGTTATTTAAAGGGCGAAGATATGTATCATGACCGGTTCATTATCCGAGGAGAGAGAAAGAAGGTCGCGTATATCGATCCGTCGTCCGATTTTAAAGTCCGGCGCCGGGACGAACCGCCTCTTCTGGCGGTGGAGAAACGGGTTAAATGTTTCGCGGAAGTGGCCACGGGATATTCCAAAAAACAAGCGCAGTTGGAAGCTGATCGTTGTCTGCGATGTGATCGAAAAGAAGCGGAGGTATGCTAATGGCTAATCAGGTCAATTTAAAAATAAATGGGGCGACGGTGACTGTCCCGGAGAATTTTACGATTATGCAGGCGGCGGACAGTGTGAGCATTCGTATTCCGCGGCTATGCTATCATTCCAAGCTAAGCCCGTTCGGGGCTTGCCGGATTTGTATCGTTGAAGTGGAAGGCATGAAGAATTATGCGCCGTCCTGCTCGACACCGGTCAGGGAGGGGATGCAGGTCCTGACCCATTCCCCCGGGATCCGTTCGGCGCGAAAGAATATCCTTGAGCTGATCCTCAAAAACCATCCGGCGGACTGCCGTCTTTGTGACAAGAACGGAGAATGTGAGCTTCAGGAACTGGCCGAGCAATTGGGCATGAAAGAAATATCCGGCGAAGGCGAACGCAAGAAGTTCGCGCTGGACAACTCTTCGCGGGCGATTGTCCGTGATTCCGAAAAATGTATCCTTTGCGGTAAATGCGTCCGGGTCTGCAGTGAAGTCCAGGGGGTCAACGCGCTCACTTTTTCCGGGCGGGGGTTTAAGACGAACATCATTCCCGCTTTCGGCATGCCGATGGGGGAAAGTGTCTGCATCAACTGCGGCCAGTGCGTTAACGTTTGTCCGACGGGCGCATTGATGGAGCGCAGTTCGGTCGATGATGTCTGGAAGAATATCCACGACCCCGACAAGATCGTGGTCGCCCAGATTGCGCCGGCGGTGCGGGTGGCCGTCGGTGAGGCTTTCGGCAACGAACCCGGTGTGGACATGACCTATCAAACCGTAAAGGCCTTGCGGATGATCGGTTTTGATGTGGTCTTTGACACCCAGTTTTCCGCGGACCTGACGATCATGGAAGAGGGGCATGAGTTGATCAAACGTTTAACGAATAAAGGCAAGATACCGATGATCACGTCTTGCTCTCCCGGCTGGGTTAAATTTTGCGAAGCATTTCATCCGGAGTTTCTGGAAAACATATCAACCTGCAAATCACCTCAGCAGATGATGGGTGCGTTGATTAAAACCTATTATGCGAAAAAGAGCGGGGTCGATCCGGCGCGCATTTACAGCGTCAGCATCATGCCTTGCACCGCCAAAAAATTTGAGGCCGCGCGGGAGGAGATGAACGCGAGCGGATATCAAGATGTCGATGCTGTTCTAACGACGCGTGAATTGGTGAAGATGATTAAACAAAAGGGCATCCTTTTTAACCATTTAGAGAAATCGGAGTTTGATTCTCCGATGGGGGATTCCAGCGGGGCCGCTCCGATATTCGGCGTGACCGGCGGGGTCATGGAGGCGGCTTTACGGACGGCCTATGAGGTTTTAAGCGGCCAAGAACTTCCGGAAGTTAAATTTTCTCAAGTCCGGGGATTGGCCGGGATACGCGAAGCGGCGGTGTCCATCAATGGCCAGGAAATCAAGGTGGCGATCGTTAATGGCCTGACCAACGTGCATAAATTGCTCACGGAAGTTGGGGAAGGGAAACGGACGTATCATTTTATTGAAGTGATGACCTGCCCCGGCGGATGTCTGGGGGGCGGCGGCCAACCGTATCCCCAAGGGACGAACGAGGCCTTGGACACGGAGGTTTATAAAAAGCGGGCAGAGGGATTATACAACATTGATGAACACAAAACGATCCGCAAGTCACATCGAAATCCCGATATCGTCACGATTTACCGGGACTTTCTGGGGAAGCCGCTGAGCCCGGTGTCCCATAAACTTTTACATACGCATTATCACTTACGACAACCCAAGGGCATCGCGAACGACACGAAAGAAGCGGTGAGCCTGTTCTCATAAAACAACCGTATATGAGGTCTCATATGATAAAAAATATCGAAAAAAGGGAAACCGGGGATCAAAAGGAATTTGCGAAAAAATTGCGCCTGGTCGATACCCATATCCGCGAAACGGTCTCGGAGGAAAATCGAAAAGGCGCCTTGATGGGGGTTTTGCATAAAGCGCAAAATGTGTTTGGCTATTTGCCCCGGGAGGCCATGGAACTTATTTCTCAGAGGCTTTCGGTCCCCACGGCGCATATTTATGGCATGGCGACGTTTTATAATTATTTTTCTTTGAAGCCCAAGGCAAAATTCCAGATATGCGTTTGCAAAGGGACAGCCTGTTATGTTGGCGGAGGCGCGAGGATCCTGCAGACATTGAAAAAAGAGCTTAAGATCAATGAGGGGGATATCACCGCGGATGGCCTGTTTGGACTGAATATTACGCGCTGTTTGGGCTGTTGCGGGCTGTCGCCGGTCATGCAGGTGAATGATGATATCTATGTGCGGATGGTTCCCGAGAAAGTGAAGGCAATCCTAGAAACCTATCGACGGCTTGATAAGGTCGGTAAGAAGAAAAAGGCGGTTAGGAGAAAATAACATGATCCGCAAGGTCCTGATGATTGATGATGATCTTGATTTCATTGATGCCTGCCGCGGCTTTTTAGAGGCCTTAAACTATGATTTTCAGTCGGAAAGCCGGGAAGAGGATGCCTTGCCGAAAATCCAGACCTTTAAACCGGATTTGATCCTGTTGGATGTCGTGATGCAGAAAGAAACCAGCGGCTTTGATATCGCCCAAAGCATTTTTAATGATGCGGAATTGAAAAATATTCCGGTTGTTTTCTTGACGGGCTATTTTAAGAAGGCCCGGTTAACGGATAAGGAGAGTGAATTGATCAGGCAATGGGCCAATGTCAAAGGGGTCCTGGATAAACCCATCAAGCCGGCTGATCTTTTAAAGCTGGTGAGGCGGATTGATGAAGAGCACCAGGGATAAGAACAGAATTCTAAAGAAATGATGCGGGAGGGAAGAATGCCGAAAAAAATTTTTATTATCGATGATGACCCGGATTTCTCCGAAGCTGTTTCGGCGATTTTACAGGCCAAGGGATATGCGGTCGAGTTAGCTTCCAATGGTAAGGAGGGACTGGATAATGTCCGCCGTGAGGGAGCTGATCTGATCCTGCTGGACGTGATGATGACGAAGAAGACCGAAGGGTTTGATGTCGCCCGAAGCCTGAAGCGCGATGCCGCAACCAAAAATATACCGGTTATTCTTTTGACCGGTATCCGCAAGGAGATGAACCTGCCTTTTGGTTTTGAGGCAGATGACAAGTGGGTCCCGGTCCAAATAGTTTTGGAAAAGCCCATTAAGCCGGAAGTCCTGCTCAAGGCGATCGAAGAGAATTTGCAGAAAAAATAACATCGTTTTCCGATAACGCGTCCTGTTGCCGGGAAGGGATGAAGTCAAGATTATGAACAATGCTAGTCAGGAGTGATTTCTTATGGATAAGGATAAGTTGCAAAAAGATTTACAGGATATCGTCGGGAAGTGGAAGGACAAAGAAGGCAACTTGATCATGATACTGCATGCGATCGAGAACCGTTATGGATATGTCCCGCGCGAAGTTTCGCTGGAGCTGTCCAGACTGTTGGAAGTGCCTTTGGCCCGGATCTATGAAGTGATAACCTTTTATCATTATTTCCGGCTTGAGCCTCCGGGAAAACACATTGTTTCGGTGTGTATGGGCACGGCGTGTTATCTTAAGGGGGCAGCTTCACTGCTGGAGGAATTGAAAGCTGTTTTAAATATCAGCGAGAATGAAACGACCAAAGATGGCCTGTTCCGTCTGCAGGTCGTCCGGTGTCTGGGATGTTGCGGGCTGGCGCCGGTCATTAAAATCGGGGAAAAAATATATGGCGGGGTGAAGAAAAGTGATATCATCGATATCCTTTCCCAGTATTCTAATCAGGAGCAATACGTAAGCAAGTCATAAGGGAGTGGTGATATGGAACGATTGAAAGCACAAGATTTAAAGAAAATTAAAGATGAACAGAAGTTGAAAACGGCGCCGAACTGGATAAGGGTCGGCTTGAGCAGCTGCGGGATAGCCGCGGGCGCGCAACAAGTTTTCGACATTTTTTCCGAGGAGATAAAAAAACGGAATATCGACATGCAGGTCAAAAGGTGCGGCTGTGCCGGCATGTGCTACGCTGAACCCCTGGTGGAGGTTAGCGTCAAGGGGTTGCCGACCGTTTTTTACGGGAAGGTTAATGAAGCCGTCGCCGTTAAGATCATTGAGGAGCATATTATTAACAAAAAATTGGTCAATGACCATATTTACGATGTGAATGTGAAACATTCATAGATCTGGAAAGGGTTGTATGAACCGAGTCATATTTATAAAAGATACGGATAACGACAAGGGTGATCGGATCCGTGGTTTTTCGGATGTTTTTTATGGGCATTTGCGGGAACGCGGCCTGGAGCAGAAGACACAGCTGGTCCGGGTTGCGGATATCGGCGTTTATCGTGAAGGGATCGCGGTCAAGGTGCTGCCGGAAGGTTTCCTGTTCTGTGATGTCCGCGCGGAAGATATCCCTCGAATTATTGATGAGGCTTTCGCGAAGGGGCGCAGGTCTGACTCATGCGCCTGCCAGCATGCCTTTAAACAAATGCGGATCGTACTGCGTAACTGCGGGATCATTGACCCGGAGAGCATTGAAGAATATATTTCATGCGACGGTTATCAGTCATTGGCGAAAGTGCTGGAGGGCGGAAATCCGCGGCAGGTTATTGATGAGCTGAAACTCAGCGGGCTGCGCGGTCGGGGAGGAGCCGGTTATCCAACATGGCTGAAATGGCAGATCTCCCACAATGTTCAGGCGGCGAAGAAATATATTATCTGTAACGGCGATGAAGGAGATCCGGGCGCCTACATGGACCGCAGTGTCCTCGAAGGTGATCCGCATTCCGTGATCGAAGGGATGGCGATCGGAGGTTTTGTCATCGGGGCCTCCCAGGGGTATTTTTATATTCGCGCGGAATATCCTCTAGCCATTGAGCGGGTTCAAAAAGCGCTTGACCAGGCGTATGCCCGGGGGTATTGGGGAAGAATATTTTAGGGACAGGTTTTAATTTCGATGTCGAAGTGCGCCTGGGAGCCGGTGCGTTCGTTTGCGGGGAAGAAACGGCCCTGATCGCGTCGATCGAAGGTAAGCGGGGTTATCCGCGCCCGCGTCCGCCGTATCCGTCGGTTAAAGGGCTCTGGGGTCGGCCGACGGTCATCAATAATGTTGAGACCTTGGCGAATATCCCGGCGATTATTTTAAAAGGCGGAAAATGGTTCTCGGGTATCGGAACGGATACTTCCCGGGGCACAAAAGTCTTTGCGCTTACGGGAAAGGTGAAGAATTCCGGTTTGATCGAAGTCCCCATGGGGACGACGCTGAAGGAAATCGTTTTCGATATCGGAGGCGGGGTTCTCGGGGATAAGAAGATAAAAGCTGTTCAGACCGGAGGGCCGTCCGGCGGCGTGATCCCGGAAGATTTTCTAAATATCCCGGTGGGCTATGAGAGCTTGCAGGTCTTGGGCTCGATCATGGGTTCCGGGGGCATGATCGTCATGGACGAAACGGATTGCATGGTGGATATCGCCAAATTTTATTTGGGGTTTTGCGTCGATGAGTCTTGCGGCAAGTGCGCTCCGTGCCGTATCGGCGGGAAACAGTTGTTGAATTTATTGGAAAAGATTTCCACGGGGAACAGCGAATTAGCAGATCTCGACAAGCTGCGCCGGATATCTCTGTCGATGGCCAAGGCCTCCTTGTGCGGGTTGGGCCAGACGGCGCCGAATCCGGTCTTGTCGACTTTGAAGTTTTTCGAGGAGGAATACCGGACGCACATCCAAGATAAGAAATGCCCTGCCGGCAAGTGCGGCAGTCTGATGACCTATAAGATTATTCAGGAAAAATGCAAGCTGTGCGGATTGTGTGTCCGCAATTGTCCCGCGGAGGCTATTTCCGGCGACAAGAAGAATGGTTTCGTGGTCAATGTCGAGAAGTGCACGCGTTGCGGCCGTTGTTTTGAGGTATGCAAATTCGGTGCGATCGTCAGACAATAAAAGTCTGGAATAACGAAGGAGTAGGTTTCAATGGTTAAAGCAGTGATAAATAATATTCCGATTGAGATTGAAGAAGGAAAAACCATATTGGATGCGGCAAGAAAAGTCCAGATCAATATCCCGACTCTCTGCAAGCATCCTGATTTGTCGTCTTCCGGGGCCTGCGGCCTTTGTGTCGTCAAGATGAGGGGCTCGAACAAGATGTTGCGCGCGTGCTGCACGCCGATCGAGGAGGGCATGGACATCATTACGCATGACCCGGAGATCGTTGAAGTCCGCCGGACAGTCGTTGAGCTTATCCTCTCCAATCATCCCAATGATTGCCTCAAGTGCGGAAGGAATAACAATTGCGAATTTCAGACGCTGGTGGCGGATTTTGGTATCCGCGAGGAGACGTTTGATAAACTGGTGCGCGATATCCCGAAAGACAATTCGACCGGCACCATTGTTTTGGAGCCGTCCAAATGTATCAAGTGCGGACGTTGTGTTGAAGTCTGCCAGGAGATGCAGGATGTCTGGGCATTGTCTTTTTTGGAGCGAGGTTTTTTTACCCGGATATCTCCGGCGGGGGATATCAGCTTGGCCGATTCCCCTTGTGTGCGTTGCGGCCAATGCTCCGCCCATTGCCCGACCGGGGCTATTTTTGAAAAAGACGACACGGCAAAGGTTTGGCAGGCCTTGCAGGACCCGGAAAAATATTGCGTGGTCCAGATCGCGCCCGCGGTGCGCGTCGCTGTCGGAGAAGGTTTTGGTTTTAAACCCGGTGTCAACCTGACCCGGAAGATCTATGCCTTGCTTAGGCGTCTGGGCTTTCAGTCGGTCTTTGACACGAATTTCGGCGCCGACGTGACGATTATGGAAGAGGCCGCTGAATTTACCGAACGTTTTGCGCGTCAATCGGGGCCGCTGCCTTTGATAACGACCTGTTGCCCGTCCTGGGTTGATTTTATGGAGAAGTTTCATCCCGACATGATCGAGCATTTCTCTTCCTGCAAATCGCCGCACGAGATATTGGGCGCTTTGACAAAAACTTATTTCGCGCAGAAGAAGAAGATTGATCCCGATAAGATCGTCATGGTTTCGGTTATGCCCTGCACGTCGAAGAAATTTGAGATAAAACGCAGCCGGGAGATGTATGCCTCGGGGTATCAGGACGTGGATCTGTCGATAACGACCCGCGAGTTGATCCGGATGATCAAGCAGGCGGGTATTGATTTTATCAATCTTCCGGAAGAGGATGCCGATCATATGCTCGGGGATTATTCCGGGGCCGGTGTTATTTTCGGCGCGACGGGAGGGGTCATGGAGGCGGCTTTGCGCACGGCTTACCACTTTATTACGGAGAGCCAGTTGCCGAAGGTCGAATTCTTGAATGTCCGCGGATTGCAGGGCGTGAAGGAGACTGCGATCGAGATTAACGGGCAGGAAGTCCGGGTGGCGATCGCTCATGGTCTGGCCAACGTGGAATATGTTGTCAATAAGGTGAGGGAGGCCAAAAAGAACAAGGCTCCTTTGCCGTATCATTTTATCGAAGTCATGGCGTGCCCCGGCGGTTGTGTGGGAGGCGGCGGCCAGCCCTATGGGATAACGGATTCCGTCCGGGCTTTGCGTGCGCAAGGGCTGTATACGGATGACAGCCAAAGTGCCGTCCGTTCCAGCCACGAAAATATTTTCGTGCAGAAACTTTATAATGAGTTTTTAGGAAAACCGTTAGGCAAGACATCGCATAAATTGTTGCACACGTCGTACAAACCGCGTCCGGTCTATACGAAGTAAAAATGTTTTTTGATTGAAATTTTGTTTGTCCTGAGGAAGAGGGGATACAGTCCCTAAGGCTAAGGGAAGATAAGGTGAGTGGATACTTATCCCGGTCTTTCCCTCAGGAAGGCCGGGATTTTTTTATGAGGAGGAGTTTATGAATAAACGATTGGGATTTGTCGGTATCATTGTTGAAGACCGGAATAAAAGCGCCCACGCGGTCAATGAGATACTCACGGGCTGTAAAGATACCATCATCGCGCGGGTTGGGTTGCCGTACAAAGAAAAGCAGTGCAGTGTTATTACGCTTATCGTGGATGCGACAACGGATGAGCTGGGGTCTTTGACCGGGAAATTGGGGGCGTTGGAAGGGGTGAGCGTGAAATCCGCGCTGACCAAACCCGCAAAATAATTTTGAAATTTAAAATCGGGGCGTGATGAAGATCAACCGGGTTGACGATTGTGATTCAACGCCGAAACAAATGCTTCACCAGAATACGACAAGGATATCCAGACTATGAAAAGCACGCCGAAATCATTGCGCTTACAAATTGGGTTATTTGGCCGGACGAATGTCGGCAAGTCCAGTTTCCTTAATATGGTTTCCGGGCAGGATGTGGCGATAACTTCGCCCGTTCCCGGGACCACAACCGACGTGGTGGAAAAAACCATGGAGCTCTTGCCGCTGGGGCCGGTGGTCTTTCTGGATACAGGCGGGCTGGATGACGTTTCCGTTCTCGGGGAGAAAAGGGTCAAAAAGACAAAGAAGGTCCTCGACCGGGCGGATATCATTTTGCTTATTACGGAGCCGGACGTGTGGACGGAATTTGAAGAAGAGATTTATTGCGAAGCTAAAAAACGCAAGACACCTTTTATCATTGTCATAAATAAAATTGACAGCCGTCCGGCCGGAGCGGGTTTTATCAATGATGCGCAAAAGAAGACGGAATGGATACTCTCCTGCTCCTGCCTGCGGAGAGAATGCCGGGATCAGTATGTCAATGAGCTTAAGAAGTATCTCATCGCCGCCTGCCCGGATGATTTTATCAAGCCGTTATCGATCGTCGCGGATCTGTTGCCGGCGGGAGGCTTAGCCGTCTTGATTGTCCCCATAGATAAGGAGGCTCCGAAGGGCCGGATCATTTTGCCCCAGGTGCAGGTGATCCGGGACGCCTTGGATCATAGCGCGGCTACCCTGGTGGTCAAGGAGAGTGAATATAAACATATGCTGAAAAAATTGAAATCTCCGCCGGATATTGTGATCTGTGATTCACAGGTGGTCAGGAAAATGGTCACGGACACGCCGCCCAAAATTCCCTGCACGACCTTCTCGATTGTCTTCGCGCGATTCAAGGGTGAATTGATTGAGATGTCCAGAGGAGTGGCCGCGGTCGATTCTTTAAAACCTAAGGATAAGGTGCTTATCGCGGAAGCCTGCAGCCATCATGCCATTGAAGATGATATCGGGCGGATCAAAATCCCCCGCTGGCTGCGTCAATATCTTGGGATGGATTTAAAAGTTGATGTCTGCTCCGGACGGGATTATCCGGAAAATTTAAGTGAATACCGGCTGGTTATCCATTGTGGTTCCTGTATGCTCACCCGCCGGGAAACACTTTTTCGTATCCAGCGGGCCCGCGAGGCCGGCGTTCCGATAACCAATTATGGGATAGCGATTTCTTTTTTAGAGGGCGTGTTGCCGCGTGTCCTTTCGCCATTCCCCGCGGCTTGGGATGCGTATCAAGCGATGATCAACAACAGAAAGGAAGTTTAACATGACGGTTCCCAGCGGACAAATTGACAATTGGATAAAGCGGCGCATCCGGGATGAGGAAATCACGAAATACCGCAAAGGGGATACGGATTTCATCCCGGATGACGAGATTGCCGAAAAAATTCAGGCCGCTGGCCGTCCGGACCCGAAACATGTTCAGGACATCCTGGCTAAATCCCTGGAGATTAAAAATTTAACCCCGGATGAAACCGCGGTCTTGTTGAATGTGAATGATCCGCGATTGCTGGAGGAGATGAAGGCCGCCGCTTTAAAAATTAAAAAGAAGGTTTATGACAACCGGATCGTGACCTTTGCCCCCCTCTACTTAGGAAATTATTGCGTCAATAACTGTTTGTATTGCGGTTTTAAGCGGGATAACGTGACGGCCCAACGCCGGGTCCTGACACCGGAGGAGATCCGCGGGGAGACCGAAATTCTCGCCGGGCAGATCGGGCATAAACGCCTGATTGTCGTTTATGGAGAACATCCCCGCAATGATATCGATTATATCATGTCGAGCATCAAGACGATATATGACGTCAAGGTCAAAACCAAAAATGGTTACGGCAATATCCGGCGGGTTAACGTGAACGCCCCGCCTTTCGCGGTGGAAGATTTGCGAAGCCTGCATGAGGTCGGCCTGGGGACCTATCAAGTTTTTCAGGAAACCTATCATCATCCGACCTATGCCGCCGTGCATCCGCACGACACGATCAAGGGTCATTATCGTTGGCGGCTGTATTGCATGCATCGGGCCATGGAGGCCGGAATTGATGATGTGGGTATCGGCGTCCTCTTCGGGCTTTATGACTGGAGATTCGAGGTTATGGGTTTGGTGTATCACGCGCGCGAATTGGAGGATAAATTCGGGGTGGGGCCGCACACCGTTTCTTTCCCGCGGCTGGAACCGGCCTTGAATACTCGTCTGGAACGACACGCGCGTTACAAAGTTTCGGATGAAGATTTTATGAAGATTATCCTGGTTGTCCGTCTGGCGATTCCGTATACCGGTATGATATTAACCGCCCGGGAAAACGCGGGGATCCGAAAGGCGGCGATTGAGTTGGGGGTGACCCAGACCGATGCGTCCACCAAGATTGGGGTGGGAGGGTATAGCCGGGGTTCTGAGCTCCAGGAAGAGGAGCGCCAGCAGTTTATACTCGGGGATACGCGCAGCCTGGATGAGGTCATTCGGGAATTGGCGCAGATGGGATACATCACCTCATTTTGCACGGCCGGGTATCGCTGCGGCCGCACCGGGAAATGCATCATGGATCTTCTGCGGGAAGGGAGCGAAGGAAAATTCTGCAAACTCAACGCGATCTTGACTTTCCGGGAATGGCTGGATGACTTTGCCAGCGAGCCGACGAGATTGATCGGCGAGCAGGTCATCGCGAAAGAAATTCAGGAGGTCAGGGAAAAAATGCCCAGAATTTTTCCCAAGTTCTCGGAGAATTATGAAAAGATCAAACACGGCGCAAGGGATATTTACATGTAATCCCCCGGGAAGATTTTCAGGAAGGAGAGATCCCCGGGCCGAGATCATTACGCGCATGTTCGGATCGGCTGGATCGGGGTGAAGAAGAAATGGATCGAAACGATATTATCAAAAATTTATCCGGCGGCGAACCGGCCGCCTTATTCCGTGAGGCCGACGCGGTGCGCCAAGCCTGTTGCGGAGACAGCGTGCATCTGCGCGGGCTGATCGAGTTTTCCAATTACTGCCAGCGGGATTGCTGCTATTGCGGGTTGCGTAAGAGCAATAGGACGGTCTGGCGTTACCGCATGGACGTTGAAGAAATTTTCCGCGCCGCCGAGAAC
>Ga0265297_10005613_pt1 | contig 18942 bp, 20 predicted proteins | sample Munlanlwell13791_FD_192502 | JGI IMG/M metagenome (GOLD analysis project Ga0265297, IMG submission 192502) | Leachate microbial communities from a municipal landfill in Southern Ontario, Canada - Leachate well 137-91 | ecosystem: Engineered > Solid waste > Landfill > Unclassified | place...
GATGTCACGGCCCACCGACTGGTACTCGCGCACCATCCCGTTCGCATCGAATATTGCACGATCGTGCCAGTGATGCCATCGCACCTCTCCGGAAGGCAGAATAATCCGGTGATCGATCCCGATCACGGGATTATCCGGTGTGATCCGGGAGAACTGCTCGTTCATGAGGGCGAGATCTTCCTTGGGAATGATAACCGGATGGGGCTTCCCGACGCAGGATGCCGGGTCAAGACCGAAATGCCGGCAGTACGCATTGTTGACAAACGAGAGCTTCCCGTCGGGAGTGAACCGGCAGATGAACTCCGTCTGGTCCTCGATCACATTCCGGTACCGCTCCTCGCTCTGCCGGAGTGCCTGCTCGCTCAGGGCGAGATCTTCAAAGTTCGACCGTATCTCTTCTTCAACAGCGGTCAGTTGCTCGTATGCCCTGTGCAGTTCCGTCTGGCTTTTATTGAGCTCATCATAATTCTGACGGAGTTCTTCCTCTGTCGCAGTCAGCTGTTCGTACGCGGCATTCAGTTCTTCGTGTGTCTGTTTCAGCCGGTCTTCCTGCTCCTTCTCGCTGGTGATATCCCGGCCAACCGACTGGATCTCAATAATCCGGCCCGCGGTATCGAAGATCGCACGGTCACTCCACCGTTGCCATCGCACGGTCCCATCGGGCATGATGATCCGGTTGCTGATCGAGAGTACCGGGTTTGCCGGAGTGAGCGCTGCCAGCTGCTGCTGCATCTGCACGGCATCTTCCCGGGGAATAGTAACATTGTGGGGCTTGCCGACACAGGATGCCGGGTCAAGATCGAAATACCGGCAGTACGCATTGTTGACAAACGAGAGCTTCCCATCAGGCTTGAACCGGCAGATGAACTCCGTCTGGTCCTCCACTACGTTCCGGTACCGCTCCTCGCTCTGCCGAACCAGCTCCTCGCTCTTTTCCAGCTCATCGTAATTCTGCCGGATCTCCTCTTCCGTTGCAGTCAGCTGCTCATACGCGGCATTCAGCTCCTCGTGGGCATGCTTCAGTTTCTCTTCAGTTTCCTTGCGCTGGGTAACATCCCGGACCGATTCGATGGCCCCGATGATATTTCCCGTTACATCGTAGAGGGGGGAGGCGGTATGCCAGAAATACGAGCCCTTCCCGCTCTGGAGTTGGGGGGGGTGATACATCTCCGCGAGAAGTTTGTCGCCGTTCCGCTTCAGGTTCGGGTACTCTTTCTGCGGGTCCTCATCGGCATGAACGATATAATCCGCCAGGGGAGGGCGTTTCTCTTCATACAAGGGAAGCTTGCGGGCAAGGTTCCCGGTTCCCATCACCGCATCGGGAGGAACCCCGGTCAGCTGCTCCATCATCCGGTTCCAGACAATGACCCGGCCCTTGAGATCGATGGCAAAGGTCGCATCCGGCAGGAAGTTGATCAGGTCCGAGAGCTGTTTACGCGATTCCTGCAGTTCCACCTGGACGCGCCGGCGATCGATGGCCGTCCGGATCTTGTAGTCCAGTTCCGCAAACTGGGCCTTGGGCTCGCCCCCTTTCTGGAGATAAAAATCAGCGCCGTTGTTGATCGCTTCGATAACAATATCTTCCCGGCCCCGCCCGGTGAACAGGATAAACGGGAGATCCTTAAACTGCTGGCGGACGTACCGGAGGAACTCGATCCCGTTGATCTCTGCCATCTCGTAATCCGAGACGATTGCATCGTACCGTTTCTGGCGGATCATCTCCAGTGCTTCAGATACCGATCCAGCAGTATCGACGCTGAAATTCCCTGACATATCAAGGTAGATCTTGCCGATATCAAGGAGGGCAGGATCGTCATCCACATAGAGAACGGAATACATGTTCGGTTTTACTAATCAGCAGTATTGTCTGTTTTTAATAAATATATGCCAACCGATCTGTCTCTACGGGTAAACTGATATTCTATTGGTATCTCCAAAGGCACAACACGGGATTGTCCGGTCCGCTTTTTACCGGCAAGCATATATCGCATCCCCCATGACGCTGATCATGGCCCGGCAGGAGCAGATCCACATCATCACCGCAGGAGGGGATATCTATCCGTCTTACGCAGCCACCATCCGTAACCACCCGGATATTTCGCACACGTTCGTTGTTGCCGATATCAATCTCTATTCCAACCTTGCCCACGAGAAGCCTGATGCCAGGACACAGAAGGAAGTGGCCCGGGAGGCGGTGACAAAGGTCAAGGCTCTTGCCGCATCGCTGAAGATGCCGGCCTCGCTTGTATATGTCACGCCTCCTGCCGACACCTCCGCCCGCGATGCCCTGCTGAAGATCAAAAAGGAGCACCCCGATGCCCGGTTTTCGTTCGACCTCACGGCCGGATCGAAGGATACGGGACTTGCCCTGTTCGCCCTCTCGCTCTGGCTCGGCGGCGAGGTCTGGTATTCGTATGACGGACGAGGCGATGGATCAGACGTGAGACTCCCCGTGCCGAAGATTGCCCCGGAGGTCGTGGCAACGAACCCGAACTACCTGAAGATCCTCGCAACGCTTGCCCATACACCGGGAAAACCGGATGAGACGCCGGGTTTGAGGGTCCTGCCCCGGTCGTACCTCTTCAGCCAGCTGGCGGGGTTCTATGTACCGGTGCGGAAGACGGGTGTGAAGGTGGCAGAGAACCGGACCGGCAAGACCGACCGGTTCACCGGGAAGAGGGCGGTGCTCCACGAGCTGGGGCAGGGAACATTTTCAAACATTCTCAAGGTCATGGTGACGGCAGACCTGATTGAGGAGGTTACCAGACCCGGGGAAAACCGGAAGGAGCGATGCTACCGGATCACGGCATCCGGTGAGTTCGCTTTGCGGCTCGCTGAACTCCGGCCGCAAAAACGTGAGTGACATAATCATGCGATTATCGCATGGTTATGCGTTAGTCGCATGTACATGCGACAAAATCCGTTTTGTTCACGCCGGACACCGGCCCGGAGGGGAGAGGGGGCAGCCCGCCATGCATAACAGGAGAGATGGGGGGTCGGCCGGATTTCGTGAGGAAATGGGGTGACCCCCCCTGTCCCGACCCCCCCCATGCAATGGACAATGGCAATGATCGTGTAATGCATCCGGTGCAGAGTACGGTTCAGCGGACTACGGCCATCCTGTCCTGCAGAAAGATCCGTACCTCCGGGTCCAGTATGTACCGGGCATCCCGTCCCGCTTTCTGGACCGTCACCATCTGATCGTGGCAGAGCCGTTTCATGTGCCACGAGACTGAAGGGCCGGACACGTGGAGCTTGTCCTTGAGCTCCGCAGCGGTTACCGGTGACTCTGCAAGCAGGAGCAGGATCGCACGCTGCCGTTCGTTGCTGAACGAAACGAGGATCTGCTCTTCCCGGCCGGAGTACTTCCCTCCATTCTCAAAATACCGGGTATAACCGGAGCCCGGGATTGCACGGATCTTGCTTGTCTGGCCCAGCATGTCGAGGTGATAGGCAAGGGTTCCCCGGTTGACACCGGTCTGCCGCTCCAGCTCCCGGAAATGGAGGCCGGGATGGTCCCGGATGAACGAGTAGATTCGTTCCCGCTCCGGGTGGCTGAGGACATTTCCCGAAGAGATCCGGCGGAACGCCAGCCACATCCCGAGGCCCACGGCCCAGAAGAGGAAGACCCCTGCCGGTCGGAAGAAGTCCGGTACGTAGCTGTTCACCACCTGGTGGAGAAGGGCTTTTGGCGGGTGCTGCCAGGCAGGGAAGACACCGGGCCGTGCACCAAAAAGCGGGATAATTACCCATTCAAGGAGGATGAAAGCCACAAATGCAAGAAGTACTATAGTAACGATCTTCCGGTTATCCATCCATCCTGCTCCTGCCTGCCGGCATCCTGTACAAGGCAGGATACCCATACGCGTTGCTGCGTAGGTGAGTGGTTCATTTGGCCGGCCCATAAAGGTTCTGTGACAACCATCTCAGCGGGAAAAAAAGGATTGTCACAGAAACCGTATCATAAGCCCGGGCGTAACTGGTATTATAGCAAACGGCCTGCCGGAAAAGCGGGCCTGGGGAGAGAAGACGGTAATGGCAGTAATACGCGGTAACGGACACGGGATATGGTCCGGATGGATATGGCTTGTGATTGTGTTGGCAGGGCTGCAGTTCCTTGCCGGTATTTCTCCGGTACAGGGGGCCGCAGTCGAGTACGCCCGCGGAACGGCAACCCCCCTCAATCTTCAGTACGAGAGCAGCGATCCCGCGGTAACGTTCTTCTTCACGTATAGCGACGACATCCTGGTATTCCAGAACCTGGAGGTGTCAGACGATCCCCGGTACCCCATGGGGCTCTACGCCTATCATATCCGGGAGGACCGTACGGAACTGATCCCGGGAACAGCAGATGATGAACATGGCGCAAATATCATGGGAACAAAGATCCAGGGCGACCGGATCGTATGGGGCCGCATGTTCCCTGATGACGTCTTCCATATCTACAACAGTACGACTGGCACCGAACGGGTCGTCCCTGATGCGACCGCCTGGGGGGCGCTGAAGACCTACCACCAGCAGATCGGGAACATCACGATTGACAAGGTGGAGCGGGCGAATCCGGCCATTGACGGGGATCGGCTGGTCTGGACACAGGGCTTCTCGACCGCCACCAATCACCCGGATACCGATCTGTACATGATGAACCTGACAACCGGGGAAGTGATTGCCATCAGCAAGGCGCCGGGCCGCCAGGAATGCCCGTCCATCTCGGGACGGTATATTGTCTGGGAGGACACGAGGAACGGCACCGAGAACCCGGACATTTACCTGTACGATCTCGTCACCAGGGAAGAGCGGGCGATCTGTACAGACCCGTCGTACCAGCGGTACCCGGTCGTCTCGGGAGACTACGTGGTCTGGATGGATTTCCGGAATGACCACGATGCCAGCCAGGTTTACCTGTACCACATCCCGACCGGGACCGAAACTGTGCTCACCGGGAACCTGATGGTGCGCCACGAGCTGCCGTTCATTTCAGGGAGCCGGGTCGCCTTCCCCAAATGCATTCCCTATGCCATTGATCCGCGGGGGATCTGCCAGGGATTCCTCTACGATATCGGGACAGGCACGTACACGAGCCTTCCCGAGACGAAGGCCAGCCAAGTGATATGGGGGATCTCAGGAGACCGTATCCTGTATTCGGAGGAGAATGATACGGGCCGGCAGATGTACCTGTTCACCCTTGAGAACCGGACACCGGCCCGGCCGGTGCCGGCGACCACTGAGATGGCCCGGAATACCAGCAGTCTCCCCACAACCGACACCCCGGTAACGGGGACATCTCCAGCGGGAAAGAGCCCGGGATTCGATCTCCTGCCATGTATCATTGCGGTCTCCCTTGCCGGCCTCCTTCCCTTATGTCGGAGAGATCGTTGATACATGATCTATACAATAGACGGTTGACACAGAGATCGTTTAAGAATCCGCTGCCACCGCGAATCGGGGGGAAGTCCCCCCTCACTCAGTACGGGTAGAACACAAAGAACGCAAGGCAGAGCAGGAAGAGCGCCCAGCAGGCCGGCGGGATCTCCCGTATTCTCCCGCGGACGATGGCAAAGACTGGCCAGAGGACGAACCCGGCACAGAGCCCGACCCCGATATTGTAGGTAAAGCTCATCATCGCGATGACGGCAAAGGAGGGGATGACCTCCGCGTAATCGGAGAAGTCCAGCCGGCTCACCGGCTCGATCATCATCAGGCCCACGAGAATCAGGGCCGGGCCGGTAGCAAGGAGGGGGATGGACGAGAAGAGCGGGGCAAAGAAGAGAGCGAGGAGGAAGAGAGCGCCGCAAACGATCGCAACAAGACCGGTCCGGCCACCCTGCTCGATGCCAGCGGCAGATTCCACGAATACGCCGTTGGTGGTGGTGCCGAGCAGGGCACCGGCCGTAGTTGCCAGCGCATCGGCAAGGAACGGGCGTTCCACCTGGGGGAGGTTGCCCTCGTTATCAAGGAACCCGGCCCGGGCCGAAAGACCGATCAGTGTTCCCATCGTGTCGAGAAATGCCATCGTGAAGAGGGTCAGCACCACCGAGAACATTCCCCATGTAAAGACCCCGGCGATATCGAGCTGGAGGAATGTCGGGGCAAGGGATGGGGGCAGGGAGACGATCCCTGCAGGAGCCGGTGCGATACCAGCCACGAAGGCAATGCCGGCGGTTGCCAGGATCCCCAGCAGAATTGCTGCCGGGATCTTCTTGACGAGCAGGACCCCGGTAAGAATGAACCCGAAGATTGCAAGAATCACGGCGGGGTGATGGAGATTCCCGATGGCGACCGGGACGCTGCCGCTCCCGACAACAACGATGCCGGAGTTCACGAACCCGATGAACGCCAGGAAGAGCCCGATCCCGGCGGCAAAGCTGTACTTCAGGGACGTGGGCACGGCACTGCTCATGACCGAGCGCCAGCCGCTCAGGGTGAGAAGGGCGAGGAGGAGCCCGCTCAAGAAGACCGCCCCGAGCGCGGTCTGCCACGGGTAATGGAGCACCCCGACCACCGTATAAGCGACAAAGGCATTTTCCCCCACGTAGGTGGCAATCGCAAACGGGCGGTTGGCATAGGTACCCATGACGGCACAGCCGAACGCGGCCGACAGAATGGTTGCCGCCATGCAGGCCTCGTAGGGGATCCCCGCTGATTTCAGGAGGCCGGGTTGACGATGATGATGTAGGCGACAGCAACGAACGTGACAATGCCGGCAAGCACTTCCTGCCGCAATGTTGTCCAGTGCTCCCTGAGCCGGAAAAAGCGATCCACCTGCTCCGTAAACATATCTGGTATGCCGGTTTGGAGGGGGAGTCTTTACGTGTTGTGATTCATGACGGCGAAAAAGGATCAGGAGATCAGATTTTTTCCGATCCGATAGGCCGCTTCCATAAACCCTGCCGTTTCGGTAACGGGGGGTTTGATTCCCGCATCAAGATCGTACGCAATCAGGTGATCAGTCACGGCCATGCCCGAGAGCCCGACGGCGTACATGAACGCATCAATACCGGATTTGAAGAGCCGGGCATCCGGCTGGTTCTGCGTGAAGATGAACGAGACCTTCGTTGTCTTGGGAAGCTTCGGGACCAGGTTCATGTTCATGTACGGGAACATCCGGTCGAGCCAGGCCTTGGTCTGGGCTGTGACTCCCGAGAAATAGATGGGCGACGCCACGATCACACCATCGGATTCCTGGAGCAGCTGGTGAACGTACTGCATATCATCCTTGACAGCACATGCTGCGATATCATTCCTCTTGCACCAGTAACAGGCCTGGCAGCCCCGGATCTCTTTGTCATTTAAGAAGACCGTGGTTGTTTCGATGCCCTGTTCTTTAAGACCCCGCTCTGCTTCTGCTGCGAGGATTGCTGTACTGCCCTTCTTCCGCGGGCTGCCAATGAGGATGAGCGCTTTTTTCATTTTCTGATTCTCCTTAATCAATAATCACGGCAGGAAATTATTCAACCCACCGTACCTTTTGTTCCAGAAGTGGGTCGAGACGCAAGGGTGCTTCCGGTATGCTGGCAGGATAGCCGAGCGGCGTGACGGCAACAATCTCCTTGTCCTCCGGGATCTGTAAGATCCTGCGCAGTGCCTTCTCATCCTTGAGCGGCCCGGTCATCCAGCACGTGCCCAGCCCGAGCGCAGTTGCGGCAAGCAGGAGGTTCTGCATAGCCGCACTGGCACTCTCGATATTTGCCCTCTGGAAATCCGGTGTTTCGGCCGTATCAGTCAGAGTGATAATTACCACGGGTGCACCCCCGTACGTAGCTGCGAACCGGACGAATTCCTCGCGGGTAAATGGTGACCCCCGCATTCTGGATGCATCCCAGTTCCGCGAGTACTCTTCGATGATTCGCCTGAAACACACTCCCATCTCGCCGATCATCTTCCCTGTTACGACAACAAACTGCCACTGCTGGCGGTTCATGGCAGAGGGAGCCCAGTTGGCAGCATCGAGAATTTTGCGGATATCCTCCCTGTTAACCGGGTCGGGACGGTACTGGCGGATAGCCCTCCGCTGGTGGATCGCTTCGAAGACATCCATGATAACTCACATTGAAGATCCGGCCGTTACCAGCCGTACACCGAGCTCAAAGGCTCTTTTGCAATCCTGCGGGAAGACCTCCCGGTGCCGGTGCCGCAGTTCCTCCGGGTCGAAGTAACTGAAGACCACCTTGTCGTAGTCCTCGAACTGGAGGGTTTCGTTGCAGTAGAGTGATTCACACTGCCCGAACGTCATCTTCAGGACGCTCTCGTTCGCTGCGATATGGGGATCGTAAATCTCCTTCATCAGCTGCTCCGAGACGTTCATGGTGTACATGAACGCCGTCGGGATCTGCCGGGGCACAAGGGACTGCAGGGGGCGGGTGTAGGTCAGGTTCGGGAAGAGGAGCCGCTCCATGAACGATCGCATCTCCCCGGTCACGATCCCGAAGTAGATCGGCGACCCGAGGATCAGGGCATCGGCGTTCGCAATCTTTTCAAGCACGGGGGCGAGGTCGTCTTTCACAGCGCACTTCCCGTAACTCGTCCCGTCTTTCAGTTTGCAGGCAAAGCAGCTGGTACAACCCTTGTAGTCCAGATCGTAGAGGTGGACGAGTTCGGTCTCCGCACCCTGCAATTTCGCCCCTTCGAGGGCATGTTCGAGCAGCGTTGCCGTGTTCCACTTCTTTCTCGGACTTCCGTTGATTGCTATGACTGTTCCCATAAGGCAGCTCCTGGAATCATTTCTCTTCGTTCAGGGCGATGACAACCTCGCGGGTGGCGAGGATGCCGTTCAGGCATGCCGGGAATCCGGCGTAAATGGAGATGAGCAGCATGATCTCCACGATCTCTTTTTCGGAGAGGCCGGCCCGGAGCCCGCCAGCAATATGGAACCGAAGCTGCGAGGGGGCGGTTCCCATTGCCGCAAGCGCCGCAATGGTTGCTGCCTGCCGGTTCCGAACCGGCAGGATGCCACGGGCATAGATATCCCCGTACCCGAACTCGATCACGTGCCGGGTGATATCCGGGTTGATCGGATCGAACGTCTCCCTGAGTACCTGCTCCTGGTGCGGGGCGATCTGCGAGAGCAGTCTCTTCCCTCGCTCATATCGCCCTTCTGTCCCGGCGTGGACTGACTCCTTTGAGAGAGCCCGGCCGGTCTCTTTTAAGACATCCATGAGCGTACCCATCGCATTCAGCGTTGCCGGGAACCCCGCGTACCCGCACATCTGGATGATGATCTCGCGGATCTCCTCGGGCGTGCAGCCCACATGAAGTGCTGCGTGGATATGGACTTTCAGCTGGGGTGCCGCGGTACCCATGGCGGTAAGAGCCGCCACAACGGCCTGTTCCCGGGTCTTGTTATCAAGAATCTCCCGTGCGTAGATCTCCCCGAACGAATACTCGATCAGGTACCGGGAAAGGTCGGGGCAGATGGCATTCAGGGTCTCTTCTACCCGGACACCCGCTTCGCCATCGATCTCAAGCAGTTTTTTCCTTCCGATTGCTGCGTAATCTGTCATAGGATCTCCATATCTGATTCTGTCGTTACTTCTCCGCGACAGGATCGTCACGGAAGGGACATACATTCCCGTCGGGCTGCTTCCTGCACGCATCACAGGAGATGCATGCGGCTGGTTTGTCAGGATTTTCCCTCCAGTAACCGGCAAGGCCGGGCTGCCTCATGAACGGGCGGGAGAGCGAGAAGTACCCGATCCCCGTCGTATTCAGTATTTCTGTCATGACCGATGGCGTGCGGTTAAGACCTACGAGGATCACCGGGACGTTCGTGATTTGGGCGATCTCGGTCGCATAGTCCCGGAAGACCGATTCCTCATGGGGCAGGCCCGGGGGAGGGAACGGCGTATGGTTAAGCCCCCCGGAAACTTCGATGGCACTGATTCCGTGTTTTGAGAGCTGCCCACAGGCCTCGCGGCAGGCATCCCAGACGCCGTCATCCTCTTCAAAGTCAGAGCAGTTGATCTTGACAAGGACAGGGAATGCCTCACCGGTCCTCTCCATGACCTCGCACACGATCTCCCGGAGGAATCGTATCCGGTTCTCCACCGTCCCGCCGTATTCATCGGTCCTTGCATTTCTTCTGGCATTCAGGAACTGGCTTAAGAAGTACCCGTGCGCTGCATGGATCTCCACGCCGTCGAAGCCTGCCCGCTGTGCCCGGACCGCCGCATCCCCGAACCCTTTGACCAGAGCCTGTATCTCCTCCCGGGTGGGATCTGACGGTGTCCAGAAGACATTGGTCCTGCCGGGAAAGACGAGCTGTAGGATGATGGGGGTACCTGCATCGTGAACGGCCCGGACCAGCCCTTGATACACCGGAATGTACGAGTCATCAGGGATTGTCAGCATACCGGGGACGCGGGTTGCATCGGCCGTGACAGTCGTGGCGCTCGCAATGATGAGCCCCGTTCCCCCCTGCGCCAGATCCTGGTAGACCCTGATGAGACGAGGCGTCAGCCGGCCGGTCTCATCGGCCATGGCTTCCCATGTGGCTGACCGGACGAGCCGGTTCCTGAGCTGCATCGTCCCTATGCAGGTCTCGTCAAAGAGGCTTTTCATGGGGTTCCTACTGCCACGTTACTTTCAGGGGCTTCCGGCGGGGAATACCATAGATCTTGTACTGCGGGTTGCCGAACATTAGTACGTAAGCGGATTTCCGTCCGGCGGGAACACCGATCTCCCTTTGGAGCGGCTCATAGGTGGTTGCCGCCATTGCAACAAAACCGGCCCAGCAGGTGCCAATCCCGTAAGCAGGCGCCGCGATATCGAAATGCGTCAGAGCGATGATGGCATCGGTCGGTGCTATCGGGTTGCCGTCTGGTATGGTGGCAACGAGGAGGTGCGGAGCGCCCCGGCATATGACATCATATCCGGCTTCAAAAGGCTTGATCAACATCGGCACATAGTCGCTCATCGGGTGCGTGGAGTTCATGAGCGTCTTCATCCATTCAACGGTCAGCCCGGCGATCTTCTGTACCTTCTCTGGGTCGTGGATAACGATCCACTCTACCGGCTGCCCGTTACCTCCCGACGCTGCATACCGGGCAATGTCGAGAACCTCCAGGATCTTCTCCTTCGGTACCGGGTCTTTCGTGAAGCGCCGGACGGACCGGCGTCTCTTCAGGTACATTTCCATATCAGCGGACGGGATGGTTCCCGCACCGGCGGGCAGGGGCACCTTCTCGTCCGGGCGATCGTTCAGGAGGAGGACCTGCGAGGGGCAGAACACCTCACAATGCCCGCAGTGGATGCATAATCCAGCTTTTTCCTCCGGCACTTTCGGCAGGGTGTTCTCATCAGCGGGGTCGATGAGCCCCATTGTACATGCATTAGAGCAGATCCCGCACCGGGTGCAGAGATCCTGGTTAACAAGTATCGTGGTCATGGTATCATTACAGCTTCAGTTTCTTTCCGGCACTCCATGCATCCCCGGCATACTTCCCGAGCGTCCAGTAACGGTTGTCAGGCATGGTCAGGAAAAGGGGATCGATCTCGGGGAAATCCGGTTTCCCGTCCGTGATCACCCTCCCCTCAGCATATGCTCCCACGATCTCACCGATATAGAGGCCATGGGTCGGGAGGGCCACCGTCTGAACAAGCCGGCATTCAAGAGTGACGGGGCATTCCTCTATCATCGGCGCCGTCTTCAGCGAGCCGTAAAAGACGCGAAAGACCTTCGATTTGTCGGTCTTTGCACCGGAGACAATCCCGCAGTAATCGGTCTTTTCGAGAAGATCCGAGGAGGGGATGTTCACCGAGAAGGTCTTTGACGTGCTCATCCCATTCGGGGTATAATGGTTGTTCGCAATTCCGCAGGCGATCATGGGCGGGTTCCCGTTCACCCGGGCACACCAGCCCACGGCCATGAAGTTATCCTTTCCGTTCACCTGCGTCCCGACGAGAACAACGGGCATGGGGATGAAGAAGTTGTTGCTGATCTGTTGTTTTTCCATACAGGTAACCTCGCTCCCGCATAACGGATCTCCGGAACAGAAAACCATAAACAGCGGGGATACAAACTATTCTTCTGCAATGGCAAGCGCAGCCATTAAGATAAATTTTGCCTTAACTGAATATATAGGAAATACAGGTAATTAGGTAACAGGCTTTCATTGAGGTAACTATTGTGTACACAAAGAACGGAAAGACGTATCACTGCACGGTTGAGGCCACCCTTGATGTCATCGGGGGCAAGTGGAAGCCGCTGATCCTCTGGCACCTTGGCGATAGCGTACTGCGCTTTTCCGAACTGCAGAGGGGCCTTCCCGGTGTTAATGCCAAGATGCTCACAAAGCAGCTCCGCGAGCTCGAGCAGGATGGCGTGATCCGGCGGAAAATATACCCTGAAGTGCCGCCGCGGGTGGAGTACACCATAACAGAATTCGGAAAGACCCTGATCCCGATCCTGCAGGCCCTCTGTGCGTGGGGCGCCCAGTACCTTGGTGTTGATGAGAACGGGGCGCAGTGCCCGGCAAAAGCCGGCAGAATGAAAAAATAGGGCATTACTGCCGAACATATCGATTAATACAGAGATGTATTGTTTTGATCGGTCTGGAAAAAAGACCGTTTCATCAGACCCGGAGGTTCATCCATTCCGGGTCGATCTTTCCAAAACTGCTCGTTTCCTGAACTTCAGACTCCCGAATCCTCTCCGGTCTCGCGCCCGATGGATACGATCCTGTGGCAGCAGGCTGTTCATGCTGACGCTGGTTCATCATCACTTCGATCATATCGCGATCGAACGAGGTATCATGGGGAAGCAGAATCCTGTTCAATGAATAAATTTCAGACACGAACTCGTTCGCGTCAATTTCACGCTCATCGCCAATGCTGAGAGGCATAAGATGGGATATCTGCCGGATCTCATCAGCTGATTTCTTCTGGATATATCCCATGATACAATAGCAGTCCACCAGAATTTCCAGGCGGGAGTGCCCGAATTTTTTTACGCCAAGCCGCGTCCAGTTGAAGAGATTGTACGCTTTCTGGAGCGGTAATAGATCATCGGAAGGTCGATTACAGGCCGGTATACCACATTGATGATTTGCAAGTACTTCCGCTGGATCCTCTTTGACAGGATATTTCTGCATGAGTGATGCTGGATCGGTTACAGGCAGGGGATTAATTTTCTCAACCGGAGGTTCCGGTTGCTGCATCGTTTCCAGTTCAAGCTGGGATTCGCGGGCATCAAGCGCGGCTTCCCGGGCTTCCAGTGCAGATACCCTGGCGTCCGTTTCAGGATTTTCTATGCTTTTCTTTGATTCTGCCGATCCTGATGATACGATTACAAAGGGATTGTCCATCTCATTCATCCGTTCACGGATGTCCATGAGGATGTGTTTAATAGATTTTTTCAGGAGATCAACCTCGCGTTCGAGGGTCTGAAGCCTGACTGCCGGATCCTGTACTGAGGCTGCATTAATGATGTCATCAACCTGAGTCTGATTGACAGCCATAATAGTTACCTGTTTATTTGTTATTTTTATTTAATAAACATATCGTTTTAAAAAAAATCAATAATTGCCGGACGTTTATCAATATTAAGATCATTATGGCGACTTTAAGGCAAATGCTCAAAATTGTTGAGTATGCGTACTAAACGCATAATATTAATATAATAAAACCAGATCAAACGTAGAGATTTGGTTTCCCCGCAATCCACAATGTCATTCACTGGTGCACTAAACCAGAACACAATCTCCATTCCCTTATAATCAATACCCTCCCACTCTTTTCATGGACCCGGTCATCTCACGCATCCGACAGGAATTGAAAGCACAGGCAGATCCAGAGATCCGGAAAACCTCCCAGCGTTTCTTCAAAGAGGAGATCTCGTGCTACGGCATGAAGACGGCGAGCGTGATCGCAATCGCAAAGAAGTACTGGAAAGAGGTGAAGGCCCGGCAGAAGGCAGAGATCTTCGGACTGTGCGAGGAACTTTACCAGTCGGGATATATGGAAGAATCATTCATCGTCTCCGAATGGGCCCATGCACTCTCAGGATGCTATGAGTGGGAGGATCTCGCGGTGTTCCGGCACTGGATCGATACGTACATCACCAACTGGGCATCGTGCGACGGATTCTGCAACCACACAATGGGTGATTTCATCGAACAATACCCGGAATACACCGATGAACTGAAGCGCTGGACACAGTCAGAAAACCGCTGGATGCGCCGGGCTGCAGCAGTCTCGCTTATTGTGCCGGCAAAGCACGGGAAGTTCCTCACCGAGGCCATGGAGATTGCCGGCCTGCTCCTTGAGGATAAGGATGATATGGTGCAGAAAGGGTATGGCTGGCTTTTAAAGGAGGCCAGCCGGAAGCATACCGACCAGATCTTCTCCTATGTCATGAAAAACAAGAGAAGGATGCCCCGGACCGCGTTGCGGTACGCGATCGAGCTGATGCCGAAGGATCTCAAGGCCGAGGCGATGAAGAAAGACTGGTAGAATACTAAAATGTATGGTATTGATTACGCTCGTACTGCGGTGTCCTAAAGGAGATATTTACCGCAATTCCTGAGGAACAGGACGAGGCCCCGGACCCTTTCCCTGACCACCGCAGATGTTTGCGCATCGTGACTGTACCAAGTAGATGAGATCTTCAAGGCTCCTGCACATGTTTATCTCTTCACTGCTGGCAACCATCAGAAGATCGTTTCCGGTGTTGAGGAGAATTGCCGGAAATGTGATGAGCCCTGATCCCACTTCAGAAACAAATTCATTCCGGTTCAGGAACCGGGCCGGTATCCCAAATTCCTTAACAAACCGCTTCCAATCCTTCTTCATCCCGATAGGACTGTGGGTTATTGCCGTAAGGTTACAGGAGTCCTTACCCTGGGACGCACCCGCCTTCGATGTGTAATCCTTCATGCCCGGCAATATGCCGCTGTTGGCATTATATACGAAAAGGAGGGTCTTCCCGTATGACATGGAGAGAGTCGTTCTCTCTTCCGGCATATATTTTGAGAGGATGAGACTGGTTCACTCAATGATGATTCACGAGGAGGATCAGCTGCACCCGGTCCAGCCGCAGTGCTTGCAGATCCCTTTGTTGCAGCCCTCCCCGAAATCCAGCGGTTCGCTGCAATCGGGACAAAGATGCTTTTTCTCCACTTCCCGGATATCCCAGTCCCTTAAAGTCGTGATGCTCTGATTTTTTGCCGAGAGCTCAATGCAGCGTCCCACCACATCTGCACAGGAATGTCCCTCCGATGCGGGATTCTTGAGTGAGACGATGCAGTTGACTTTTGCAAACTGCTTGACGAACTTATTGTAGGGAACACCGTTCTGGAGACCGGTGCTGATTGCACGGCCAAGGGCACTGCTGTTTGCCTCGCAACCCCCGCTCCCGACCGTCCTGATGAAAACCTCCATCGGTTTGTCGTCAAGGAGGTTAACCGTAACATACAGGCGGCAGCAACCCGACTGGCAGAGGTAAGTCCGACCCTGAAGTTCCCGGGGCCGGTTGATCGAGAGAGTTGGAATTTTTTCAGGAACATTTCTCCCGGCGACAGCGACGGAAGAAAGTTCTGGGTCAGGTGTTGCCTCTTTCAGGGAAAGAACCACATCCTCCCTGCTACCCGTCCGGTAGATGGTGATGCCTTTGAGCTTCAGGGACCATGCCATCAGAAGTGCTTCCGCACAGTCTTCGCGTGTGGCGGATGCGGGCATATTGATGGTCTTGCTGATGGATGCGTGGACATGCTTCTGGAATGCAGCCTGCATCAGGATATGATCTCTCCAGCTGATGTCCAGAGCCGTCTTGAAGAGCGACCGGAATTCCTGCGGGAGCCAGTGCAGGTCCTGAACCGTCCCGGTTTCGTGAACGTGAGCGATAACCTCATCAATCTTTTTCTGTAACGCTTCTCCTGAGATACCCTGCCGGACAAGTGTCTCTTTCAGCTTCTCACTGAAAACGGGATTCACGATGACAAAGGTCTTCTCGACGGTGTTCTTCCGGGTATAGGCAAACGAGAAGATCGGTTCGATTCCGCTCGAACAACCGGCAATGAGGGAGATCGTCCCGGTGGGCGCAATCGTAGTCATTGCGGCGTTCCTTACCGGGAAGTCTTTCCAGATGCTTCCCTGCCAGGCCGGGAACGGCCCGTTCTTTTCTGCACAGCGGCGGGATTCTTCAATAGCGGTATCGGTGACCATCCGCATGATCCGCTCGCACCAGGTCCTGCCCTCAACAGAATCATAGGCAAGACCCGCCATAAGAAGGGCGTCATGAACGCCCATCAGGCCAAGCCCGATCTTTCGGGTCTTCCTTGTCGCTTCTGCAATCTGGGGTATCGGGAAGACGTTCTGCTCAATAACCCGGTCAAGGAACCGGGTGGCCATGCGGGCGATCTCTTTCAGCTCAGTCTCATCCAGTATGCCTTCGTGGATGCAGGCAGCGAGGTTGATGCTCCCAAGGACGCAGCTCTCAAACGGCAGAAGCGGCTGCTCCCCGCACGGGTTGGTGATCTCGATCTCGCCCAGCTGGGGCGTGGGGTTGCGCCGGTTGATCTCATCGAAGAACAGGATCCCGGGTTCACCGTTTTTGTATATCCCCTCGACAATCCCATCCCATATCTGACCAACGGTTACATTCTGTCCTGAGTGCGGATGGGTCAGCCAGGTACTCTCGAACTGTTTTCTGGAGACCCGATCCATGAAGGCATCGTTGACCATGACGGAGATGTTGAAGTTGGCAAATTCCCCTTCCTTGGCCTTTGACGTGATGAATGACAGGATGTCGGGATGCCAGACATTGAGAATCCCCATATTTGCACCGCGACGGCGCCCTCCCTGTTTGATGACCTCTGTCGCGGCATTGAATGCCCGCATGAACGATACCGGGCCAGATGCAACACCATCCGTTGACTGGACGGGCGAACCCTCAGGACGGAGGTGCGAGAAATTATACCCGGTCCCCCCACCGGATTTATGGATGATGGCACCCTGCTTCATTGCATCGAAGATGCCATCAATGGAATCCGGTACCGGAAGCGTGAAACAGGCAGAGAGCTGGCCGATATCCGTACCGGCATTCATCAGGGTGGGAGAGTTTGGTAAGAACCGCAGGGTCCGCATGGCCTCAAAAAAGCGGGCCTGCTCATCTTTGTCTTCGGCAAGGGCCGATGCAACACGATGGCAGATGTCCTCAAATGATTGTTCCCCTTTCCGCAGGTAGCGTGCGGAGAGGATGCTGTCAACAACGGGTGATGCACTCATGTGATTATCTATCCTTTTTTTAATTGTGAATTTCCTGCAGCATGGACCTGATCTCTGGTGGAAAAAATGCAAGGGGATACCCTGCCGGTTTTCTGGATCTTCTCTTGTTGGTGGTCTTCTGAAGGTAAAAACGGTTTCCAATCAGGCGTGGAGACCACAATTCCGCAGGAACTGCTCATGAAGCCGGGTATCATTGCCAAGCTCCGGGTGGAATGAGAATGCCATATGCTTACCATACTGCACAGCAACAATCCCTTTCTCAATCCGGGCGAGGACCTTCATTCCCTTACCTGCGGATGACACCACCGGAGCACGGATGAAGACCGCATGAAATGCCCCCCCGGCAAGCCCGTCAATCTCGAGATCGGCTTCAAAGGACTCCCGCTGTCGGCCAAAGGCATTACGATCTACAGTAATATCCATAAGCCCAAGCGGGTGGACCCGGGGGTCATCAACACGAGTCGCCATCAGCACCATACCGGCACAGGTGGCGAAGATCCCGCCTTTGAAGGAGCGAATCGGATCGGAGAGCCCGTTCTTTTCGATAAGGTGGGAGATGGTCGTGGACTCTCCCCCGGGTATGGCAAGGGCATTGCAGTGAACGAGATCCACAGAGCTCCTCACTTCGAAGACTTCGGATGACGGCCCATGGCCCATCCGTTCGAGTGCGAGAAGGAACGCGTCAATATGCTCGCTCACGTTTCCCTGAAGCGCGAGTACACCGATCTTAGCGTCCACGGGTCTGGAGCACCTCGTCTGCGCTGAGCTTGTGGACATCTAGTCCCGGCATGGCGTCGCCAAGACCTTTGCTGACCTTTGCGATCACGTTTGCATCATCGAAGTGGTTGACCGCCTCGACAATGGCTTTTGCCATCAGTGTGGGATTGGTGGACTTGAAGATCCCGGACCCGACGAAGACACCATCCGCCCCCAGCTGCATCATGAGGGCTGCATCCGAGGGGGTGGCAATACCGCCAGCCGAGAAGTTCACGACAGGCAGGCGGCCACGCTCGGCACATTCGAACACGAGTTCCGCAGGAGCTTCGATCTCGCGGGCGTAATCGGTCATTTCCTGCTTGTCAAGACCGCGGAGCATCCGGATCTCGCCCATGATGTTGCGCATGTGGCGGACCGCTTCAACGACGTTGCCGGTACCGGCCTCCCCCTTTGTCCGGATCATTGCCGCGCCTTCATTGATCCTGCGGAGCGCCTCGCCCAGATCCCGTGCACCGCAGACAAAGGGAACCTTGAACTGCTTCTTATCGATATGGTATTGCTCATCGGCCGGTGTCAAAACCTCGCTTTCGTCAATCATATCAACGCCGAGGACTTCGAGCACCTGCGCTTCAACGAAGTGCCCGATCCGCACCTTTCCCATCACCGGGATAGAGACCGCATCGATAATCTCAAGGACTTTCTCGGGGTCCGCCATGCGTGCCACACCCCCCATTTTCCTGATATCGGATGGCACACGCTCAAGCGACATGACTGCGACTGCCCCGGCTTCCTCGGCAATCGTTGCCTGTTCGGCATTGACAACATCCATGATAACGCCCCCTTTCTGCATGGATGCAAAGCCTCGCTTGAGGAGCTCGGTGCCAAATCTCAGTTCTTCCAGCTTCATATGCCAATATTATAGATCATGGCTCCCAATAAAAACAGAGTACAACAAGCAATAATTGCATACATCAGCGTGACTGCCCGGGTCGCCCTGAGAATATC